>Ga0126371_10004919_pt1 | contig 11826 bp, 5 predicted proteins | sample PanSoiMetaPlot_4_FD_110145 | JGI IMG/M metagenome (GOLD analysis project Ga0126371, IMG submission 110145) | Tropical forest soil microbial communities from Panama - MetaG Plot_4 | ecosystem: Environmental > Terrestrial > Soil > Tropical forest > Bulk soil | place: Panama | collected 2016-02-17
CCGTCAATGGAAATTCCATTGTTCTCATATTGCTGGCCGTGCGCGATCGCTTGCGGCCCGTTTTCGGTCTGGAAGATTCCCTGATTGCCGCCGGTCGCTCCGGGGCCTTGAGTTCCGGGCATATTCTGACCGGCCCCACCCCCGCCTTGCGCTCCGTCGCCAAAGACACCCGGCGCAAGCTGAATCAGCTGAAACACATCGCGCCCGAAAGACGGCATGTGATTGACTTCGTTTGCGGTGATCGTGCCGCTGGTGGTTGCGGTCTGCGTATCGATGGCCGGAAGTTGATCGGCCGAGACTGTTACCGTTTCTGTCGCGCCACCAAGTTCCAGCTCGACGTTGAGAGCGTTGGCTTGTTCGCCGATCGGAGAGTAATTATCAAGCGTCTTCGTCTTGAAGCCGGACTTCTCGACCTTAACGGTATAAGTACCAGGCGGCAAAGCGCCGAAGGTATAAACACCGTTCGCGTCAGTGGTGGTTGTCACTACCCGGTTTGTCTGGTTGTCAGTGAGTGTGACCGTTGCACCGTCGACAACCGCCCCTTGAGGATCGGTTACAACACCCTGAATGCTGGCGCGGTATTGAGCTTGTGCGATGACGCTACTGAAGAAGATGGCGACGACGAACAGGACGAGGCGGGGGAGGGTGGAACTACGCATTCGAGTCTCTCCTGATGATTACTTCAAGTCTGAATCTCATATATCCAGAGATTCATAGGTTGGAGATAGCACTACACAAATCCGTAGCGTCATTGACTTAGTAAATCACCGCTAAATCGATTTATTTGCACCAACCGCGCTGTGTATAGCACGCTGTGCAAACGGCAGTCAACGGTGGGTACTGCACGAGCGATGCCACGTAAAATGCGTAATTTGTTCCGATAAATCCTCTAGCTTCTTGCGCTTGAGTCGCCTCTTCAACATCCGTGCTCTGTTGATATCGGTAATCTGCGATGCGCGACTACAGTGAACACTTGACCGTGGAATTTGTCCCCTGGATGGAATGCGTGTCACGAATGGTTAGGGGCGAACAGCTCTCGGATCGTAAAGCGGGTGGCCGCGGACTAAATCGACTTTGTTGCGGGCATACGTTGGCTTATGCGAGACTTCGCAATCATGCCACCGCGGCGGGAGCGCCCCGCGCAGAAGAAAGTTTCTTTAAAATTTCTCGCCGACCACCTTCAGCTCTCTCCGGCCACCATCTCGCTTGTCATCAATCGCTCGCCGGTAGCCAACTCGATCCCGCAGGAAACCAAGGAACGAGTGTTCGCAGCGGCAGAGAAATTCAATTATCGACCGAGTTACGTAGCGCGTTCGCTGAGGACTCAGCGCAGCTTCATGGTGGGGGTGATGGTTCCCGAAGTGAGTGAGGGCTACGCGACAAAGCTGCTCAGTGGTGTCGAGGATTACCTGTTGCAGGAAGGCTACTTTTACATCGTAGCCAGCCATCGCCATAAGCCGGATTTGATCGATGAATATCCGCGGCTTTTGCGGGAACGACATATCGATGGACTGATCGCACTGGATACTCCGGCTGCCGATTGGGAGCTGAGCATGCCGGTGGTCAGAGTTTCAGGAAAGCAATCGGGACGGGAGCGCGGGGTGACCAGCATCATTCTCGATCACGATCGCGCGGCAGGCCTCGCGCTGAATCACCTGGTGGGTTTAGGTCACCGGAGGATCGCGGTGATCAAGGGACAGGATTTCAGCTCCGATACGGAGATTCGCTGGAACGCGATTCAGAAAGCGGCGCGCAGGCTTGGGTTGAATATTGCGTCGCAGCTCGTGACACAGTTGGTCGGAGACGAGGCGTCGCCGGAGTTGGGACATACCGTGACCAGGAAACTGCTCTCTAATGGCGCGCGCTTCACCGCTTTATTCACGTTCAATGACATTTCTGCAATCGGCGCGATTCAGGCGATCAAAGAACACAAGCTGCGGGTTCCGGAAGATATTTCTGTAATTGGGTTCGACGATATCCAGAGTGCGGCGTTTCAATCTCCGGGCTTAACGACCATCCGCCAGCCACTTCGGCAGATGGGATTGATTGCGGCTAAGACGCTCCTGCGCAAAATCGCGGGGAAGGGACGCGATCTTCCATCGGTTATCCAGGTTGAGCCGCAGTTAGTCGTGCGCGGGACAACCGCCCGTTGCAAAGAGAACGAAAGCGAGCGGAGCGCAAGGAAACGCTAATCGTTCTTTGATGGACTTCGAGCACCAGTCCCGCGTGGCGGCGATCCGAAGATTGTGCCGAGATACATCTTGTTTTATTGCACGAAACTCGATGCCGGCACATGCGGTGTTGCCTGCTGCAAGTGGTTCACTCGATCGTGGGCTTCCGCGATCTGCTTCGCATTCAGCTGCTGCTCGAGCATATGCTGCAGTTCCCTACCGCGATTGTCGCCAGCCGCACTGGCGGCGGTGATCCAGAAATAGGCAGTCTGAGGATCCTTCGCTGTGCCTCGTCCTTCCGCATACATATATCCGAGCTTGATGCGTGCGCCAGTGTGTCCCTGGTCGGCTGCTTTCTCAAACCAGTGAAAGGCTTGGACGTCGTCCTGGGCGACACCTTCGCCACGCAGGTAAAGGTCGGCGAGATTGTTTTCACCCAATGGATTTCCTGCGTCAGCAGCTTTCCGGTACCACTTCGCGGCGGTGACAATGTTCTTCTCACAGCCCAGTCCAAGGTCGTACATGTATCCCAAGTTGGTTTGCGCGCTGCTGTCACCTGCCTCCGCACCTTTTTGGAACCAGCGCAGGGCCTTCACATTGTCTTGATGGACGCCCTTGCCTTCGAGATAAAGAATGCCGAGGTTGTAGTACGCTCGCGCGAAGTGCTGATCCGCGGCCCTACGGAGCCAGAGTTGAGCGATCCCGTAATTGGTGTTTGTACCCCACCCGTTGATGTACATCACAGCGAGATTAACCTCCGCAGGCGGATAGCCTCGCTGCGCGGCCTGCTGGAACCAGGCCAGGGCATCCTTCCTCGAGAAGTCGGAGCCAATCGCCAGCATCGACGCGATGCCCACCTGATTCTGCTGATAGAGATTCCCGTTTCTCGCCATGTGTTCGGCGGTCTTGATGTCGCAGGTAGGCGCCTTGGGGTCTACGAACCGCGACACAATGGCCACGCTGCATTGGTCGTTGGCCGTGGCTGAAGTCTGGACCGTCGCGGGTTGCGTGGTGGATGTGCCGCTCATCACGCCGATCGCTAGTAAAAGAGCCACCCTTTGCACTCGTCCTCCGGTTCGGGTTTCGCTGTGCGTTATCGAACCGGCCGAGATTGCGTCGAAAGGCGAGTTGCCGCAATGCAGGCTGCATCATTTGTAAAGATTTGGTGGGATCATTTCGGCCAGTGCAGACATCATCGGTTAATACGCTGATCACAAACCACTTCGCGAACCGTCAAATTCAGGAACGGGAACCACGGGGATGGTGTCTTCGTATAAGAAAGAAGGTCTCAAACGCGCGTCACTTCCGACCGGGTAGACAAATGACAAGTGATTTTGATCGGGCACGCTTCGGTCCCTTTGAGGTGGACCTGCATACGCGCGAATTCTGGAAGTTTGGAACCCGGCTAAAACTTGTGGGACAACCCTTCGAGATCCTGAGCGTTCTGCTCCAACAACCGGGAGAGTTGGTGACTCGGGAGGAACTGCGAAGTCGATTGTGGCCAACGGATACCTTCGTAGACTTCAACCACAGCCTGAATGCCGCGGTGAATAAGCTTCGCGAGTCCCTGAGCGATTCGGCGAGTGAGCCGCGTTATATCGAAACTCTTCCTCGTCGTGGCTACAGGTTTATTGCGGAGGTTGAATGGGTCGCGACGAAGCGGGGGAGCGATGTCCGTTCCTCCGAGGTGAACAGGGGCCCTGTCGCCGTTGAATTCGCAGCCCCTCCCTCGTTTGCTTCGGCGGCTGAATTTGAGGCCTTACCACCTGTACGAATTCCGCATTACTTGCTCGGGGCCGTCGTTCTCTTCTCATTATTTGTTGCGTCATTATTTGTTGCGGGGCTGTTGCTGAAAACGGCTTCGGCGCATCGAAGCGATTCTTCTAACAGCGCGGTTGAGCATGTGCGTCCGTTAATGGCGGTTTCGGATACGTCGGCGCCCGCGTTTTCTCCAGACGGCAACTCCGTCGCTTTTTTCCGGGAGCGTTCGCAACCCGGCGAGTCGGGGATTTATGTAACGACGGTCGGCAGCAATCAACTCGTGCAGCTCACCAACAATGAACGGGACTGCTGCCCGGTGTGGGGGCCGGATCGCAAGTGGATCGCTTTCTCGCGCCAGCACGACCGCGAGTACTCCATTTATCTGGTTCCTGTTCGAAGTGGAGGAGCAACGACAGAACATCCGGATGGCGATGCCGAGTTGCGCTTCGCCGAATTCAAGCTGACCTCTCCCATCTCGAATGAGCGCAAGCTCGATACCTTGGGCGTGACTCCGCGGCGAGGTGAAATCGACTGGTCGCCGGACGGCAAGTCGCTTGTTTTCACGGGACCGACGGGACTGTATCTGATTTCTTCGGAAGGTTCGGTGGTACGACGCGTGACAGACCCTCCGCCTGCAGTTGAGGATTGGGGGCCGACCTTCTCCCCCGATGGACAATACGTGCTTTTTGTGCGAACCCGGCAGATCGGCGAACCGGATGAACTGTGGACCCTTCCGGCTGGCGGCGGTGACGCGGTGCGGCTCTTGTCGGAACGAGGAAGAATCGCGAGCCCACCGCGTTGGTCTTTCGATGGGCGATCGGTAATCTTCTCGTCCAATCGGATTGGCCATCCAACGCTCTTCCGAGCGTCCCTGGACACGCCGGATTCGATTGTCGAAATCAGCGAGGCGGGATCACCCGCTTGGGACCCAGCCGTTTCCCGTCGCGGCTATCGACTGGCCTATGAACGCTTGCAGCACAGCCTGGGCATATGGGAGATGAACCTCTCTCCATCGTCGAATCGTCGTCCGTCCATTCTAGTTTCGTCGACCAGCGACACGGACCAGGGTCCCGGCCCGCAGTTCTCGCCTGACGGCAAAAGGCTTGCCTATATGTCGGACCGGTCGGGAACAATGGAGATCTGGGTCAGTGATCGCGATGGGGGCAACGCGTTTCAGTTAAGCGCCGTGGGTGGCGCGGGTACGCCACGCTGGTCTCCCGACGGCCAGTCCATTGCATTCGATACCACTAGGCAGAGCGGGAGCAAGATCGTGGTGATGCGCGTGCGCGGCGGCGCTCCCCGTATGCTTTCGCCGGATTCCTTTCACGACGTTTGTGCGAGCTGGTCGCGCGATGGGAGGTGGATTTACTTTGGATCGACGCGAACAGGAAAATGGCAGGTGTGGAAGGTGCCGGCTAACGGCGGTGCTGGGGTGCAAGTCACGCGGAATGGCGGACAAGCGGCTCTGGAATCTCTCGATGGCAAGTATCTTTATTATGCGAAAAGCCCGTGGCCTGAGCCTGAGGTATGGCGTATGCCGGTAGGCGGCGGTATAGAAGCGCCGGTTCCACTGGTTCGCCCAGGAACGTGGGCAAGCTGGCAGGTGACGGAACGTGGGATTTTGTTCGTGGGCCCGTCGTTGGGGCATCAGGCCGTGCTCAGCATGTATGACTTCGCGAGCGAAAGCGTTAACTTTCTCAGCGTTCTCGACCGAACGCCCTTCTGGCTCGGAGCCACCCGCGATGGAAAGTACGTTGCGTTTGATCGGCCCGGAAGTGAACAGGATCAGGCAATGCTGGTAGAGAATTTCCGGTAAATCACCGCTTTCGAGCCATGACTCGTATAGCCCTCGGAATTGGGACTTCTGCGAAAATAGGTGTCGCAAGCCGAATTCGGCGCACGTGCATCGAATAAGGCTACTTGATCTTATTCGGCAATCAGCCCATGCCTAAATCAGCGAACACCCCAAAAGGACCGTCGGCGGAAGAGCGCCCGAAGTCGACCGCCGCGGCAAGCGACCCGCTCGAGCTCTTTCATCCCGCGGTGCACGTGTGGTTTTCGGAGGTATTCGAGAAGCCGACTCGGCCACAGGTGATGGGTTGGCCCGCAATCGCGCGGGGTGAATCGACGCTGATCCTTGCGCCAACCGGCTCGGGAAAAACTCTGGCGGCATTTCTGTGGTGCTTGAACCGCCTGATGTTCTCTCCGGCTCCCGACGAGCTTAAGCGGTGCCGCGTGCTGTACATCTCCCCGATCAAAGCGCTGGCCGTCGACGTTGAGCGCAACCTGCAGTCGCCGTTAGTAGGGATCGCGCACGCCGCCAGACGAATGGACGTTGAATATTACACGCCCCTTGCGACGATCCGCACAGGCGACACAAGTTCGGCTGAGCGGTCTCGTTTTGTGCGCTACCCGTCGGACATTCTGGTTACTACGCCTGAGTCGCTCTATCTGTTGCTCACGTCGAACGCGCGTGAAGTGCTGAGTTGGGTAGAGACGGTCATCGTCGACGAGATTCACGCGCTGGTGCCGACCAAGCGCGGATCTCACTTAGCGCTGTCGCTGGAACGGTTGGAAAACTTATGTGGGCGCGGACTTCAGAGAATTGGCCTTTCTGCGACGCAGAGGCCTCTGGAAGAAGTGGCGCACTTTCTGGGTGGCGTAGAGCCGCGCACCACGAAAGCGTCACCGGCCTCCGCGAGCGATACGGGACCGACACATCCCGAGCAGTCGCTTTCCGAATTTGTTAGTCCCGATACGCAGACATTCCGGCCGGTCACGATTATCGATGCTCTTGAGCCCAAGAAATTCTCCTTGAAGATCGAGGTTCCGGTCGACGACATGGCGCGGCTCGACGAACTCGACGCGCTGCCCAGTGGTCCGGCGTCCCAGGGTCCTGTGCGTGCTTCGATCTGGTCTGCGATTCATCCCAAACTGCTGGAGCTTGTGAAATCCCACCGTTCGACGCTGTTGTTTGTGAACAGCCGGCGATTGGCGGAGCGGATTGCGGGTGCGATCAACGAACTGGCCGGTGAGACGTTGGTGCGCGCGCATCATGGCAGTATGGCCGCCGAGCAGCGGAAAGACATTGAAGATCGCTTGAAGATGGGCACGCTGCGCGGATTGGTGGCCACATCGTCGTTGGAGTTGGGCATCGACATGGGTGCAGTCGATCTTGTGGTTCTGATCGAGTCGCCACCGTCGGTCGCCAGCGGCATGCAGCGAGTAGGGCGCGCCAGTCATCACGTCGGTGCGGTGAGTACGGCTACGATCTTTCCGAAGTATCGCGGCGATCTGCTGACATGCGCTGCGCTTTCGCGAGCGATGTATGACGGTGAAGTGGAATCGGTTCACTATCCGCGAAATCCTCTCGATGTTCTGGCGCAGCAGGTTGTCGCGATGGTTGGCATGGACTCCTGGGACCTCAACGACCTTTACCGCGTTGTACGTGGTGCGGCGCCGTATGGCGGGTTAACGCGCGGAGCTTTCGACAGCGTTCTCGACATGTTGTCGGGTCGCTATCCGTCGGATGAGTTCGCCGATTTGCGTCCGCGAATCACGTGGGACCGTATCGCTGGCAAGGTCACGAGCCGCGAGGGCGCGCGCCGGGTGGCCGTTATCAACGGGGGCACGATTCCCGATCGTGGTCTTTACAGTGTATTTCTGTCAGGCGCGACGCGGGGCGCCCGCGTTGGTGAGCTCGATGAGGAGATGGTTTTTGAGAGTCGCACCGGCGACACGATCATCCTCGGAGCGACGACGTGGAGAATCGACGAAATCTCGCACAATCGAGTGGATGTCTCGCCCGCTCCGGGCGAGCCGGGAAAGATGCCGTTCTGGAAGGGCGACGGTCCGGGGCGTCCCGCTGAATTTGGCGAGAAGGTTGGGCGGCTGACGCGGGAACTGCTTGCGCTTCCTCGAACGGTTGCGATTTCGAAGCTCATCGATGACCACGGCCTTGACGAAAATGCAGCAGAAAATCTGCTGCGGTATCTCGAGGAACAGAAAGCTGCGACGAGATACGTTCCAAGCGATCAGGACATCGTCATTGAGATTGTCCGCGACGAGTTGGGCGACCGGCGCATTTGCGTGCTCAGTCCGTTCGGCAATCGCGTGCATGCGCCCTGGTGCATGGCTGTAGATGCAAAGATTCGCGCGGAACGCGGCTGGGAAGTTGAGAGCTTGTGGTCGGACGATGGCTTCGTTATTCGGCTGCCTGGCAACGAAGAGTCGATTGATACTGCGCTACTTTTGCCTTCGGCTGCCGAACTGAAGGATCAGGTTCTACGCGAGTTGGGCAGCACTTCCCTTTTTGCCGCGAAATTCCGTGAAGCATCTGCGCGCGCGCTGCTGTTACCAAAACGCCGCGCGGGCCAGCGGGCGCCATTGTGGCAGACGCGGAAACGCGCGGCCGATCTTCTGGCGGTCGCGGCGCGGTATGAATCGTTTCCGATTCTGCTGGAAAGCTACCGCGAGTGCGTGCGCGACACCTTCGACCTGGCGAACACTGCCAACATCCTTGCGAAGATCAGTCGCGGCGAGATTCGCGTAACCAAACTCGAGCCGCAGAAACCATCGCCGTTTGCGGCGTCGTTGCTCTTTTCTTACGTCGCGAATTACATCTACGACGGAGACGCGCCCCTGGCCGAGCGACGAGCGCAAGCGCTGTCAATCGATCAATCGCAATTGGAAGAGCTGCTCGGCGACACCGATCTTCGGGAATTGCTCGATCCGCTGGCAATCAACGAGGTTGAGACGCGGCTGCAGATGCTCGATCCCGAGTATCACGCCCGCCACGAAGATGGAATTAACGACATGCTTCTGCGTTTGGGCGATTTGACGGAGCATGAAATCTCACTCCGAAGCTCTGATGTGGATGTCATCCGAGCAATCGCGAACTTGAGCGCGTCGCGACGCGTAGTGCGCGTTCGCCTTGCGTCCGAGACCCGCTATATTCCAGTTGAGTATGCAGCGCGTTACCGGGATGCGTTTGGTGTCCCGCTGCCGCCTGGCCTAGCCGAAGCTTTCTTGAAGGCTCCCGCCGATCCGATGGGAGAAATTGTGCGGCGCTACGCACGTACGCACGGTCCGTTTACCGTGAACGATCTCGCCCGGCGTTACGCAGTGGAGACCGCCGAGATCGAACCGGTTCTGCACGCCTTGTACTCTCACGGAAAACTGCTGGAAGGCGAATTTCTACCGAAAGGATCGCATCGCGAATGGTGCGATCCCGAGATCCTGCAACAGATCCGGCGGAAGAGTCTCGCAAATCTTCGACGTGAAATTGAGCCCGTCGAGCAGCAAACTTTGGCGCGCTTACTCTCTCGCTGGCAAGGTGTGAGCGTGCCTCGCAAGGGACTCGATGCGCTGCTTGATGCGATCGAGGTGCTGCAGGGAGCGTCTCTACTGGCGTCCGATCTTGAGCGAGACATCTTGCCCGCACGCGTTTCGGGATATGAACCCGGTGATCTGGACACATTGATGGCGGCCGGCGAAGTGGTGTGGACCGGGGTGGAACAAGTCGGCGATCGCGACGGAAGAGTCGCACTCTACTTGACCGAAGCATTGCCTTTGCTCGCTCCACCAGAGGAAGTGGCAACGGATCGCGGTCCTCGCAGCGAGCTCGCGGAGCGGATTGCGAGATTTCTAGAGAGCAGCGGCGCATCGTTCTTCCCTGCTATTCGCGAGGCTTGCTCCGGCGGGTTTCCAAACGAGATTCTGGACGCGCTGTGGGAACTTGTCTGGCGTGGCGAGGTCACAAACGATACGTTTCAAACGGTGCGAAGCCGGCTGTATCCACCCGATCGAAAGAAGGAGCGGAAAGAAGGTCCGCCGGGTTCGCCCGAATTTCTTCGAAGGCTACGCGCACGCAGATCGGGCGAGGGCGTTGCCGCGGGTCGGTGGTCGTTGTTACGCAGCCGCAAGTCTGGGGTTGTTACTCCCACTGAGTGGAGCGCAAACATAGCCCAGCAACTTCTCACGAGACACGGGATCGTGACGCGCGAGACCGCGCTGGCCGAGGGACTTCCGGGCGGCTACAACCTGATTTATCCGGCGTTACGAAAAATGGAAGAGAGCGGCTTCATCCGGAGAGGGATGTTCGTTGCGGGGCTTGGCGCTGCGCAGTTCGCGATGCCCGCGGCGGTGGATATGCTGCGAAGCCTGCGCACGACGCCGGCTGAACCGGAGTCGGTGGTACTGGCTGCGACTGATCCGGCGAATCCATATGGATCAGTGTTGCCGTGGGGGCAAATGGAGTCGGACAACGGTGAGGGGGACGTCTCATCGCATGCCATGGCGCGGGTGAGCGGAGCAGCAGTCGTTCTTGTCAATGGTCAACTCGCTGCCTTCCTGCGTCGAAAGAATCCTTCGATCCGCGTTTTTCTTCCCGATGCGGAGCCGGAGAGATCCCAGTTCGCGACGAAACTTGCCCGACAGCTGGCCGAGCTTGCGGTACACCGCCAGAGAAATCCTCGCGCCGGGCTATTGATTTCCACCGTTAATGAAATTCCGGCAAGGCAGCATTCATTCGGCCGTTTTCTCGAAGAAGCCGGGTTTGCCGACACTGCCGCTGGCTATCACATGCGAAGAGTCACCAGCATCGTGAAACCTTTCGACAACGAAGATGACGATGCGGACGAACAAAGCGCTACGGAGATGGCTTAAGTGCCGGAAGGCGATACCATCTTTCGCGCAGCGTACGCTGAACCGCGCGTTAGCGGGACAGACCATCACTAAGTTCGAAACGGTTTTTCCGAAGCTTGCGCGTGTTGATTTCGACGAAGGGATTCGTGGTCGGACGGTTGAGCTTGTTGAAGCCAAAGGCAAATGGATTCTCATGCATTTCTCCGGTGGCCGCATCCTGCTAACCCACCTGCTAATGAACGGGAGCTGGCATATCTATCGGCCCGGGGAAAAGTGGCGGTTACCGCGGAGTTCAATGCGCGTGATGATCGCAACCGAAACGATCGTGGCGGTCGCATTCAACATCCCGATCGCCGAGTTTCACCCACAGGATTCTCTGCGCCGCAGGTCCGGATTCGCATCGCTCGGTCCTTCTCTGCTTGCCCACGGCTTCGATGTCAATGAAGGGGTGGAAAGATTGCTTGAGCACCGGGACCTTGAGGTGGGCGAAGCACTGCTGAAGCAGTCGATGGTTGCGGGCATTGGCAACGTATTTAAATCGGAAGTTTTGTCACGCGTGCGATGTGTATCCGTTTCGTAAGGTCGCATCTTTGACGCAGCGGGAAGCAACTGAACTCATGTCGGTCGCGCAGAAATTCTTGTGCGCTAACGTGAACGAAATGTCGGGAAACCAGATTTTCACGTACACCGGACCGCGTCGCACCACCTCGCGAAGCAATCCCGAACAGCGATTATGGGTCTATAAAAGGAGAGGAGAACCTTGCCGGAGATGCGGTACGCCGATTGAATCCCGGAAACAAGGTCTGGATGCTCGTACGACGTTTTGGTGTCCGCAGTGTCAGAGGGGTTAGGTCTCTTACAGGTTGTCTTTCTGCTAGGGAGCGTATTCGCGCGCGCGCCGCGATCCTCGACGTCCACATTGAGGGATTGTTCACGGATTGCTATAATCGATGCCGTTCTACACGCTCTCTTTATGTCGCCCGCTCCCGCGGGCTGCTTCGTCAAGAAGCGTGCCTCGAACGCCTTGTGCGAGAGCCTGCTTGCGCGAGATCTCAATGCAGTGGCCAGGTAGCTCAGGTGGTAGAGCGCAGCCCTGAAAAGGCTGGCGTCGGCGGTTCAACTCCGTCCCTGGCCACCATCATTATCAATCACTTAGCAAACCGGCCGAAAATTTCACACCTGTGATTTCACACCTGTGGTTACTCGTCTTCCTTATAGGCGAACAAAAAGCGAATATGGTAAACTGCCC
>Ga0126371_10004921_pt1 | contig 11823 bp, 12 predicted proteins | sample PanSoiMetaPlot_4_FD_110145 | JGI IMG/M metagenome (GOLD analysis project Ga0126371, IMG submission 110145) | Tropical forest soil microbial communities from Panama - MetaG Plot_4 | ecosystem: Environmental > Terrestrial > Soil > Tropical forest > Bulk soil | place: Panama | collected 2016-02-17
ACCAGTTTCGAACGCATGACCCGTTTGATATCGATGCCATAGATAACTTTCTTCACAGTCGGCAATACTTGTCCGGAAAACTTCAGTTCGCCCAAACCGAGAGCTCTGCCTTTGCCAGGCGCGCCCAGCCAGCCGAGGAAGAAGCCGACGAGCTGCCATAGTGCGTCAAGGCCAAGGCAGCCCGGCATGACCGGATCGCCTTTGAAATGGCAGAGGAAAAACCAGAGGTCCGGTTTTACGTCGAGCTCGGCCCGAATCATTCCCTTCCCGTGCTCACCGCCTGCCTCGCTGATTTCAGCGATGCGATCGAACATCAGCATCGGAGGCAATGGCAACTGTGCATTTCCGGCACCAAATAGTTCGCCACGGCCGCACGCGAGCAAATCTTCGTATTCGAAGCTATGCCGGCGCGTGTCCATAAGCGTTGTGTCCCCACGCAGGGGGTTTGGCTGAATTCCCATGCCCAAGTTGGTAACACACCAAAGCTAGCGGGCAAAGATGGCGGCCCCACCGGCTCTTGAACGAAAAGCCGCGGCAAATCGGCTCTTCCTTCAGTTGCGAGGCGGTTGCATCTACGGGGTCAATTTCGTATATGTTGCGAATGAAACGGTTTTTCGCCGGCCCATGCTCCGGGCGGGCCTTGTGGGCGCGAATGAAATGACTGTGACGCGTACTATCGTCATACCGAATGTGAAGACCCCTGCCGAAGGTTCGCCCGATCGGTCAGCCCTCACAGGTTGTCCGTGGCACGACGTCAAGGCCATGTTGCGCCAAGTGGGTTTACGCCCGACACGCCAACGCATGGCGCTGGGTTGGATCCTATTCGGCAAAGGGGATCGTCATCTTACCGCCGAAATGCTCTACGAGGAGGCAACGCGCGCGAAGGTCCCGGTGTCGCTTGCGACCATCTACAACACCCTGCATCAATTCACAGAAGTTGGACTGCTGCGGCAGGTCGCGGTCGACGGATCGAAGGCCTATTTCGACACAAATGTGACGGCCCATCATCATTTCTTCGTCGAGGGCGAAGATGAGGTGTTTGACATTCCGGATGCAGAAGTGACGGTGGGGAGAACGCCGACACCTCCGGAAGGTTACGAGATAGCCCGGGTTGACGTCGTTGTGCGTTTGCGGCGCAAACGCTGACCGGCGGCGGTCACAAAAAGAAAGTCAGCTTTGTCATGCGGTTTGGCTGCGGGCCGACCCGAGGACATATGCCGGTTGCCCGGCTTTTTCTCGCGTAGACACGGGTCTTGCTTCTCGGATCGAACGGTTTCGAGCCCGGCTACAACGAAATGATTATTCCACCTTCTCATTCGGATAGGCGCCCCATAACCGCTCCTGGCGCACATATCCGTCGAAACCTTTACCGCTGAACTGGCACCAGTTGCCGTTGCAGGATTTGATCGTGCCGAGTACGCCGGATTGCAACCGGGCTGACACCGACGATTCGAGATCCGCACTTTCATAAAGCGGGACAAGCTCGTCTTTTGACTTAGGCACCACCACGGCCGTCCGCTTGCCTGACAAAAGCGAGTGATAAACCCAACCCTCGGCGCCTTCCCAGTCGCGGATGCGGCGCCAGTTCTCGAATTCGGCGGTAACCTCAACCGGCATGCCTATGTGGGTATAGACCCAACGCACGTCCTGATCCTTGTTCGGGCCGGACCTAGCATTGACGCGATCGGACTTGAGGCTCACGAAACGCGGGACCGGAAGGCCGCTCACCGAGCCGGCAATGGAGCCGGTCGGGACGTCCCCAGCAGACCAGGCTGGAGCCGCCGCGACGATACTGGCTGCTATTGCGAGGCCGCCTAGCGCGGACCTGAAGCTTTGTGTTGTCACGGCCATCTGGTAGGAAAAAGAACGAATTCCGCCTGACGCACAGTGTGGGCGAGCACGGTTAACGAGGGCTAAATCGGCGCGCCCGAGTGGTACTCCGCCGGTTACCGCGGTTGAGGTCAGATGGCGAAAAGCAAGAAGCCGCTGGTCATAGTGACGCGCAAGCTGCCCGATGCAATCGAGCTGCGAATGCGGGAACTTTTCGATACTCGCCTTAATCCGGATGACAGGCCTATGACGCAAAGTCAGCTGGCTGAGGCAATGAAAGCTGCCGACGTCCTGGTGCCAACCGTCACCGATCGGATAGACGCCTCAGTGCTTAGCAAATCGGGCGAGCAGCTCAAGCTCATCGCGAATTTTGGCAACGGCGTGGACAACATCGATGTCGCGACCGCGGTCCAACGCGGCATTACTGTTACCAATACCCCAGGGGTGCTTACCGAAGATACCGCTGACATGACCATGGCACTCATCCTTGCCGTGCCACGCCGGCTGGTTGAAGGTTCGCACGTACTGACCACCGACAAGGATTGGACCGGCTGGTCGCCGACCTGGATGCTCGGTCATCGCATCTGGGGCAAACGTCTCGGCATTATCGGCATGGGACGCATTGGCCAAGCGGTCGCACGTCGAGCGCGCGCTTTTGGTCTGCAAATCCACTATCACAATCGCCGACGGGTCGCGCCCAAGATCGAGGAAGAGCTCGACGCAACCTATTGGGAAAGTCTCGATCAAATGCTTGCGCGCATGGACATTGTGTCGGTGAATTGCCCGCATACGCCAGCGACCTACCATCTGCTGTCGGCACGCCGCCTCAAGATGCTCCGGCCGGAGACCTACATCGTCAATACATCGCGCGGTGAGGTTATTGACGAGAACGCTCTCGCACGCTTGATCGAGTCCAGTGAAATTGCCGGCGCCGGGCTCGACGTATTTGAGCACGAGCCTGCGGTCAATCCAAAGCTGGTCAAGCTTGCGCGCACCGGCAAGGTCGTGCTGTTGCCACACACGGGCTCGGCGACGATCGAAGGGCGCATCGATATGGGCGAAAAGGTCATCATCAATATCAAGACTTTCATGGATGGCCACCGGCCACCGGATCGAGTATTGCCATCGATGTTGTGAGTGGCGTGTTCAGCGAAGACGGCAGACCCGCATTCGTTACATGTGAACCGACAAATCCTTGATTGTCGGCGTGTTGCCGGTCAGCGGATTGTTGGGATCCCACGCATAGGTCAGCATCTCGAATCGCATCGAATAGGTATCGACCATGAGAAGCCGGCCAACCAAGCCCTCGCCGAAGCCCACGATTTCACGGATGACCTCGAGCGCCATTAGCGATCCAAGCACTCCCGGTAGCGCGCCGAGGATCCCCGCCTCGGCACAAGCAGGTATGGTGCCCTCCGGCGGTGGTTCGGGAAACAGGCATCGGTAGGTCGGATTGCGAGTTCCATCAGCCTGCATGTCGTGCGCCCGTACCGAAGTAAGCGTGCCATCAAAGGTGCCCACCGCGGCGGTGATGAGTGGTTTTCTTGCAAAGTAGCAAGCGTCGGAAACGAGGTAACGCGTGGCGAAATTATCCGAGCCGTCGGCGACAATATCGTAGCGTGCGATCAATTCGAGGGCGTTCGCGGCAGTGAGTCGTACATGATGTGGCTCGGCACTCACATGCGGATTGAGTCGCTTCACTGCGCTGGCCGCCCGCTCGACCTTTGATTTCCCCACTTCTTCAGTCGCAAATATGACCTGACGTTGCAGATTCGATAGCGATACGTCGTCATTATCAACGATTCCAAGCGTGCCCACTCCGGCAGCCGCGAGATAGAGGAGTGCCGGTGCCCCAAGTCCGCCCGCACCGACGACCAGAACGCGCGCGGCCTTGAGCTTGGCCTGGCCCGGTCCACCCACTTCGCGCAGTACGATGTGGCGGGCATAGCGTTCGAGTTCTTTACTATCGAGCATCAAGGTTAACCTAGCGCATGATTCAAGAGCTTGGGAATCAGAAGGAAAAGCCTTCATGTGCGAGCAAAAATCAACGCGATCCTGTGGATCGGAGGCCTCGGCCTACCGTCTTAACGAATGAGTCCCCAGCTCGCCTTTGCCGACTCGCTAGCATCAGCTAAGGTGCCCGCAAAAATATAATCGGGGCAGCGTTAACGCGATGCGCTTGGGTGGTTCCACCGTGATGCTTGCGATTCTGCTCGGCGTCGTTCCGGCGCTCGCGCAAGACTCACCCGGCGTCATTCCGGCACCGAAGCAATCGACTGAGACGGCAAAGGCCGTACGCAAGCATTCAAAACCAAAGATAGCGGCGCCAAAGATAGCAGCTCCGAGGGCAGCAGCGAGAAGGGCAACGACGCCAAAGATTGCAGCGCCTGTGACCGTCGTTGCCAAGACCGCCGCCATACAAGTCGATACCGCTACGACCGAATCCACGACCGACGCATCCACCGGACTGTCTGATAGCGAGCGTCTCAAAATTCAATCGGCGCTGCTGTGGTCGGGTGACTATACCGGTTCGATTGGCGGCGAAGATCCTTTCCTTTCTGCCGTTAAAAATTTCCAGAAACGCGCGAAAACAAAAGTCACGGGAATTCTCACGCCAACTGAGCGCACCAATCTCCTCACGGCGGCCAAAAGCCATGAGGACGAATACGGCTGGACCATCGTGACCGATCCGTCGACAGGCGTGCGCCTCGGCCTGCCTGCTAAATTGGTGACGCAAGTACGCGAGGCTGCTCGCGGCACCCGCTATTCCTCTGCGCACGGTGAGGTGCAGATCGAAACATTCCGCATCAAGACTGCAGAGCTCAAGCCTGCCGCCCTTTTCGATCAAGAGAAAAAGGAGCCGTCCACGCGGAAAGTTGAATCAAGTGTATTGCGCGACGACAGTTTTTTCATCACTGGCATGCAAGGCCTGAAGAAATTCTCCGTCCGGGCATACGCGCGCGACGGAGAAATCCGCGGATTCACTTTATTGTTTGATCAGATGATGGAAACGATCGTCGAGCCAGTGACGGCGGCGATGGTGAGCGCTTTCGCGCCCTTCCCGGAGCATAGCTCACCGTTCGCGGCTATGGCGAAATCGGTCGAATATGGCAACGGCCTGATCGTAAGTGACCGTGGTCACATCATCACCGATCGCAAGCTCGCTGCGGGATGTCAGGTCATTGTTGCGGAAGGAATAGGCGATGCCGATCGGGTCGCCGATGACAAGGATGGCGGCCTTGCGCTGCTGCGTGTTTACGGTCCGCACAAAGTATCTCCACTTGTGCTCTCTGCCACCACATTCAACAAAGGCAACGTGACCCTGGTTGGCATACCGGACCCCAAAGAGCAGAACGGCGCGCGAAAACTGACGGAGATCAAGGCTCGATTGGCCGAGAACAATGCAATCGAGCTGCGTCAGCCTGTGCCCATGGCGGGCTTTTCCGGAGCGGCGGCCGTCGATGCGCAGGGGCAATTCCTCGGCATGATGCAAACGCAGAATTTCGTGCTTGCCAGTACTGCTTCAGTTGCGCCGCCGGTGCGCCTCGTCACCGTAGCGGCCATCCGCGATTTTCTCGCCGCGCACGATGTGGCACCTGCAACAGATGGCAGTGATCCCAAGACGGCCGTCGTGAGAATCATTTGCGTGCGGAATTGATTTCTTCGTCACCCAACACGGTGAGCAAGGTCTAAGGCGACGGCCTACTTGTTTTTCCATTTTGGTGGCCGCTTCTCGATAAACGCGTTCATCCCTTCCTTCTGATCTTCGGTCGCGAACAATGAATGAAAAATACGTCGCTCGAAGACTATTCCCTCCGAGAGGCCGCTTTCAAACGCGCGGTTGACGGCTTCCTTGGCCGCCAATGTAGATGGCAGCGACATATTCGCGACGGTCTCGGCGACTTTCATCGCCTCGTCCATCAAGCTCGCGGGCGAAACTACGCGCGCCACCAGACCGGATTTTTCAGCTTCCGCTGCGTCCATTATCCGCCCGGTTAAGATCAAATCCATTGCCTTAGTCTTTCCAACCGCACGCGCCAGCCGCTGTGTACCACCAATGCCTGGAATGACACCAAGTTTGATCTCGGGTTGACCGAATTTGGCTGTATCCGCGGCAATGACGATATCGCATTGCATCGCCAGCTCGCAGCCGCCACCAAGGGCAAAGCCCGCCACTGCTGCAACGATCGGCTTGCGCGCCCGAGCCGCCGCATTCCAGTTCGAGACAAAATCACTGAGATAGGCATCGATAAAAGGTTTGTCAGCCATTTCCTTGATATCCGCACCAGCGGCGAAGGCCTTGTCGCTGCCAGTGATGAGCATGCAGCCAATCTTGTCGTCCGCATCAAAGGTCTCGATCGCTTGCGTAAGTTCGGCAATCAGCGCCTTGTTGAGGGCATTGAGTGCTTGCGGCCGATTGAGACGGATCACACCGACCCGGCCGTGTGTTTCTACAAGAATGTTCTGGTAGGCCATGAAAGGAGTCCCTGGATTAGTCGAGCCTTGCGCCGGAGCGTCGCACAACCTCTTCCCATTTGGCGGAATCGGCTTTGATGGTCCCGGCAAATTCCTCCGGCGTCCCGCCGGCTGGTTCGTCACCGATCTTGGCAAACTTCTCCTTGAATGCTTCCGAGATGAGCGCCTTGTTGATGGCGGCATTGAGCTTGTCCACGATCGGTCGCGGCACACCGGTCGGAGCGATCACGCCCGTCCAAGTTGGCGCCAGGTAACCTGGCACACCGGCTTCTGCAATAGTTGGAAGCTCCGGAAACGCCGGCGAGCGCATAGCTCCGCTGACACCCAGTGCACGTACTTTGCCGTCACGCGCAAAGGGCGCGATCGACTGCAGGCTTTCGAACATGATGTCGACATGGCCCGCAATCAGATCGGTGATCGCCGGGGCACCGCCGCGATAGGGCACGTGGACGATCTCGGTTTGAGTCATGTACTTGAACAATTCCCCGCCGACGTGACCAGGCGATCCGTTGCTGGATGACGCGTTCGTGAGCTTGCCGGGATTCTTCCTAGCGTAGTCGATCAGCTCCTGCACCGAATTGACCGGCAACTTCGGCGAAACTGCGAGCAGAAGATGCCCTCGTGCGACGAGCGCGATCGGTTGAAAGTCACGCTCGATGTTGTACGGCAGTTTCGCCACCATGTGTCGGGTTATGGCGAGCGCCCCGATTGGGCCCATCCCAATGGTGTAGCCGTCAGGCGGCGATTTCGCGACCAGATCGAGACCAATGGTCAACGCGCCGCCCGGCCGATCGTCGACGATCACCTGCTGGCCAAATTCTTTTGTCAGTTCGGCGGCGAGTATACGGGCCACCGTATCGGTGGCGCTTCCCGCCGCTTGCGGTACGATGAAACGGATCGGGTGGTCCGGATAATCGCCTGCCAAAGCCGCGGCCATCGTGGCCGCCACAACCACTGCGATCAGGACAAGCTTGGGCATGTCATGAATTCCGACATCCGGCAGATAATGTAGCGTGGCCTACTTCTGGCATGATGGGCAATAGAAGGTCGAACGGCCAGCCTGCACAATGCGTTTGATCTTGCCGCTGCAGGACGGGCAAGGCTCTCCCTCGCGATCATAAACCTGAAAATTGTGCTGAAAATCGCCGAGCGATCCATCGGCCCGCCGATGATCTCGTAATGACGAGCCCCCGGCTTTAATTGCATCCTGGAGCACTGCCTTGATGGCATTGACCAGTCTTTCGGCGCGTTCGTTGGGATTGCCGTGACGATCGGCGATCGTCGAGGCCTGCCGTTTGGGAGAGAGCCGCGCACGGAACAGCGCTTCGCAGACATAGATGTTGCCTAGACCTGCAACGACGCGCTGATCGCTCAGCGCGGCCTTGAGCGATGTCTTTTTACCCGCGCAGGCTCTCGCCAAAATTGCCGCGTCGAACTCATTTCCCAATGGCTCCGGGCCAAGTGAGCGCAGCAGGGGCTCGTCTTCGAGCTTGGCACGCGGCACGAGCTTCATCGAGCCAAACCGCCGGGGATCGTTGAATGTCACAGTCGCGCCATTCGACATATGAAAAATCACGTGATCATGCGCGGCGCTCTTGGAACGCTCGTGATAATATTTGCCGGGCGCGGCATCCTTGCCGACGCGAAACGAACCCGACATACCAAGGTGCATCAATAAGACCTCTCCTGACGAAAGATCCGCCAGCAGATATTTTGCTCGGCGCCCCAATCCCTCGACCATCTTGCCATGCAGCTTCCGGGCAAAGTCCTTCGGCAGGGGCCAGCGCAGGTCGGGGCGTCGCACCTCAACCCTTGCGAAGCGTTGATCTTCCATTACGGGCGCCAGGCCACGGCGCACTGTCTCGACTTCCGGCAATTCGGGCATTGATTAACCGCTCCCGCGTCGACACATAGCGCGCTCAGGCCACCCGCGCTATGGTCCTGCCCGAAAAGGATTATTGGCGATGCCCCACCGCGGCGGTCAGACCCATTTTGGCTACCAAGCCGTTCCGCTCGCCGAGAAACAAGGGCGGGTAGATAACGTCTTCCGCTCGGTCGCGCGCCGATATGACCTGATGAATGACCTGATGTCCGGTGGGCTACACCGGGCGTGGAAGGATGCTCTGGTGACGGCCGTGAATCCGCCGAAAAACGCGCGCGAATTTGCGGTGCTTGATCTGGCCGGGGGGACTGGCGATGTTGCTTTCCGTATTGCCAGGGGCGGCGGCCCTGGGACTCACATCACCGTATGCGACATCAATCCCGACATGCTTGCAGTGGGCCAAGAGCGCGCATCTCAGTGCGGTCTCGATCGCGTCGTCAGATTCGAGCGAGGCGATGCCGAAGAACTCCCCTATCCCGATCGCAGCTTCGATTGCGTGACCATAGCTTTCGGCATTCGCAATGTGCCGCGCATCGAGCAAGCACTCCCGCAGGTCCATCGCGTCCTCAAGCTCGGCGGGCGATTTCTGTGTCTGGAGTTTTCTTCGGTCGACGTGCCAGGCCTTGATGCGCTCTATGAACTTTATTCTTTTCAGGTGATCCCGCGCATTGGAAACGCCGTGACTGGCGACCGTGAGGCTTACCAATATCTGGTGGAATCCATCCGGAAGTTTCCCAAACCGAAACTGTTCGCGGCGATGCTCGAGACAGCGGGCTTCCGCCGCGTGTCATTCACGCCCATGACGGGCGGTGTGGTGGCACTTCACTCAGGCTGGCGCTTGTGATTTCTGCCATCTCTCATTCGCTCCGCCTTGCCCGCGCCGGCTTCGTGTTTGCACGCGAGGGCGTCCTTGCCCTGGTCGATACGCGGCCCCTGCCATTGCCAGCCAGGACTGCAATCGCTTTTGCCCGTCTTTTTGAGCGGCCGGGCGCGAAGAGCGGTGAAAGCAGGTTATCTGCGGCACTGACCAGACTCGGTCCTACCTACGTCAAGCTTGGGCAATTTCTCGCCACACGGCCGGACGTGGTCGGAACGACGATCGCGCGCGATCTGGAAAGCCTGCAGGACAAGATGGCACCCTTTCCGCAAAGCGAAGCGGAGGCAGTGATCTCGAGCGCGTTCGATAAGCCACTTTCCTCGGTCTACAGAAGCTTTGGGCCAGCGGTGGCTGCAGCGTCCATCGCGCAGGTGCACCGGGCGGAAGTTGAAGTAGACGGCAAGCGCAAACCGGTGGCCGTAAAGGTGCTCCGGCCTGGCATCGAACGCCGCTTCAAATCGGATCTTGATGCGCTGTTTTTCGCTGCCCGCAAGGCAGAGGCCTTCTCTAACGAAGCCCAAAGGCTCCGTTTCATCGAGGTTGTTTCAACACTCGCCCGTTCCGTTGCAATCGAAATGGATCTCCGCCTTGAAGCGGCGGCAGCCTCTGAGATGGCGGAGAATACGCGCGAGGACACCGACTTCCGTGTTCCGACAATTGATTGGGACCGTACGGCGCGCGAAGTGCTGACGCTGGAATGGATCGATGGCGTTCGTCTGAGCGACCATAGGACCTTGTTAGCGAGGGGCCTCGACCTGCCGGAACTCGGACGCAAGGTCATCCAAAGTTTTCTACGCCATGCCTTGCGCGATGGCTTTTTCCACGCCGACATGCATCCGGGCAACCTGTTTGTCGACAATGATGCAAGATTGGTGGCCGTGGACTTCGGCATCATGGGAAGACTTGGACCAAAGGAACGACAATTTTTGGCCGAAATCCTGCTTGGCTTTATTACGCGCGACTATCAGCGGACGGCGCAGGTGCACTTCGACGCCGGTTACGTGCCACGGCACCACTCGATCGAGAGCTTCGCGCAAGCCATTCGCGCTATCGGCGAGCCGATCCACAATCGCACTGCCGAAGACATTTCCATGGCGAAGCTGCTGATGCTGCTGTTTGAAGTGACCGGCCTTTTCGACATGCGCACCCGTCCCGAGCTGCTTCTGTTGCAAAAAACCATGGTTGTGGTGGAGGGCGTCGCTCGTTCGCTTGATCCCAAACTTGACATGTGGACCACGGCGGACCCCGTGGTGCGCGAGTGGATCGGACGCAATCTTGGTCCGATCGGCCGGCTTGAGGATGCGGTTGAGGGTGCCGGTGAAATCGGCCGCTTCCTCGGCCAAGTGCCTGGGTTGCTTTCGCGCGCTGGAACGCTGCTCGATCAGTTTGACGAGATTACGCGCAACGGTCTGGTACTTTCGCCAGAGACCGTCTCCGCCATCGGCGCGGCAGAGGCTCGGCGCAATCGCTGGACCGCGCTGGCGGTCTGGGCAATTGCAGCGCTGCTTTTGTGGATCGCTTTGATGCTGGTGTGATTGTCGTGACGCGAATCACTGAAAACTGGCGCTACGCGTATCGCACGAGTGGCAGCAATTGGCTGTCTTTTCGGGAGCCTCGCCAGCGTCATCCTTGCAGAAGACGCTGAGCCCCGGCAACTCTTCAAAGCCATCTCTCGACATTTGATAGTTGTAGTAGACCTCGCCTTCTGTGCACACCTTCACCGTTCGACCAATTCTTGCAATTTGTCGATGCTTTGGGTCCAGCCAGCTTCCATGCCGGCAAGCATCTGCGGCGCGATCGGGACCAGACCAACTGCATGGGTTTCCAGAGTGAGCGTTGTCTTGCCGCCTTTCTCCGAAAACGTGACCGTGGTCTTGCCTTCAAGCAAATGTTTGCCCTCGCTGTCGATCGCGATGTTGGTGAACACCAGCCGTTCAGGCACCGATACTTCGAGGAACTCACCTTTCATCGGATAGTCGCTGCCGTCCGGCCCGCGCATGACGATGCGCAGGCTGCCGCCCACGCGGACATCAAGTTCGCAAACCGGGTTGGTGAACCCCCGCGGCCCAAACCATTGCGCCATCATCTTCGGATCGGTCCAGGCCTCCCATACCAGCGCGCGGGGCGCATCGAACATGCGAGTCAACGTCACGCTCGCTTTTCCATACGACGCGGTTTTGGCGGTGGCGGTCATTGATGCTGTCCTTCATAAGCGCGCTCGATTGCGGCGATGTCGAGTTTTTTCATTTTCAGGAAAGCGTTCATGACGCGCTCGGACTTCATGGGATCCGGATCTGTCATCATCTTCGGTATGACCGCCGGCACGACTTGCCACGACAAGCCATATTTATCCTTTAGCCAGCCACAGGGGCCCTCTTGGCCGTCTTGCGTAAGCCTGCTCCAGAAATAATCGACATCGGCTTGCGTCTCGCAATGGATCTGTAGTGAGATCGCCTCGTTGAATTTGAAGTTTGGGCCGCCGTTCAAGGCCGTGAACGTCTGTCCGTCGATTTCGAATTCGACGACCATGACCGAGCCGGCAGGCTTGCGATGGACCTCGCGCCCGGCGTTGGTGTAGCGGCTGATCTTGCCGATCTTGGCGTTCTTGAAGACCGAGCAATAGAACTTTGCCGCTTCTTCGGCCTCGGTGTCGAACCACAGGCACGGCGTGATCATCTGCTTAGTAATCGCCATCATATCCTCCTCCACACACGCGGTTACTTGCTTTTGGCGAGATAGGCTTCGAGCTGCTCCATGG
>Ga0126371_10004922_pt1 | contig 11823 bp, 10 predicted proteins | sample PanSoiMetaPlot_4_FD_110145 | JGI IMG/M metagenome (GOLD analysis project Ga0126371, IMG submission 110145) | Tropical forest soil microbial communities from Panama - MetaG Plot_4 | ecosystem: Environmental > Terrestrial > Soil > Tropical forest > Bulk soil | place: Panama | collected 2016-02-17
GAAGTCGGCGTGCAAGCGAACCTCAACGACCTGCTATTCGGAGCGACGCCGGCGATCAGTCAAGCTTCTTCGGCAGCGCGCGCTGCGTCGGCGGACGAGGCCGCAGCCGAACGAACGGAACGCATCGCCGTCGCGCGCGCTTATTTCGATGCGCTAAAGCAGGCCGCGGTACTCGCCGCTCGCGATGACGCTCTCCGGCTCGCTCGCTCCGAGCTGGACGCCGCTCAGATCCGCTACAAGGCGGGTGACGTTCCGAAGGTCGATGTCGTCCGCGCAGACGTCGCCGTCGCGCGAGCCGAAGCGGACGATGAGAACGCTCGAGCTGATGCCGAGAACGCGCGCGATACGCTTTTGGCCGAGACGGCGATGACGCAGACGTCGGTCGCATCGACAGTGGCAGGTGCACCGCCATCGGTGCCGCCGCTTGCGCTCGATCCCGTCGCGGCCGCGGCGGCGGCTCTTACGTTGCGGCCGGAGGTGCGCGAAGCGCAGGAACAAGTCGACGCGAGCGCAAGCGCGTTCCATGCCTCGCAAATCGCTTTGCTGCCGCCGGTCACGGTCGCGGCCGGACATTCGACGGGTGTCGACAGCGCGCAGCGAGTCGCAGGCAGTGCGGTGAGCGCGCAGATGACGGTTCCCTTGCCGTTCGGCCCGGGAGCACGCATCGCGCAAGCGAAGGCGGCGCTCGATGAGGCCAACGCGCACCTTGCCTCCGTGCGCCGGAACGTGATGCTCGAGACGGCGGCGTCAGCGCGCTCGCTCGTCGCTTCCGATCGTGCGGCAGCCGCGACGTTGCGCGGTCGAAATGCGGCGCGCCAAGCGCTCGACGCCGAAGAACTCGGCTATCGTGCGGGTGCCGCGTCGGGACTGGAAGTCGCGGAGGCTCGTTCGACATACGCGCAGGCGGAGATCGATTTGTTGAGCGCCGAGTACGATGAAGCGGCAGCCGTCGCCGCATTCGAGATCGAGGCAGGGCTCTGATGCGGCGCTGGATTTGGCTCGCGGTCCTCTTCGTGGCGCTTGTCGTCATCGTCTTGATCGTGCGTGCTCGCCACGGATCTGGTTCGGCGACACCGCCGCCGCCCGAAGTCACGGTAGCGGTCGCCAAGTCCGGCTACTTCGACGTTCGCGTCGAAGGGCAAGGACGAGTCGGCCCGCCCGCGGGTAGCTCGAGCTCGCTCGCCTTCGCGGTTTCCGGCACGATCGCCGCGATCGACGTCCATGTCGGCGAGCACGTGGGCGCCGGTCAACCGCTCGCGCATCTCGACGACACGCAGTATGCGCTCGCCGTCCAACAGGCGATCGGCGATGCACGCTCGGCCAGTTCGAACTACGGCGGCGGAGCGGTGCCGCAGGCCGCCTTGCAAAGCGCCGAAGAACGAGTTCAGCTCACCGGCGATTACTTGCATCGACTTGAGACGGGCGGCGGAGCAGCAGCGGTAGCAGGGACGAGCCAAGCGGACCTCAAGGTCGAGGCCGACAAGCGCGCGCTTGCGCGCGAGCAGGCACTGTATGCCGGCGGCATCGCCGCGGCGAAAGATGTCGACGCCGCGCGTTCGCAGCTCGCCGCCGACGAAGCCGACGCAAGTGCGCTCCACGCGAAGTCGGGCGGGTCGGGCGCCGGCGCGGTGCTCGTGCAGGCTCGCGCGGACTATGCGCAGGCACTCGCCGACCTTCGCTCGGCACAGGCGCAAGTCGGAAACCTTCAAGGCCAGGCCGAGCACGCGAGCGCAGCGCTGGCGCAAGCCGAAAGCGATGAGTCGCGCACCGTGCTGCGGGCTCCGTCGGACGGCGTCGTCGTCCAGATATTAAAACACGCCGGCGAATCCGCCGACTCCTCGACGCCGGTCATCGAAGTCGGGCCGAGCGCCGCGGCTTCGACGACTCTTTATGTCGCCGCGGCCGATGCCGTCGGCGTGCGGACCGGCGATCCCGTGCAGCTTCGACTGATCAGGTCGGCGTCCGACGCCGGTGCAAAAGTGTCGGCGGTCGTGCCCGCGATCGATCCGACGACGCAGCAGACGACAGTTGTTGTCGACGGCATGCCGGACGGTGCGCTGCCCGGCGATGCGGTGCGCGGCGAGATCATCGTCTCGCGTCAGCGCGGTGTGCTCGTTCCGGCAACATCGATCGTCCAAGATCCGCAGACCGGTAAGACGCTCGTCTTCGTGCGGCGCAAGGATGGAAGCGGTTTCGACGCTCGCGAGGTCGTCGTCGCCGGAAGCGACGCGTCGGTGGCCGACATCTCGTCAGGTCTTCAACCCGGCGAACCTGTGGCAGCCCACGGCGCGTACGAATTGATGTCCCCTTCGGGCTCATAAGAAAAGAGGAGCGGTCGAGATTTATCTCGACCGCCGCGACCGCTCCATCTTATTTTCTACGCTATTCTTATAACGCAGGGAAGCTGATCGAGACTTGCGCGCCTGAACCGGGTGCGTTTGAGAGCACGATCGCGCCGCCGGTCTGCTCGACGATCGCGCGCACGATGGAAAGACCTAGACCCGAGCCGTCGCGTCCGCGGCCGAGATCATCACGCCAGAAACGATCGGTCGCTCGCCGGAGTCCGTCCGGGGTGAATCCAGGGCCATCGTCTTCGACGACGAGCCGCACCGCGCCGTTATCACGCGTCAACGTCACGCGAACGGACCCACCAACGCGCGCGTACTTGACACCATTGTGCAGCAGTGCGAGCGGCACGCGCGCCAGCGCGATCGGATCGCCTTTGACGAACGCCTCGGGCACGACCGACGGCTCGACTTTCACCCCGCGCGCTTCGCCGACCAAGCTGATGCGCGTCGCCGCCTGCGAAACGAGCGGCGCGAGATCGACCGCCGCCTCGACCTGCGGCGGTCCGCCTTCCGCGCGCGCGACGACGAGCAGGTCGTCGATGAGCTCTTCGAGCCGATCGGATTCAGACGCGATCGCCTCGAGCGCCCGCACGTACTCCGCCGGCTCACGGCTGCGGCGCAACGCGAGGTCGGATTCGGCGCGGATCACCGACAGCGGTGCACGCAGCTCGTGCGAAGCGTCGGCCGTGAAGCGCCGCTGCCGTTCGAACGCTGCTTGAAGACGTTCGAGCATTCGATTGAATGCCGCGCTCAGTGAGCCGAGCTCGCCCTGCTCGGACGCCGATTTCAGTCGCCGAGATAGATCGGTCGCTTCGATGCGCGTCGCAAGCGCCGCGATGTCGCGCAACGGCTCCAGCCCCCGGCGCGTGACGTACCCGGCGGAGAAGATCGCCCCAGCGACGACCGCCGGGATCGCGACGATGAAGACGACGAAAAGAATGCGCTTGAAGTCGTCGAGCGGTTCGGTCGATGCCCAGACCGCGACCGAACCGATGAGCCGGCGATCGACGACAAGTTTCGTCACCGCTAGACGCACGCGCCCCTGGCCGGTCTCGAGTGTCTCGACCGTCGTCGGCGAGACGGTGCGAACCACCGCGTCTCGGACGCCCGAGGGCACGCCGGACGACGTGGTCGTGACGACCGAACCATCGACCCTGAAAATCGCGGCGTCGACGCGCGGCGTCACGTCGTGGTCGATCTGTGCGATGTCGCCGGAGTCGAACTTGAGCGACGGTCCGACTTCTAACCCGATCGCACCGAGCGCGGTGGCAGTTTCGCGCAAACGCGCGTCCAGCGCCGCCTGATATTGTTGGATCAGGAAGAACGCGGACACGCCCGCGAATACGCAGAGGGCGACGAATAACGCGGCCGCGTACGCGAGCGTCAGGCGGCCGTGGAGAGATCTAGGGAAGCGCATCGCTTTCTTCGGCGTCGGTCGCGGCAGCGGAGAGCCGATAGCCCGCTCCGCGTACCGTATGTATCAGCGGCGGGTCGCCTCCGGCTCCCAGTTTCGCGCGCAAGCGCCGGATGTAGACCTCGATGAGGTTCGATGCAGTCGTACGGTCGCGCTCCCAGAGCGCGTTCTCGAGCATCGTACGCGTGATGAGCAGGCCCTCGTTGCGCATCAAGTATTCTAAGAACGCGGTCTCGCGCGCCGTCAGATGTACTTCGCGCGGACCGCGCTTCACGCGTCGCGTCGCAAGATCCATGACGAGGTCGCCGACCTCGAGCCGCTGACGGATCGGCTGCGGCTCGCGGCGCGTGATCGAGCGCAACCGCGCTTCGAGCTCGCGAAAGACGAACGGCTTGCAGAGGTAGTCATCGGCACCGGCATCGAGGCCGGTGACGCGATCGTCGACCGCGTCCTTCGCCGTCAGCATGAGTATCGGGGTCTTGACGCCTTGCGATCGGAGATCGCGAGCGACGCTGAGGCCGTCGCGCGACGGCAGCATGACGTCGAGCACGATGGCATCGTACTCGCCTTCCCGCGCGACCGTGCTGCCCGCCTCACCGTCCATCTCGACGTCGACGACGTGGCCGCCCTCGACGAGTCCGCGACGGACGACTTCGGCGAGACGGACGTCGTCCTCGACGATGAGCACTTTCATATCATCATATCTCCCACTCGTACGCGTTCCAGAAGTCCGCGACCGCCGGCGCAGGTCTGAAGTTGCGCAGGTCGGTGTTCACGGCATCGATTGGGGCTGCCCAATTGATCGTGTGGAACGGGACTTGGTCGTGAATGCGCTCTTGGATCTTCCAATAGTACGGGATCCGCTGCGCCCTGACGTAGTGCTCGCGCCCTTCTTGCTCCCAGCGGCCGATGTCGGGGTCGCGATAGAACGTGTAGTTCACGCCGTACGGGGGTAATGATTGCGGGCCTAAGGTGTCGGTATCGTCTGGATCGGGATTGAACGACCACCCGTACAGTGCGAAATCGAATTTGCCGTTCGCGAGTATTCCGCCCGCGCCTTGCGCCGAGAAGAGCAGGTTCGCGGGATAGTTCCGCACGTTGACCTGGACGCCGACATCGCGCATGTCGGCTTGGATGAGCGTCTCTGCCTTCACTCGCGTCGAATTGCCGATGACGCTCGTGATGTCGACCTCGAACGGCTTGCCCTCGCGGACCAGCATGCCGCCCGGGCCGGGCATCCATCCCGCCTCGCGCAGCAGCTCGCGTGCGCGCGCGGGATCGTGCGGATATTGCTGGACGTGCGGATCGTACGACCACATCGTCGGCGACTGATCGGTCATACCCGGCACGTCGATCCCGAGATAGGCGTCGTCGTTGATCCGCTTCCAGTCGATCGCATAAGCGAAGGCGCGACGCACTCGGACGTCGTCGAAGGGCGGACGCGCGCAGTTGAACGCGATGTGCTCGTAGTCGAGGTTCGGAATCGCGGTGACGCGATAGCCGGCGACCGATTTGAGCGCCGCATATTGCGTCTCGGTCGCGTGCAAGAAGATATCGAGCGAGTGGCTCTCCAGCTCGGTCATCAGCGTGTTTTGATCGGGGATGATGCGGAACTGCACTTCCGCGACCTTCGGCGGTCCGCGGAAGTAGCGCGGGTTCGCCTTGAGATCGAGCTCGACTCCCGGCTTCCAACTCGTCACGACGAACGGACCGCTGCCGATCGGCGCAGTGCTGAACGAGTTATGGTTCAGATCTGCGTGACCTTCGAGCAGATGCTTCGGCACCACCGAACCGACGCTGCCGTTGCGCATGAAGCTCGCGATGAACGGCGCGGACGGCGCCTTCAGATGTGCGACGACGGTGTAGGGGTCGGGCGTGTCGATCGACGTCGCCTCGTCGTACGGGAAATGGAAGGCGACGTTGTTGCGTGGGTTCATGATCTGCTCCCACGTGAACTTGACGTCGGCCGAAGTCAACGGCACGCCGTCAGACCAGACGACGCCGTGACGCAGATGATACGTGATGGTCCGGCCGTCGGCGCTGATGCCGCCGTTCGCTTGCGTCGGGATCGCGATCGCGAGGTCAGGCACGGGGTTGCCGTGGTCGTCGTAATCGATGAGACCGGAGAAGACGAGTTGGAAGACGTTCGTCGCGTAGAGCTCATCGGAGAGGACCGGGTTTAAGTTATCGAGGTCCTCGTACGCGCCGATGCGGACGACACCGTGGATCGTCCACGGATTGCCGCCGCTTGCGGTCCCGCTCTCGACCTTCGTGCACCCCGCGATCGCCACGATCGCCAATGTGACGGCGGAGGCAAGTGTGACCGCGGCCAGCGATCGCCAGCTGTGTCGACGGTTGTCTATTCTAACCAAACGCGTCTGCCGATGGTCCTTGCGGAGTCGGTCTGCCAATCTCCATCGCACGCGAGCCGCGATCGACTCCTCTTCGGAGCGAGGCTTCCAGCCGCACCTGCCGCGACCTTCGTGCCTCGCGCGCTTCTCACGCAGTGCTCATCCTGCCGAAGTGCTCATCCTGCCACGCGACACGACCGTGCGGACGCGCCGCGTCGCACCGATGTCGCGCAGCGGATCGCCGTCGACCGCGACGAGATCAGCGCACGCGCCTGCGGTTATCTCACCGATCTCGCCTTTGAGGCCGAGCGCATCCGCGGCGTCGACGGTGCCCGCCCGCAACGCATGCTCGGGCTCCATGCCGAGATCGGTCATGAGCTTCATCTCTATCGCGTAGTCGCCGTGGCCGTTGAACGGCGTTCCCGCGTCGGTGCCCGTCGCGATCTTCACGCCTTTTTTCAACGCGAGTTTGAAGCTCTCGCGGTGAGCGTCGTAGACTTGGTTGACTTTGCGCACCACGTACGGCGCCAGACCTTCAAGACCGTACATCGCTTGCGGGGCGCGCAGCGTCGGCACGTACCACGCTCCGCGTTTCTTCATCATCTCGACCGCTTCGGTGTCGAGGTAGCAGCCGTGTTCGATCGTGTCGACGCCCGCGCGCAGCGCGTTCTTGATGCCGACGTTCGCGATCGCGTGCGCCGCGACGCGCCGGCCCGCCTTATGCGCCTCGCGCACGGCGACGACCAGCTCGTCCTCGTCGAGCTGTGCCGAGCCGACCTCGACGCCCGGAGAGAGGACGCCACCCGTCGCGATGACTTTGATGCAGTCGGCGCCGAGCTTGAGATTATAGCGCACGGCTTTGCGCATGTCGTGCGGGCCGTCGGACTCGAGGCCGATGAACCAGCCGTGGCCGCCCGTCATGCAGATCGCTTTTCCCGCCGCGATGATCCGCGGCGCGCGGATCCAGCCTTTGGCGGACGCTTCGCGCAATGCGATTGCGACCGCATACTTGTTGCCGAGATCGCGAACGGTCGTGACGCCGGCGGCGAGCGCGCGCACAGCCGAATCGACCGCGAGCAGCGTCGACGTCTGTTCGTCGATGAGCTTCGCCGCGTTGAGAAAATCGGGGCTGCCGTCGAAATCGAGATGGACGTGGAGATTGATGAAGCCCGGAAGCAGCGCCGCGTCGCCGAGATCGACAGTGTGCGTGTCGTTCGCGCGCTTGCTCGCAGAAGAGCGCGAACCGACCGAGACGATGCGGTCGCCCTCGATGATGACGCAACCGTTGCGGATCGGTCGCAACTCGGGTCCGGCGAAGACGAGTTTGGCGAGAAGGGCCGTCGCGCTCATGCTCGAGCCCCCAATGTTCGAATCGCTTGGACCAGTGTGCCCGCGACGACCATCGCGACACCCGCCCAAAACGCGAGCAGCGGCGGCGCGCTCGATGCGGTGACGATCGGATACTGGCCGAGGGTGAATGTCAATACGAGACCAGCTCGTTTGAGGGGGCGGCCCGACACGGCGACTCCCTCGAACAGCGTGCCGCCGTTCTCTTCGCCGATGCGCATGACGAGAAAGGGCACGTCGATTCCGCGCGACGGCAAACCTGACCAGTAGTCGACTTGGACGTTGCGGTGAACGGCGGGCACGGCGAAATAATCCTCGGGCTTGTCACCGTCGAACCCGGTGAACGTCAGATAAGGAGAGAGGAAATCTGCTCCGTTGGGCTGCGTGACCGTCACCGGTTGGCCGTTCGCGGAGCGCGCATCGACCAGCGCGATGGGACCTGAATCGATCTTGAGCACGAACGCGCCGGCCCGGACGACCTGCCCGGGAGCGGCGGTCTGAGATCCGAACGGCCCTTGGATGGAAACGGTTCCCGGCCACAAGATGCCGGCTTTTGTCGGCGCTTCGACAGCGGGAAAGACGAGCGCAACGCCGGCCGAATGCGCCGGTCTGTACGTCTGCCCGGGAGCGGCGGGCACGCGCTCGGGCTGACCTCCGAGGAACGACGCGAAGGCGAACGATCCGGCGAGGAGAGCACCGCCCAGACAAGCGACGCCCGAGGCGCGCCCTTCGCTCGTCCTCAAAACGGCGATGCCGGCGACGAGCACATACGCTCCCCCGAGCGTCACGATGAGCGCCAGCCACCACTCGTGCAAGAGTGGTGCGAACGGCGCGGCGACCTCGACCGCGGCGATGAGCGCGATGGCAGCAGCGACGACGAGCGCGGCGCCGTTTTTCATGCGAGGGCGTGCAGAGCTACCAATAGCGCTCTTCTTTCCACGGATCCGCGTCGTTGTTGTAGCCCCGCACTTCCCAGAAGCCTGGGCGATCTTGCGCGATGAACTCGACGCCGTCGCACCACTTCGTGCTCTTCCAGAAATAGCGCTTCGGGATGAACATCCGCATGGGGCCGCCGTGGATCGGCTCGAGCGGCTTGCCATCATATTTGTACGCGAACAGCACGTCGTCGTCCGACGCGACGGCGAACGGCACGTTCGCCGTGTAGCCGTTCGCGCCGTGGGTGACGACGAATTTCGCCTCTGGTTTCGGTTTCGAGAGGCGCACGATCTCGGCGAACGGCACACCTTCCCACACGGTGTCGTATTTCGTCCACCGCGTGACGCAATGGATGTCAGTTTTGATCGTCTTGGTCGGCAATGCCGTGAAAGCAGCCCACGTGAAGTCTTGCGGATTCTCGACGAGGCCGAAGATACGGAAACGCCACGTACGCTCGTCGAAGTGCGGCGGCGAACCGACGTGGAGAACGGGAAAATCGCGAGCCAGATACTGGCCCGGCGGCAGCCTATCGTCCTGAGCTTTCGTGGGGTTGGCCATGCCGCCGCGGTTCTGCCCCTTGCGGGTCGATTCCCGGACGATACTTTGGGAGCGGTCGAGATTTATCTCGACCGACTCGGCTCGTCTTACCTTACGACGCGCGTCATGGCGTCGACGAGTTCGCGCGTCGCGGCGACCGGATCCGCCGCGCCTGATATCGCACGCAACACGGAGATCGATTGGGCGCCGGCATCGATAACTTCTGCGGCATTCGACGCATCGAGGCCTCCGATCGCGAAGAACGATTTTTGTGAAGCGCGCGCGGCGTATCGGACCAGGTCGAGTCCGACGGCCGGACGCCCAAGCTTTGTCGGCGTCTCATGGATCGGCCCTACGCCGATGTAATCGGCCTTTGTCTTGTTCGCGGCGTCGACTTGCTCGGGCGTGTGGGTCGACAGCCCGATGATGAGATCGCTGCCGCCGAACTTGCGGACATCATCCGGATGCGCGTCATCTTGACCGAGATGGACGCCGTCGGCGCCGCTAAGGAGCGCGACATCGACGCGATCGTTGACGATGAACAACGCGCCGTTGTCGCGGCACGCTTGGGCGAAGACGCGTGCGATCGCGATGAGCTGCTTGTCGGTCAGGTTCTTGTCGCGCAGCTGCACCATGCCGACGCCCGCCTCGATGACGTCGGCGAGGAACGCGGCGTAGTCGCGCGTATGGTCCGACGCATCGGTGACGAGATAGAGCCTGACGTCGCCGACGAGGTCGCGGCGCATCGCTTACCCGCCGCCGACCATCTGTGCGATCTCGATGCGCGCGCCGGGCGCGAGCTTCGTTTCTTTGAACCGGTTGCGCTCGAGCGGCTCGCCGTTGAGCTCGACGATCGTGCGTGCGGCGTCGAGACCGAGAGATTCGATGAACTCGCTTACGGTAGAGCCCGTCCGAACTTCCCGCGTCTTCCCGTTCGCTACTATCTGGGAGCGGTCGAGATTTATCTCGACCGCCGCGGCCTTGCCATTCCGGGCGTCGGTCATCGAACTCCGGCCTTTTCGAGCGTCATGTTTTCCCAGTCTTTGAACACCGGGTCGTAACCAAGCTCGCGCAATCGCTGCGCGACTTCGTTCGGGCTGCGCTTGTCTTCCAACTCGAATTGCTCGCCTGCTGCGCCCGGCTCTTCGTAGCCTCCAGGCTCGGTGCTAGAACCCGCGCTCATGAGCGTCACGCCAAGCGGTATGAGTTTGTCGCGCAGCTCGGGGTGCTCGCGCGTCGAGAGGACGATGCCTGCGGTCGGCAGTGCAAGCCGCAAGAAGCAGATCATCTGGACGAAGTCGCGATCGCCGATCGGGTGATCCGCGACAAAGCCACCGGCGGCCGGATTGATTCGCGGCAATGAGACGTTGATCTGCGATCGCCAGCAATGCCGCTCGAGGTAGCGCGCGTGCGCGACGAGCGCGAGCGCTTCGAAACGCCAATCGGAAAGGCCCATGAGTGCGCCGATGCCGAGGTGCTTCGCTCCCGCTTTCGACGCGCGTTCGAGCGCGTCCATGCGCCAGCCGAAGCGCATCTTCGGACCGCCGAGGTGATGGCGTTTGTAGACGTCGATGTCGTAGGTCTCTTGATAGAGGACGACGCCGTCGCACCCTGCAGCGACGAATCGCCGGTAGTCTTCTTCTTCGGCCGCCGCTATCTCGATGCCGACGTACGGTGCGTGGCGCTTCGCCGCCTCGATGCATGACGCGACGTATTGCGGCGGCACTCGCTTGGGATGTTCCGACGAGACGAGCAAGATATTGCGAATGCCGCGATGCGCGAGCTCGCGCGCTTCGTTCTCGACCTCGGCTGGAAAAAGCGTGCGCCGCTTGATGTCGAGGCCCATCGAGAAGCCGCAGTACGTGCACGTGCACACGCACTCATTACTCAAATAGAGCGGCGCGAAAAGTCCGATCGTCTTGCCGAATCGGCCGACTGTCGCTTCGTGCGCGGCGCGCGCGAGCGTTTCGAGCATCTCGCCGGCGGCGGGAGAGAGGAACGGCGTCAGTGATTCGAGCGGCTGCCGGTTCTCTTCAAGTGCTCGCGTGACGTCGGAAGTTCGCGCGCCGGCAGAGCGGCGGGCGAGGTCTGTCAGCGCGTCGCGGTCCAAGACCTCCGAGAATGGCATATCAGACGCCGGTTTCGCCGCTCGCCGAGAGGAAGCCCGTGAGCGGGCTGCTCGCAGATGCGCTCGTGAGCTCCGGCGATCGGCCAGCGAGCCGTGCTTTGCGACCCGCTTCGACGCCGAGCTTGAATGCCGCAGCCATTTGAGCGGGCTGGGCAGCGGCAGCAATCGCCGTGTTGACGAGCACCGCGTCGGCGCCCATCTCCATCGCGGCCGCGGCGTGCGACGGAACTCCAAGACCCGCATCGACGACCACGGGAACCGTCGCCTGCTCGATGATGATCGCGATCGCCGCTTCCATCTTCAGCCCGCGCCCGGAGCCGATCGGGGCGGCGAGCGGCATCACGGCCGCGACACCGACCTCTTCTAGTTTCTTTGCGAGCACGGGGTCGGCGTGCATGTAGGGGAGCACGATGAACCCCTCGCCGACAAGCTGCTCGCACGCGCGCAGCGTTTCCACCGGATCGGGCATGAGAAACCGCGGATCCGGGATCACTTCTACCTTTATCCATGGCGGAAGGCCGGCGGACCGAGCGAGCCGCGCAAGCCGGATGGCCTCATCTGCCGTCGCGGCGCCTGAGGTGTTCGGCATGATAAGGTAGCGTTCGGGGTCGATAAAGGCGGTGATCGGATCGTCGGGGCGCTCGAGGTCGACCCGACGCAACGCCACGGTTACGAGTTCGGTGCCCGAAGCGGCGAGCGCGTCGGCCATGAGTTCGGGGCTGGCGAATTTGCCGGTGCCGACGATGAGCCGCGAGCGGAAGC
>Ga0126371_10004923_pt1 | contig 11822 bp, 13 predicted proteins | sample PanSoiMetaPlot_4_FD_110145 | JGI IMG/M metagenome (GOLD analysis project Ga0126371, IMG submission 110145) | Tropical forest soil microbial communities from Panama - MetaG Plot_4 | ecosystem: Environmental > Terrestrial > Soil > Tropical forest > Bulk soil | place: Panama | collected 2016-02-17
CCCTTCAAACGCTCCGGCACCTCACCACGCACCGCTAACGCCTCCAGCTCCGCATCCGACATCTGCTCGAAGAGGTGGGCATGAATGACGGCCTTCCGCTCCACCTTGTCGCCACTGACGGTCAAGAGCAGCTCCGCACCCCGCAGCGCATCGCTGTCCCGCCGCGCCCTCCCTCGTCTCTCCCCCGTCACCTTGTCCTTCACCCCTCCAGCCAGCTCCGCCACATGCTCCATCACCGCCGGCGCCGCCGCCTTCGCCTGCGCCGCGACCCCATACTCCCCCCGCATCACCCGCTCCAACTGCTCCGCCCGTACCAGCTCGACGATCCTCTTGACGGCCGGGTGCCGTAGCGCCTTTATCGCCGCCGCATGGTTCGTGTACCCAATGCAGCGCGCGATCGAACACGAGTCATAGCCCCCCAAGTGCAACATCGCGACCGACCAGAACCGCGCCGGTGCGGTCTTCCGCAACTCCTCCAAGCTCATCCCTGAAAGCGACTCAAGCCAGCGTCTTTGCTCGGCTTTCCGCTCCTCCCGTGAGGCTCTCGACGCCACGTGCATCTTGGCGAGCCGCTCCGCCACGATCGCCGCCGGCGGCCCAACGTTCTTCTTCGTGCCCTCCCCTTCCCTGAATGACCGCTCGCCCATACGTGCCGGCGCCCTAGCATGCGGGCTCGCACATGCACAGCCCCCCGGAGTTAGCACCCCCGGCCACCGGCCGTCGGTGGCTGCTCACACGACGTTAGCCAGCTACCTCGGTAGCATCGAGACGGGGGGCCGGCGTCGGACGGGAGCAGCCACTCGCTCCGCTCGTTCCGGCCGGCGGACCCAGCCAGCCAGGGACCAAGCTAGCTAGCTCGCTCGCTGGCTGGCTGACAGTGGTGGTGCTGTGGGCTCCTCCCCGGGGGCGAGCGACCGGAGGGAGCGGCCGACCTGCGCGCGGCGGGCAGCGCCGCTGCGGTTGGGCTACCAAGCTAGCACCTGCCTGTGCGGGACGGGTAGCCGTGGCCGTGTTTGGTAGCAACCTAGGAAGGTACGCACCGGCTCCCGCTGGTCGCCTCTGCTGGTGCTTGGTGCTCGCCGGCTTCGCCGGGCCAGGGCCCACCCCCCCCTAGTCCCCCCCCTCCCGGGGCGGAGAACTAGCGGTGAGGTACGATCGAGGTATGGCGCATTACGGGGCGTCCGAGTAGCGCTCGGGGCTATCGGGGGGTGAAACGGAAGGGAAGCGCGATGCCGATAGCCGGAACCCCCCTGGTCGCGAGGCGGGGGAACACAGGCGGCCGTCACGTGGCTTCTTTCGGTTCCGCGCCGCCGCCGTTGCGGTCCGAGGGACCGAACGCCCGTGGAGGGCCAACACACTCGCCAGCACGACGGATTTCCCGGCCGTCGGCACCCGTTGGAAGGCTTCTATGCGGCGTGCGAGGGCTGCGAGTCAATGCATAACGCGTTATGCACCCCGGGTTGGCACCTGGGCGAGGGCGGCCTCAAGCTCTGCGATGATGGCTTCTCCGCGCTCGGCAAACGGCTTCGAGTAGCCCACGCCGTGGATGGCGGCCACGACGGCGATGGAATCCATCTCGGGATCGCGGAGGTGCTGGAGGAGGGCACGGGCGGCGGCGGCTAAGCGCTCGACGGAAGTGTCGGTGGTCATGACTCAGTGCGTCGCTGGACGGTGACGGCGCGGTGGCAGTTGGCGCAGAGGAGTACCAGACCGTGCCCGCTCGGGTTGGCGGCGATTTCGCGCATGTACCGCACGCCAGCGTAGCCGCCGCTATGCGCGGGGCGGCCGGCGCGGGTGCGGCGTATGGCATGCCCATTTTGCTTCGTGTGGTCGACCTCGAGCAGGTCGGGGCTGTCGACGAGGCAGCGGCCGGCATGCCAGACGCAGCCCGCGCATGCGCAACGGTTGCCGAGCTTCGCCTGAATCCTCGCACGTAGAGCGGCGCGGTGTCGTCTCCCCCAAGCGCGCTGGCAGGTATCGCTGCACCATGAACGGGTAGGATCGGTCACTTGGGTGCGGCACATGAGGCAATGGCGGCGGTGTCGGCGTCTCGTGCGCCGCCGCCGCAGGCAACGGACGCACGTCTTGTAGAAACCCGGGAGGAACGGATGCGGCGCGGCGGGGCGGACGCCGCATTGTGCGCAAAGGGGCGCCGTCGGTGCGGTGAGCACGAGCGGCGGCCCCATACGAGGCGTGCCGTCTTAGCAGATGGCCCCCGGGGGTGCCTAGACCGGCGATTTTCGGCCTGCGGGCGCGCTTTTGGGGGCGAAAAGAGGCGGAAAAGCGCGATTTCGGGGGATTTGACCCCGCAAACGACCCTACAGAGCCGATTTTGCTCTCTTTTCGGCTCTTTTCCGACGTTTCGGGGCTCGGAAACCCGAAACGGAGGGAAATCGGGCCGGATTAGGCGGCGGGAGGGGCCGAAAGGGCTTCCTCGAGCTCGGTGGCGCTCGCCCAGAGCTCCGCAGTGCCGCAGGTGCACGGGCCGGCGTGTTCAGACGGGCAGCCGTAGGCGTGGCCGAGGCGGGCGGGGCCGACGTGGTGGAGGGCGGAGAGGACATTGCGCCCGGCGTCGTCGACGGTGAGGGTGGGTTTGGCGGCCGGGTCGTCGGCGGAGAGGGTGGCGGCGTGGGTCTCGTGTTTGGTCGTCATGCCCGGAGCCGTCTAGCACCTTTCGGGGTGGCACCAAGCCCCGGGGGTTGGTTAACCGCCGGGGCGTGATAGACGGGCGCCCCGCCATGAGCCGGGCGGGCTCGACGCCGGACGTGTCCCACCACACAGCCGTCGCCCCCGACGGTACCCCGCCGACGCCGGCCCGCCCCGCCTCGTGGGAGCGCTCGCCATGACGGCCCCCGCGGGCCCCCCGGCGCCGCAAGTCGTCGTGCCCGGGATCGGGTGGGTCGACGTCGTCTCTCGGGCCGTGACGCAAGTTGGCTTCCCGATCGTCGTCGCCGGCGTGCTTCTTTGGTTCGTCATCTTCAAGTTCGGCGGCCAGGTCGAGCTTGTCACCGACCGCCTGATCGAGAACGGGAAGCTCGCGAAGGATCTGATCGAGATCCAGCGGAACGAGACCATCGAGCTGCAGCGCCAGACCATTGAGCTGCAGAAGCAGACCGACAGCCTCGGGCGGATCAGTGAGAAGATGGAACGCTGGATGGGCATGCAGCAGAAGTCGGCCTACGAGCTGCCGCTCGGCGAGTCGGACCCGCCATGACGCTCCTCGGATGGGTCGGGCTTGCGGTCGGGCTCCTCGTCGTGGTCGGGATCGCCTACTCGCTCCTTGAGTGGTACCGCGGAGGGAATGACGGGTCATGAGGTTAGCGTTGGCCAGTTGCGCGGCGCTGCCGCTGCGCAAGCCGCACACAGGAGAAGCACAATGGCGTGGCGTATAGCGCGCAGCCTAGGCGGGACAGGGAGTGAAGGGTTGCTGGGTGAGATCAATGCGAGTGCGCCGCAGCGTTCAAAGATCTCGGACGGTGGTATTGGGGATACGCGCCATGCGGCGAGCGTAAGCGACCATAATCCCTGTAAATGTTGCAAGGTAGTTACCGCCCGCGATTGGACCCATGACCCGAAAGGCGGCTTCGACAGCTACGCCTTTGCCGAGTGGCTCCGCGAGCGCGTCGCCACCGGAAGAGAGCCACGCGTCAAGTACGTCATCAGCAACGGCAGGATCTACAGCGGGGCCGGGCAGCCGCATCCGGCGGGCATGTGGCGAAAATACACCGGGAAGAACAAGCACGCGCATCATGTGCATGTGTCGGTGAGACACGGCGGCCAGTTCTACGATGACGACAAGCCGTGGGGCTGGCACCCGCGACCTGGGGGCCCGACCGCAACCACAACGACACCAACGACGACGGGGGCATGACATGACCAAGACACCCGAGGACGAGAGCGAGCATCTGCCGCCTGACGACGAGGAGGAGGAGGACGAGGAGGAGACCGAGAAAGCGCACGACGACTGCGCCGAAGAGCCGATGGGGCCGCCGGCGCCCGAGCCGGAGCCGGAGAAGTAGCCGACGCCGTTTCTCTCGAGCAGTAGCCTCGCCGAGCGGCCCGACCCGCGCACGAAGGCGGGTCAACCGCTCCACGGCGTCACGGAATGGGACTGCCCGCGAAACGGCGTCCACGTCGTCGAGGTTCATTACACTGCGGATCCCCAAAAACGCGACCCGCAGTGGAAGCGGGAAGCCATGCGCGGCATGCCGCCGCGTGGGTGGTCCCGCGAGTTCGAGATCGCGTGGGACTTGGGCGGCGGCGATCCGGTGCTGCCCGAGTACGTGCCGGCACTCATGCGGCGCGAGATCCCCGTCAACCCGTCGGCACGCATGCTCCGCGGGTGGGACTTCGGCCAAGTGTGTCCGGTGACGATCTTTGCGCAGGTCGATGCCTGGGGCCGTCTTTTAGTGTTAGCGGAGCTCGTGCTCGAGCACGCGAGTCTCACGGGACAGATCGAGGCCACAAGGGCGATGACGCTCGACCTCTTGGGAGCGTCGGGGCCCTGCTTCGATGCGGGTGACCCCGAAGCGCTCCACGAGATGGAACTCGGCAGCATCCGCCGCGAGCTCTTGAAGGCGGGCATCATGCTGCAGACGTTCTCGAATCACGGCCGCCGCTTCGAGGGTCTCCGGCAGCGGATGCTGCGCCGCGTGCTCGTGCCGGGGGAGTCCGAGCCGTCGCCCGCGCTGTTGGTATCGCCGCGCTGTCCCATCCTACACAGCGCACTCGCCGGCGGCTTCGCCTGCCATCCCAAAACTGGCAAGCCGCAGAACACGCACCCCTATAAAGACGCGGTGGATGCGCTCGACTATCTGAACGACAACTTGATGGGGGCCACGGCCGACTGGATGCAGAAGCTGCAGAAGATCGCTAAGCAAGATTGCGCGTGGATTGTACCGCTCGTCGGCGCGGGGTTGACGCTCCGTGGGTGGTAGGTCCCTCGGCCTGCAGGTGCGCCTCGTCTGCTCGAACCCGGAGTGCCGTCAGGTCTTCTGGCGCGTGCCGTCGTCAGCGCACTCGTCGACACCGACGTGCTCGCGGGCGTGTTACAAGGCGTGGGTGTATCTCCGCGCCCGCACGCGCCGATTGCTCCGCCGCCGGGGCATGCCGCCGCGACGCCGCCGGATGGTGTCACGCCGGCTCGCGTGGTAAACGTCTCGACTGTTCCTCTTCCGCACGACCAGCCGCGCCGGGCGCCCCTCCAACCCGCCCGGCGCGGCACCCGCCGCGAGCGGTGGGATAGGCATGCCGCCTCCGGTGGGATGACGTTCCTCGCGCGCTTCTGGGCGAAGGTCGACCAGTCGGGTGGCAGTGACGCGTGCTGGCCATGGTGCGGAGCCCGCAACGGAGACGGCTATGGGTTGATCTCTTTGCGGCGAGATGGGGCGCGACAGATTGTGAGGAGCGCGCATCGGGTCGCGTACGAGCTTGAGCGCCGCGAGGAGATACCTGACGGGCTTACGCTTGACCATATGTGCCGCAATCCGCGATGCGTGAATTCGCGGCACCTCGAGGTCGTCACGAACCGGGAAAATATCTTGCGGGGAGACGGTTGGGGTGGGCGCAATGCGCGACGTACCTCTTGCCCGAGGGGCCATGCCTACGAGCCGGGCAATACCTACCGAAAGCCTGGCCGTGTGAGTCGGGAGTGCTGGACCTGCAAGCGGGCATTGGATCGCGCACGGCGGAAGCCTGCCAGTCAATCCGGTGGGATAGTCACGCCGCCCAGCTTGTAGTAGACGGGCGCCCCGACCATGGCACGCGGGGCGGCTCGACAGAGCGACGACGACACGACGCCGCTTTCGCCCGCCCGCGGCGAGCCGCCGGTCAACCTGGCGCTTGACCCGGAGATAAAGCTCCGCATCCGCCAGGAGCTCTGCCCGCTCGTGACGCTCACGCGCAACGAGCGCATGGTGCTGCGGGACCGGTGGCTGCGCTACTACCGCATCTGGGGCTTGCGGCACGACGTGCAGGGTTACAGGGGTAGGACAAACACTTACTTCCCTATTGGCCGCCGGTGGATCGAGCAGTGGGTCACCCGCCTGAAACGCGACCTCTTCCCTGACAACGACTGGTTCGCGTGCCGCGCGCTTGCGGAAGACTTCGAGAAACGCGTGCCGGCGAAGGTGGCGCTGCAGAAGTACTGGATGCGGCGCTACATGCGGCTCCGCCGCCATGCGTTGCCGTTCCTCCGCCAGCTCGTCATGTACGGCACGTCGCCGGTGCGCAACGTATGGCGCTGCATCGAGCACGAGCAGCCGGCGCTGCAAGACATTCTCGACGACGACGGCGCCCCGACTGGGCGCACGAAGCAGGTGATCGAGACGGTCGCCGACTTCTTGGGGCCGACCTTCGAGCCGGTTGACCTCTTCGCGTTCTATGTTTGGCCGGTCACCGCCGGCAGCGTCGACGATGCGACGCTGGCCTTCGAGGATCGCTGCGTCACCCGTGCGCACGTGAACGAGCTCGCCAACCGGCCGCTCAACCCCGGCGACCGCAAGTCGACGAACATCTATGAGAACGTCGACGAGTTGCTCGCGCTCTACGACGAGGCGGTCGGGTCGCGGGGCTCGAGCCAGTCCGGGGGCCGCAAATATGATGCGCTTGCTATCCGCCTTGCTGACAAGGGCTTTACGGCGCCGCTTGACCAGAATCTTCCGAGTGGGCTCCGGCCGCTCGACGTCACCGAGTGTTCGTGGGTCGCCGACCTAGAGGGCGACGGCCCGGAGCGCTATCTGGTGACGCTCGGTGCCGACACGGTGCCGCTCCGGGTACAGAAGCGGCCGTTCTTCCATGGCGGCTCGCAATGGCTCTGCGGCAAGTTCGTCGAAGTTGCCGAGGAGTTCTATGGTCGAGGACTACCCGAAATATTCGATTACATTCAGTATTTCGTCAACGATCTCGGGAACCAGTCGTCCGACGCGTTCGTCTGGGCGACCAACCCGATAGCAGTCGTCGATATCGGCGCGGTGCAGGATCCGACGTCGCTCCGCATGACGCCGGGTGCCAAGTGGCTCGCCAACCCGCAGGGCGTACAGTTCACAACGCCACCCACAGGCGCCGCACAAGCCGGGTTCGACGCGGTGCAGGGCTACCTCGGGATTGGCGACAACTTGGTCGCTCCGACGCCGGCGCGGCCGATCGTGCCGGGGCAGGCACCGGCGAGTGGTGGCACCGGCGGGGCCAGTGGCCTGGCGGCGCAGCTCGCGGATAGCGCCGTCGACATTCGCGCGATCATCGAGAACCTCGAGGACGATGTGATGCAGCCGCTCCTCGAGCGGAATGACATCTTGGCGCAGCAATGCCTCGACCGGGACATCGTCCTAAAGGTGGCGGGCCAGGATGGTGTCGAGCTCCTCGAGCACCCGGTCACGGTTGCTGACCTCGTCGGCGAGTACGAGTGGGAATGGTTAGGGACGACGTCGGCGCTGAACCAGCAAGTGAGAGCGCAGCAGATGGTGCAGGGCATCGCGCTCCTCGTGCAGGTCCCTCCCGACCAGCTCGCTGCCGAGAACGTCACCGTCGATTGGAAGTATGTACTGACCCAGTACTGGTCGCTCGGTCTTGGTCTGCCGAATGCTGACCGCGTGTTGAAGTCGACCGGCCCGAAGGAGCCGCAAGACTGGCGCTACGAGAACGCACTCGCCCGCGTCAACCGCGCCGCCGAGGTCCAAGTCTCACCCGCGGACAATCACGTCGAGCACGTGCAGGGCCACCAGCACGTGCTGGATCGTGGCGACCTCACCGACGACGCGCACGCACTCATGGCAAAGCACGTGCAAGACCACCTCGGGTTTGAGGTCGCCAACGAGGTGCAACGGTTGCAGCAAGCGATGGCCACCTTGCAGGGGCCTCCGGGGCTCGGGGGCCCGCCTGGGGCTCCGGGGCCGGGTGGGTTGCCTCCGATGCCTGGCGGCCCGGGGCCGGGCGGTCTGCCCCCCATGCCGGGCCCGGGGCCGGGTATGGGACCACCGCCCGGCGCTCCGCCCGGGGCGCCGATTCCCCCGAGTTACCCGACGCAGCCGATGCCGCCGCCCGTCGGCGCCATCGGTGGGCCCCCTCCTTATATAGGGGCGACGCCGAATCAGGGGATCAACACGCTCGGGCGGCGGATCGGCCCGACGCCGCCGCAGGTCCCCGGGACGCCGCTCTTCAAGCCCCATAGCGGCGCCCGCAACAAGGCGAAGACGCTCTTAGGGATTCGACCGCCGGCGCCGCTCGGACAGGGCCGTGTCGGCACGACGGGAAACGTGGCCGACCTATTCCGCCGCCTCCCGCGGCTCCCGAGGTAATGATGGCAAAGAACTGGATCGCCGGGGCGATATCGCGGCCGGGTGCGTTCAAGGCGAAGGCGAAAGCCGCGGGTAAGTCGACGGGGGCCTTTGCCCGCTCGGTCCTCAAAGAGGGCTCGCAGGCATCGACCCGCACGAAGCGGCAGGCGGCGCTCGCGCAGACGCTCTCGAAGCTCCGAAGCGGGAAGGCCAAGTTCCTCGTGCCGCTCCTCCTTATCTATACGCTCGGCAGCGCAGGGGCTGCGACCAAGACGTGCCCGTCAGGGCAGCTCGGCGGGACGCTCACGACGACTGGGCCGACGCCAGACGTACTCATTGCCCGTGCCGCCCCGGCGCTCGTCGTGCAAGCGACCTCGCCCGCCGGTACCGCAACCGTCGTCGTCGAGATGTCATGCGACGGCACCAACTGGGCACCGGTCGCCAATTCGAGCATGTCACTCGCCGCGGCGACACCGAGCCAGGTGGTGTCTATGCTGCAACCGACATGCACCTACCGGGCGAACGTGACGGCGTGCGCGAGCTGCTCGACGACGGTGTTCTATGCGTGTGCTGGCCCGTAGCCTCGTGGCGCTCGCCATCGCGACCGTCGTCGCGGCACAGCCGCGCGGGCCGGCGAAAGTCGGCGGCTGCGGCCCCGCAAGCGCTGGGTGTGGCGCGGCGGCGGCCAACGTGCCGTCGACGTCGACCACGACCACGACGAGCACGACGACGACGACGACTACCACCAGCACGACCACCACGACGGCGGTAACGACGACAACGTAACCCGGAGGGCGAGACGATGCCGCTCATTCAGTTGATCGTGGTGCTGATCGTGATCGGGCTCGTCCTCTACCTTGTCGAAACGCTCCTGCCGATCGACCCGGCGATCAAGCAAATCATTCGTGTTGTCTTGGTCATCGCCCTAATCCTTTGGCTCCTCTCGCTCGTCGGGCTCATTCCCGCGCGGATCAGTCTCGCCGAGCTCCCGCGGCGGCTACTCACCTAACCGGTGGGATTGACAAGCCGTCTTGAAGCGCTAAGACGGCGTGCCCCGATGGCACGCAAGCAAGTGCCGCCACCGGGACCGAAACGCGGCGGCCGCGGAAAATCTCTGTACGTGGCGCCGCCGGCGCCCCCACGGGGCCGCAAGGCGAAGCTCGGCACCATGGCCGGCCGTGCCGGTGCGCCGCCCCCGTTGCCGCCTCCGCCTCGCCCGCGGGCGACACGGTCGATGGGGCCACCGGTCCAGAATCCCCTCCCGCGTCTCAGCGCTCGCGGCCCGCTGCCCGCCGCCGCCGAGGAACGCACGGAATCCACCCCCATGGGTGCCGCCATGGCCGCCGGTGTCGGCGGCTCGCCGATGCGTCGCGCGGTCGCGCGCGGCATGCGTTCCGGCCGGGTGGCGTTCTAAGATATGGATGCTGAACTAGTCGCAATCGACCCCGAGGAGCTCGCGAACGTTACCGCGGCGCTCCGCGGGACGTCGTACCACGAGCACCTCGAGCGCTACGTCCGCGACCGGATCGCCTACCTGCTCGACAAGGAACTGACCGACCCGCACGCCATCACCAAATGCCGCGGGCAAGTGGAGGAGCTGCAACATCTGTTGCGCCCCGCGCTCTGCCAGACGCTCGCGCTCCTCGGGCTCCGTGCCCGCGCCGAGCGTGACCGCATCAATACTCAGCCCGTCGAGCCCGAACCGTCGCAACTCTCGTGGTGGGCCGACCCACCCGACGTCGCGAGCGAGCGCCCCGTCCCATGAGTGACGACACCGCACCCGCAATCGCCCCTGAGGCACCCGGGGGCGCACCGGTCGAGCCGACTCCGACCCCGGCTCCGCCGGCCGCCCCCCCATCCCCCTCCGAGCTCGAGACACTTCGGCAGAAGCATGCCGAGGCCCGCGAGGAGCTGGCCGCTGCCAACGCCACACTCCGACTCTTGGCACCGCAGCAGCAAGCGATGCCGGAGCAGATGCCACTCGTGCGGCTCACGCAAGCCGACGCGCGGCGCGTCGCGCAGTCCCTCGGCGGCGGCTGGACGGAGGAGGCGGTGCAGCAGCATGCGCCCATCTTCGCCGCATTCCTCCAGGTCCTCGCCGGGCCGATCTTGAACGGGCTCGAAGGGATGGCCGACGTCGTCGATCTCATCTCCGCGCGGCAAGAGGTGCCGAAGTACGAAACGCTGGCCGAAGAGGTCGACCGGCTCCGCGCCGAGTACCGGAACCGTGGCCAGGTGATTACCCGTAAGCAGGCGGTTGCTGCCGTCAAGGCACGCCGCATGGAAGACCCCAAATATATGGATACGTTACTCGCTGAGCGCGAGGCCGAGAAAGCTGCTGACAACCAGCGCCGGGCTGCCAATGCCGCTGCCGCCGTCACCGAGGGTGGCGCGACGGTGCAGAAGGCAGGCCCGGAACCCACAAAACAACCGCGGGCACCGCAGTCGAAAGAGGAGTTCGCCCGCCTGTCCCTCGAGGAAAAACGCAAGGTCCTCGAGGGCGCAACGCTCTGAGAGGTAGAGGGAGGGCCGCGCGATGGCGGGCAGCACCTACAGTTACACGGACCCCGGGCTATCGACTAGCACCACACTCGTCAACGATCTTGCGCCGCTCTGGCTACAGGACGAGCTGCTCGCGATCGCGGAGAAGCTGACCGTCTTCCAGGACATCGGCGACACGCCGAACATGCCGGAAGGCGAGGGCAAGACGTACTCCGCGCAGCGCTACGAGCGGCTGCCGCTGCCGGGGTCGCCGATCACCGAGGGCATCACGCCCGACTCGACGGCACTGATCGTCAACAAGGTGACTGCCGTGCTCGAGCAGTGGGGCATGGTCTGCTCGCTCTCGGACGTCGCGCTCATGACGACGAAGCATCCGGCGTTGCAGGCAGCGAAGGATCGGCTCGGGAACTCGTCGGCGGAGCTGCAGGATCGCGAGATCCAGAAGGTGTTGATGGCGGGTGGCGTCGTCGTCTTCCCGAACAACCGCGCGTCGCGCTCGGCGCTGGTCGCCGGCGACGTCGCCAATACCAATTTCATCTCGGGTATCGTCGCCACGCTCCGCCAGCTCGGCGCGCCGACCTTCGCCGGCGCCATGTACGCCGGTGTGATCGACCCCTATACCGAGCAGGACGCGGCGGCCGATCAGACGTTCGTCCTCTCGCACCAGTACGCTGAGACGACGGCGCTCTTCAACGCCGAGATCGGCCGGTGGCGTGGCGTCCGCTGGAAGCGCTCGAACCTGCTCCCGATCCAGTCATTGCTCGCGGCGAGCGGTGCTGGGGTCACCGCCGCAGCCATCACGAGCTTGCCGGCGGGTGATGTCGGCTTCACCGCCGGCTCGACCGTCAAGGTCGTGGCGGCAGTCGCTGACCCCATCTCGGGTCTGTCGACCCAGCAGACCGCCACCGTGAACGTCACCAACGCCGCCGCCTTCGATGTTCAGTTCACCATCGGTGCCAGCGCCCCCTCGGGCCGCTACAATCTGTATGTCTCGCAGCCCGGCGGCTCGGTACCGCTCTATGCCGGCATCGTGAGTTTCACCACCGG
>Ga0126371_10004924_pt1 | contig 11816 bp, 14 predicted proteins | sample PanSoiMetaPlot_4_FD_110145 | JGI IMG/M metagenome (GOLD analysis project Ga0126371, IMG submission 110145) | Tropical forest soil microbial communities from Panama - MetaG Plot_4 | ecosystem: Environmental > Terrestrial > Soil > Tropical forest > Bulk soil | place: Panama | collected 2016-02-17
AACATGCCCGGTATGGGCGGGATGCGGCGCTCCAGCAAGTCGCGCGGCAAGGCCAAGAAGAAGGGCCGCGGTGGCGGGCGGCCGGCGGGCGTGAGCCGTGGAGCGGGCACTGCCGGTACTGGCACTGGTGCCGGGGCGGGGCGTGCGGCCGCAGCGGGCGGGGACGGGCTCGGGGCCGGCGGGGCCGGAATGGCCAATCCCGCGGCTTTGCCGGGCTTCGGCTCGCTGCCCGGCCTCGGTAATGCCGGGAGCTCCGGCGGTTTCCGGATGCCGGCACCGCCGGACGGGAGCGGCCAGGGTGGCGCCGGTCAGCGCGGCGCGGGCCAGCCAAGCCTGCCGCCGGCCTTCCGCGGCCGCCAGGACAAGAAGGGCCGCTAGGTTCCGGGGGCTGCGCTCGCCGGAAGGTTGCCTGGTGCCAGGCCGGTGATTACGCTCCTGCGCGCCGCGTCTGGCAGAATGTGGTGACTACGCTCGGCAGCGCGGGGCCCTCTCTTACTCGCGACACCGGGCACCATGGGCGGCGCGCGTCTGGTACCTCACCCGGACGGCGCGATCGGCCCGCACCAATTCGCTGGGAGAAGACCACAGCCGTGGCTGTCAAGATCAAGCTGAAGCGCCTGGGCAAGATCCGCGCGCCCTACTACCGGATCGTCGTCGCTGACGCCCGCACCAAGCGGGATGGTCGCGCGATCGAGGAAATCGGCAAGTACCACCCCAAGTCCGAGCCGTCGCTCATCGAAGTAGATACCGAGCGCGTCCAGCACTGGCTGTCCGTCGGCGCCCAGCCGACCGACCCGGTGCGGAAGATCTTCGAGATCACGGGCGACTGGCAGAAGTTCAAGGGCCTGCCCGGCAGTGAGGGAACGCTGCGCACGGCCGAGCCGAAGGCGGACCGGAAGGCGGCCTTCGCTGCCGCCGTCGCCGAGACGCTGGCGGACGGCGAGGCCAAGCCCAAGGCGAAGACCACGAGCAGGCCGTCCAGGGCCAAGAAGGCCGAGGCCGAGCCGACGACGACGGCAGCCGACAAGGCCACGGCTGAGAAGCCCGCAGCTGAGAAGCCCGCAGCTGAGAAGCCTGCAGCGGAGAAGCCTGCAGCCAAGAAGCCCGCTGACAAGCCAGCGCCTGAGACTGCCGAGGCGACGACAGCTGAGGCGACGACAGCTGAGGCGACGACGGCTGAGGCGACGACAGCTGAGGCGACGACAGCTGAGACCACGACCGAGGCGGCCGCCGAGGGCGCCGGCGAGGCAGATGGCGGCTCCTGACATGCTCGAGGAGGCCCTGGAGCACCTGGTCAAGGGCATAGTCGAGCACCCGGACGACGTCCAGGTCGACAGCCGCGGGCTACGCCGCGGGCGGGTGCTCGAAGTGCGCGTACACCCCGATGACCTGGGCAAGGTCATCGGCCGGGGCGGGCGGACAGCCAGGGCGCTGCGGACCGTGATCGGCTCGCTGGCCGGGAGCAACTACGTTCGCGTCGACCTCCTGGATGCCGACGAGGTTCGCTAGCCGCCATGCAGCTCGTAGTCGGCCGGATCACCAGGCCGCACGGCATACGCGGGGAACTGGCGGTCGAGGTCCGGACCGACGATCCGGAACTGCGGCTTGCTCCGGGTGAAGTGCTGGGGACGGAGCCCGCGACGGCCGGGCCGCTCACCGTCGCTGGCATGCGCTGGCACTCGGGCCGGTTGCTGGTCAGGTTTGCTGACGTCGACGACAGGACCGTCGCGGAGTCGCTGCGCGGCACTCTCCTGCTGGTCGACTCGGCCGACCTTGACGACCCGCAGGACCCCGACAGTTACCGCGACCACCAGCTCGTCGGGCTGACCGTCATCGGACCTGATGGTGCGGCGGTCGGCAGCGTCACGGACGTCCTGCACCACGGGCAGGATCTGCTGGTTGTGGCCGGGACAGGCCCGCGGGCCGGAGCGGAGATCCTGATCCCGTTCGTGGCCGCCATCGTGACCGACGTTGACCTTCAGACCGGCCTGGTGCGGATAAACCCGCCTGCCGGGCTGCTTGATCCGGACGCCGCGGTCTGAGCCGGGCAGGCGGAGGCAGCACGTGCGCATCGACATCATCACGATCTTCCCCGAGTACTTCGGTCCGCTCGGCGTGTCGCTCATCGGCAAGGCTGCCGACCGCGGCGACATCACCTTCGGCGTGCACGACCTCCGGCATTGGACTCACGACCCGCACCGGACAGTGGACGACACGCCGTTCGGCGGCGGGCCTGGCATGGTGATGAAACCCGATCCGTGGGGCGAGGCGCTGACCGCGGTCGTGACGCAAGGCGGCGCGGGTTCCGGGCCGGACACAGGCCCGCTGCTGCTGATCCCGACCCCGGCTGGGCTGCCGTTCACGCAGCAGCACGCGGAACGGTACGCCGCCGAGAGCTGGCTGATCTTCGCATGCGGCCGGTATGAGGGGATCGACGCGCGGGTCGCCGAGGACGCGCGGACCCGGATGCGCGTCGAGGAAGTCAGCATCGGCGACTACGTGCTCGCCGGCGGCGAGCCGGCCGTCCTGGTGATGACCGAGGCCGTCTGCCGGCTGCTGCCCGGCGTGCTGGGTAACGCCGAGTCCGCGGCGGACGACTCGTTCGGCGCCGGCCTGCTGGAAGGTCCTGCCTACACCCGTCCGCGGGTCTGGCGCGGGCGCGACGTGCCGGAGGTGCTGCTGTCGGGTGATCACGCGGCCATCGGCCGCTGGCGCCGGGATGCCGCGCTGCGCCGGACCGCGGAGAACCGGCCCGACCTGGTGGCCAGGCTCGTCCAAGCGGCGCCCGGCCTGCTGGACTCACGTGACCGTGCGGTGCTGGCTGAGGCCGGTTTTCCGGTTGACGGCGAAGATATGGCACACTAAAGGTCACCGCCCCACAGCTGGCCTGCTCGTGCTCTCGTGGCTCAGTCGCCAGGGGCGAACCGACAATCAGACCGATCCAGCGCGTTCGCAGGCGTGCGCTGATGATGACTGAGGAAGCGCAGCGATGCACACCGCGATTGCCGAGCTAGAGCAGGCGCAGACCCGATCCGATATCCCGGACTTCCGCCCTGGTGACACCCTGAAGGTGCACGTCAAGGTCAGGGAGGGAAACCGCTCGCGGATTCAGGTGTTCCAGGGCGTGGTCATTCGTCGCCAAGGCGGCGGCGCCCGTGAGACCTTCACCGTCCGCAAGATCAGCTACGGCGTCGGCGTGGAGCGTACTTTCCCTGTGCACACGCCCGCGATCGAGAAGATCGAGGTCGTGACCAAGGGCCGGGTGCGCCGGGCCAAGCTCTACTACCTCCGCGAGCTGCGCGGTAAGGCGGCGCGGATCCGGGAGCGCCGCGAGGCAACGCCTGCCCGGTAGTGCCGCCGGGTCCGGCAGCACAGCCGGACCTTATAGCGCCGCACCCCCTGGCAGCCCAGCCCGGTCCGGTGGTCGGCCGCTCGTTCGCGAGCTGCCGCTGCTCGTCGTCATCGCGCTCGTGATCGCGGTCGTCATTAAGACGTTCGTGGTCCAGGCCTTCGTCATTCCGAGCGGCTCCATGCAGCACACGCTGGATGTCGGCGACAAGGTGCTGGTCAGCAAGCTCGTCTACCATTTCCGGTCGATTCAGCCGGGCGACGTCGTCGTCTTCGACGGCACCGGCAGCTGGGACCCGGCCCGGCCCGCCGGCGCCCCCAGCCCGGGACTGGCGGCGCGCGCCTACGACGACACACTCCGCAAGGTGTTTGACGCTATCGGCGGCGTGTTCGGCTCGCCGCTCGATCAAACCGACTACGTCAAGCGCGTGATCGGCGTGCCGGGCGACCGCGTCGTGTGCTGCAACGCCAGTGGACTGATCACGGTGAACGGCGTCGCCATCCACGAGGGCTCCTACCTGTATCCAGGCAACCATCCCTCGAGCGCGCCGGCTGGAGAGCCGAGCCGGTTCAGCATCCGGGTGCCGCCGGGCTATCTGTGGGTCCTCGGCGACCACCGGGCGATATCCGATGATTCCCGCGGCCACCAGGCCGACCCCGGCAATGGCATGGTGCCGGAGAACAAGGTGATCGGCCGCGCCTTCGTCATTGCCTGGCCGCCGAGCCGGTGGCGGACCCTGCCGATCCCGGCGACCTTTGGCAAGCCGGGCATCGTGCGGTCTGGTTCCGCCGCGGGCGCGGCGTCCCTGCGTGCGGCCGCGGGCGCCGCGGTCGTCGTTCCCTTCCTTGGTGGCTACCGGCGGACGCGACGAAATCGCGCCCGCCCTGATGAGCGCGCGTTACCAGGCAAAACCGGAGGAGAGCCGAAGCGGGCACTTTCCTCGCCAACTGCCGGCCTGGCAGCCGGATAGGCTCTGCGTGATGAACGACGAGCAGCGCAGCCCGGACTGGCTGACAGAGGATCTCGGGGCGCCTGGCGCCCTGGCCGAGCCGGTGGCGGCCGCTACGGCGCCGCAGGAGCCGCCTGAGCCGCCTGAGCCGTCCGAGCCGTCCGGTCAGCCGGAGGAGCCAGCCGGGCCGCCGCCGACCGAGGGGTCGCAGGACGCGGCCGCGTCGCAGGTTCCGCCGCGTCGAGAGCACCGCCGTCGCTTGTCGGGCTGGCAGGAGCTGCCGATCCTGATCGTGGTGGCGCTCGCCATCGCGCTGGTCATCAAGAGCTTCGTCGTGCAGCCGTTCTTCATCCCGTCGTCCTCCATGGAAGACACGCTGCTGGTCGGCGACAAAGTCCTCGTCAACAAGCTCGTGTACGACTTCCGCGGGATCGACAGGGGCGACATCATCGTCTTCAACGGCACCGGGTCGTGGAACCCGCCCGCGCCGGTTTCCAGGCCGTCCTCTGACCCGATCGTCCGCGCCTATGACGTCACGTTGCGGCCGCTCTTCAGCTCGATCGCGGGCCTGTTCGGAACCCCGGCGGATACCGGCACGGATTATGTCAAGCGGGTCATCGGCCTGCCCGGTGACCATGTGGCGTGCTGCAACGTCCAAGGCCTCATGACGGTCAACGGCGTGCCGCTGCACGAGTCGTCGTACTTGTATCCGGGCTCGGATCCGTCGGAGATCCGTTTTAACATCACCGTGCCGGCGGGCAGGCTGTGGGTGATGGGGGATAACCGGACGGTTTCTGATGATTCGCGGATGCGGCAGGGAGACCCCGGCTTCGGCACGATCCCGGAGAACGAGGTGATCGGCCGGGCCTTCGTGATCGTGTGGCCGCCTAGCCGGTGGCGGACGCTGCCGATTCCGTCCACGTTTGACCAGCCCGCCCTGGTCAAGGCGGCGGCTGCCGCCGCGCCGTACGCGCCGCTCGCCGCCGGGTTCGGCACCGCGGTGCCGCTGACCTTGCTGCAGCGCCGGGTCCGGCGTGGGGTCCGGCGCCGGCGCCAGCCAGCCGGGAGCCGCCGATGACGGTGCTCGCGGCCAGGCCGGAGCGGCCGGTGGGCTTCACGCCCCGGCGCGACAGCGGGCTGAGCGGGTATGAGCGGGTGCTGGCGAGGGCCGGATTCGGGCCGGTGGCCGGGGTGGACGAGGCAGGCCGTGGCGCGTGCGCCGGGCCGCTGGTCGTCGCGGCGGTCATGCTCCGGCAGTCCCGTATCGGGCGGCTGACCGAGCTGGCCGACTCCAAGGCGCTGACCGCAGCAGCCAGGAACGCGGCATATCGTCAGGTCATGGACGCTGCCCTCGACTGGCATGTCGTGATCATCACGGCTGCCGACATCGACCGCATCGGCCTGCATAAATGCAACGTGGCGGGCATGCGGCGGGCGCTCGCCGGACTGGGCCACGAGCCCGGTTACGTGCTGACCGACGGTTTCCCTGTGCGTGGCCTTACTGCCCCGGCGCTGGCCATGTGGAAAGGTGACCAGGTCGCGGCCTGCGTCGCAGCCGCGTCTGTGGTTGCCAAGGTCACCAGGGACGCGCTGATGCGCGAACTGCACGAGGTCTTTCCCTCATACGGATTTGCCCGGCATAAGGGATATTCCACTCCGGCGCACATGCGGGCGCTGGCTGCTCACGGTCCCTGCGCCGAGCACCGCACGTCCTTCGTCAACGTGCGAGGCTGCCGTCCGGCCGACGTCGAGCAGGCGCTGGAGAACGAGGAGATCCTGGCGCCGGCGGTCCAGGACCTGACGGACGGGGTGGACGTCGGGGGCGCGGTCCCCGACAACGAAGACTGTCAGGTCTCGTGCTACGGGCCTGGCAGTGGGCAGAATGGCCCTATCGTTGACGTCGTCGACGAGCCCGGCTGGCCGACGGCAGGCCTCGCGGTGATGGCCCGCGGCGCCTGATCGGAGGGGAGAACATGAGCGCGGAGGATCTCGAGAAGTACGAGACCGAGATGGAGCTTCAGCTCTATCGCGAGTACCGCGACGTGGTCGGCCTGTTCACGCACGTGGTAGAGACGGAGCGGCGGTTCTACCTGACCAATCAGGTCGACCTCAACGTCCGCCAGGCGGACAACGGGGAGGTCTTCTTCGAGGTCACCATGCAGGACGCCTGGGTCTGGGACATGTACCGGCCCGCGCGGTTCGTGAAGAATGTTCGGGTTGTTACCTTCAAGGACGTCAACGTCGAAGAGCTGGCCAAGAGCGACCTGGAGATTCCCGACACCAAGTAAGAGCCGGGAACGGGGTCGATTTCGGTCGCGGCCGCCCGTCGGGTCGCGGAGGCCGTCCGGCTGTCGCTGGACTTTCGCTGGTTCGGCCGTCCCGGCACGGGTGCTGGGGCCCTCTGACACTTTCCGGCCGTTATCCACTAGTTGATCAAGGTCCGGCCGCCACTCCTGAGCTTGTCCACAGGGGCGCCGGCCTTCGCCCGGCCCGCCGCGGCTGTCCGGCAGGGTGGCGGGCGGAGGTGGTGGCCGTGAATCCCAAGGATCTGCTCGGACAGCAGGGTGAGCAGCTGGCGGCGAAGTTCCTCACCGAGGCCGGCCTGTCCGTGCTTGGCCTGAACTGGCGCTGCACCATAGGCGAGATCGATATCGTCGCCCTCGACGGCCGGACACTGGTCGTCTGCGAGGTCAAGACCCGGTCAGGAGTGCGGTTCGGCACGCCGCTCGAGGCGATCACCAGGCAGAAGGCGCATCGGCTGCGCAGGCTCGCTGTGGCCTGGGTGCGTGCCCACGGCCTGGTCTTCGATCAGATCAGGATCGACGTCATCGGGGTGCTGCGGGCCGCCTCAGGTGAGTTCAGCATCGAGCACGTGCGCGGGGTGGGCTAGGTGGCACGCTGGGCAGGGCGTAGAGCACTGACGGAGGTATGAGTGCCTGACCATGAGCACGCTGCGCGGTCGCCGGTTGTTCTGGACCACGTCGCGGTGGGCACCAGCTCGCTCGGCGATGGCTGGGAGCTGTTCGGCGAGTTGCTCGGCGGGGCCTGGGCGTACGGGGGCGACTCGCCGGGTTTCTGGTGGGGTCAGCTGCAGTTTTCTGCCGGACCGAAGGTGGAGTTGCTGACGCCGACAGGCGGCGCTGACGCAGCTTTTCTTGAGCGGTTCCTAGGCGCCCGCGGGCCCGGCTTTCATCACCTGAACTTCCTCGTTCCGGCTATCGAGGTCACGCTCGGCAAGATCGAGGCACTCGGCGTTGAGCCGGTCGGCGTCAGGCTGCAGGATCCGCGCTGGAAGGAAGCCTTCCTGCGGCCGGGCGATGCCTTCGGGACGGTCATCCAGGTCGCTGAGCAGGCTGGCCAGCCGCCGTCATCGACTCCGCCTGCCGGACTCGGCGAGCCGGGCCGCCCGTGCTCCTTGAGCGCAGTGGAGCTGCGGGTCGGCGACATTGATGACGCCACACGGCTGTTCCAGGAGGCCCTCGACGGGGAGATCCGCAGCCGCCGTGACTCCGCCGGCGGCGCAGTAGCGGAGCTGGGCTGGCGGAATGGTGCGATGCTGCGACTCGTGCAAGATGCGCCGGAGCGACAGAGCAGCCCGGGATCGGGTGCGGGCATTGCGCACCTGAAGTTCAGTCGCGACGAGGGTAGGTTCGGCTCAGCCGATCTCGACAAGGCAGCAGTCCTGTCTCGTCGCCTCGGCGTGTCCGTACGGCTCAGCTGAGAGTGCCGGAGGTGGCTGGTGCCAGCGTGGATCTGCGTTACCTGCGGAGTTCAGCAGCGGGACGCGGCCGAGCCGCCTGATCGGTGCGCCATCTGCGCTGACGAGCGCCAGTATGTCGGCTGGGGCGGCCAGCGATGGACAACGATGGACGGACTCGCCGATGATCACGCCGTGGTCGTACGCGAGGAGGAACCCGGCCTGTACGGGGTGGGGGTAGAACCAGCATTCGCGATCGGCCAGCGTGCTCTGCTGGTCTGCACGCCCGAGGGCAACGTGCTGTGGGACTGCGTCTCGCTGCTGGATGACGGAGCCAGGGCAAGGATTGCCGAGCTCGGCGGCATCAGCGCCATCTGCATGTCGCACCCGCATTTTTATGCGGCCAACGTCGAGTTCGCGGACGCGTTCGACGCGCGGGTCCTGATCCCTCGCGCAGATGAGGACTGGGTGCAGCGGCCCACGTCGCGGATCGAATTCTTTGACGACGAGGCCGAGCCCGTGGCCGGCCTGACACTCGCCAGGATCGGCGGGCACTTCGACGGTGCGGCGGTACTCCACTGGCCCGCCGGATCGCAAGGCCGTGGGGCACTGCTGACGGGCGACACCATCACCGTTGTCCAGGATCGCGACTGGGTCAGCTTCATGTGGAGCTACCCGAACCTCATCCCGCTGGACGAGGCGACGGTGCTCGACATCGCCCGGCGTACCGAGCGGTTCAGCTTCGACCGGGTATACGGCGGGTGGTGGGGGCGGGTTGTCGTCGACGACGGCGCGGCCGCGGTGCGCCGCTCGGCTGACCGCTACATCGCCCGGATGCACGGCCAGCGCCCCTAGGTCCGTTCACCGGGCCCGGGGCCTGGTGGCACTGACAGGCGCTGGGTTCAGCGCCTGTCAGTGCGCCCCAGGTCAGCCATGCGCCAGCGGTTGAATGCCCGGAAGCAACTTCAGTCAGGCCAGGCTGTCGATCTCGTGCACGTCGCCACAGGGGACGCCGAAAGCGGCATGGTGGTCGCGCACGGCTTGCTCGTCGGGTGCTTCGAGCAGGCAATAGACGTGGCCGCCGTCGTTGTAGTACAGCTCGATCTGACGGACGCCGAACTGGTCGGATCTGGAGTGGCGAGCGTCGTCGGCGATCTGCGCGATTGCCTCTTCCGGCAGCTTGAGGTCCGAGTGGTAATCCATGAATCGTGGCATCAGGTACTCCTGTCATCGTGATGGTGAGGGTGAGAGGGCCAGGCATCCACGTCCGGCGGTAGCCCGGCTCTGCGCGTCAAGCCGCGACGGTCGTTGGCTTGCGGCGGGCAGTACGTGCCCGGTCCACCACTACCGCCGCGGTGGCTGCAACGAGCGCAGCCGCTAGCGCGATCAGGGCGATCTGCCAGCCAGGCGTGCCGCCGATGATGGCGGAGTGGACCTGGGATACCGCCCCGGACGGTTGGTCAGGCAGTGTGTGCTTCGGTGAGCCAGGCGGGAGTGTGGCGAACGCGGGGGTGGCGGCCGATCCGAGCAGGACAGCGACCAGTCCGGTGAGGACGGCAGCTCTTCGGCGGGCTTTGGTCAAGATGATCTCCTTCGGTCGGGCGTTCCAGGCGCGGTGCTGTTGGTGTGAGCTTGCTGTGCTCCAGGAGGGTCGCGCATCGGTGGCGAGTACGGATGCGCTACTGATTGCGTACTGATTTGGCGCACGTGCCGGCCATGATTGGCCCGTGGGGGATGGTTTGCCTGCCGGGATGTCGGCTCGCGAGGCGCAGGTGCTCAATGCGGTGGGCGCGCACCTGAGTAATGCGCAGATCGCGCGTCGGCTTCACATCTCTGTGCGAACGGTCGAAAGCCACGTCTCGGCGCTGCTGCGCAAGTTCGAGGTGGCTGACCGCCGGGAGCTGGCGGCGCTGGCTCCGGGCGCAGGTTTCCGTGCGGCCGCGCCGGGCTTGCCCTCGCCGCGGACAAGCTTCGTGGGCCGCGAGGGGGAGCGAGCGGCGGTCCTCGCGGCCCTGGGCGAATCACGTCTGGTGACCCTGGTAGGTCCTGGCGGCGTGGGCAAGACGCGCTTGGCCTTGGAAGCGGCGCGGAGTGCAGCCCCGTTGTTCCACTCGGGGTGCGCCTTCGCTGACTTGGTGCCAGCGCGGGCAGGCTTCGTGGTCCAGGCGGTGGCGTCGGTATTCGGGGTTGCTGAGGGACCCCAGCAACCCCTGCAGGCGGCCGTGCTGGAGTACCTGGCTCCCTGCCGGGTGCTGCTGGTACTGGATAACTGCGAGCACGTGCTGGCCGAGGCAGCCGCGTTTATCGACAGGCTGCTAGCGGCCTGTCCCAGGGTGTGGGTGCTGGCGACGAGCCGTGAGCGGCTTGCGGTTGCTGGGGAGCACGCGGTGCCGGTGCCGCCCTTGTCAGTGGTAGCCGAGCCGGGCGCCGAGGCTTGTTCAGAGGCGGCGGCTCTGTTCACCGATCGGGCCCGCGCTGCTGCGCCGGATTTTCTCGCTCCCCGCGGCGTGGATGAGCTGTGCGCGCGGCTCGAGGGTGTGCCGCTCGCGATCGAACTCGCGGCGGCTCGCTGCGCATCGCTGGGAGTGGATGGCCTGCTCGCGGCTGTGGACGACTACCTGCGGCTGCTGACCGGTGGCCGCGGTGCTGACTCGCGGCATCACTCTGTGCGCGCAGTCATCGGGTGGAGCCATGATCTGCTCGATGATGAGGAACAGGCGATGTTCCGCGACCTCGGCGTGTTCGCGGGCGGATTCGACCTTGACGGTGTGGGCGCGATCAGTCTCGATGTGCCGCGCGGGCAGGCGGCTGACCTAGTCGGCCGACTGGCGGACAAGAGCCTTCTGACCACTGTGCCAGGCGGAAGCCGGTGGCAGATGCTTGACACCGTTCGGGCCTACGCGCTGGAGCAGCTGGCCAGTCGCGGCAACGAGCCAGCGGTGCGGGAGCGGCACCTTCGCTGGGCGGCCGAGACTGCGGCAGAGATAGAGCGGCGCGTACAAGCCGATCAACCGGCTCAAGCGGCATGGCGGCTCAGCTTTGACGCGGTCTCGGGCGACCTGCGGGCCGCCCTCGGTCGTGACTGCGGCGACAGACTCGGCGAAGTGCGTTGTCAGCTAGCCCGCAGCCTGGGCCAGCTGGCGTACTCGTGCGGGTACCTCGCCGAGGCACGCGGTCATTTCGCCCTGGCCGCCCGGTTGGCGCCGAGCGCCGGACAAGCCGCAGCGGACCTGCTGAGGCAGGCCCGCGTGGCGGCGGCTGAGGGGCAAGGCGAACCGGCGTTCGACATGCTGCTGGCCTCGGCTGCCAAGGCGAAAATGGCTGGCGACGACCGGGCCAGGTCCGAAGCGCTGATGGAAGCCGTCACCGTAGCCCATCGCATCTCAGGCACGTTCGCGCGTGAGGTCACGCGCGCTCAACTGTGTGATCTGCTCGCCGAAGCGACGCTGATCGCGCCTGCAGATGATCCTGTTCTGGCCGCGCAGCTCGCGGCGGCCACAGCCTGGAATGCGCGTTCAGAAAGATCCATGCCTGACGGACGTCTGGCTGATGCGGCACTTGCCGCAGCACGCCAGGTAGGCGATCCCGTTCTCCTCAGCGGTTGCCTGGACGCCGCTGCTCAGGCAGAGATCGGCGCGGGCAGGTATAACATCGCACGCCAGCTGGGTGCAGAACGCCACGGCCTGGTTCGCGACCTCCCGCGCTACGACCTCCGCGCGGGATACGAGATCAGCGACTCCAGAAGTATCACCATGGCAGTCGCGGCCGGTGACCTGTCGGGTGCCCTGGCCATGGCCGAGGCAGCCACCAGCGACGCGATC
>Ga0126371_10004926_pt1 | contig 11815 bp, 10 predicted proteins | sample PanSoiMetaPlot_4_FD_110145 | JGI IMG/M metagenome (GOLD analysis project Ga0126371, IMG submission 110145) | Tropical forest soil microbial communities from Panama - MetaG Plot_4 | ecosystem: Environmental > Terrestrial > Soil > Tropical forest > Bulk soil | place: Panama | collected 2016-02-17
CGCTCAAGCTCATTGGTAAACCGTTCCCGAGCCCGGAGAAGTCCGAGTCGCTCCACTGCCGGCTGACCGTCGCGAGACTGGTGCCTTTGACTTGCGCCCAGGAGCCCGGCACGAGGCCGCCGGCGATATAGGTGACGCCGTTAGCCACGCTGCCGTTCGTGATCGTCGGCGTCTGGGCGCCGCCTCGCAGAGGAAGAAGGGACGCGCTGAACAGCAGGAACGCCGGAATCGCGGACGTAGCGCGCGCTGGCGGAATCTTCATGAGAATTGATAACCCCGAGTCTTGGACAAGTTTGTGGCGGGCGCGGATCGAAGCCTTTATCCTATTTTGGCTTCGGAGGATACTTCTCGAACGACTTCTTGACCATGTCGTCGAGCTTGCCCTCGATCTTGTTCGGATCGCTCTTTTCTTCGCGCGCGATGGCGCGCCAGACCAGAGAGCGAGTGCCGGGGTCGCGAAGATCGATCACCAGCGTCCCCTCCGTGTAGGGGACTCTGACAATCCGCGTTCCCCAGCCGCGCCAGCCGGCCGGATATGCTTCGCGCTCGACCCGCCGTGCTGATCCCAGGTGGTAGCGCACGTTAAGATCCGATTTGCCGGACACCATGGCCAAGCCGCGCGCCATCAGATACTTCTCGATATCGGCGTCGATCCGCTTCTTGGTGAGTTCGCTGTTCAGAGCGGGGTTCCTGCTGGTCAGCTGGCCGTCGCGGATGGCGAACGTCTTGTAGGTGGTGAAGTCAGCGCCCTGATCGAATTCAATGTCAATTTTCTGCGCGAATGCGCCGGAGGCAGTGAGCAGCGCGAGCAATGCGAGTCTCATTATGGTGACTCTAGCACGGGCGGCTACGAGCTGGACTTGCCGCCCCATAACTCGTTAATCGGGCCGTACAGGTTTTGCTCCGAGAAAGGGACGTATTCGAAGCCGCGCCCGAATGGGTCGTCATGGCGGACAGTAGTCCAGTCGATGCCCATCGCGGAATAGACTGTCGCTTCGATGTCTTCCGGATTGATGGTGCGGGCCCGGCCCCAGCCCGGATCGGCTGTGGCGGATCCGTCGGCGGTAGTCGAACCGATGGCTACACCGCCCTTGACGCCCGCGCCGGCGAAGACGCAGGACTGCTGCAGCCAGTGGTCGCGGCCTCCCGCCGCCGAAAGTGGACCCACAGTGCGTCCGAACTCACCGACCATTACCACCAGCGTCTGGCTGAGCTGACCGCTAGCCTGCAGGTCGGTCAGCAGTGCCGAGTATCCGTTGTCGAGCGGCGTTCCCATCGTGTACAGATTGTTCCCCTTAGGATTCTGTTGGCCGTAGATATCCTGATGCATGTCCCAATTCAAATTGGTGATCAGGATGAACCGCGTTCCTTGGTTTGCCGCTAGAATCTGCTTCGCCACCAGGCAGGCGTTGCCGAAGGAACTGCTACCATAGCGCTGGCTGTCGGTGGCCGAAAACGCGAACGTGCTATCGACAATCTTGTTGTACATCAACTGCTGCGCCGCATTGTAGAAGTCGTTGTAATCCTGCAGCGGCTTGCCGTAGGGCGAGTTGGTGCGGAGCGGTCCGTCGATCGTCTGGAGTTGCCTGTACATCTGGCTGAAACGGCCGCCTGCCGCGCCGGTCGGATCATCCGGATTTGTCGTGTCGGGAATTCCAGTCGAGATTGGATTCAGCTTAAAGGGCGCGTAGGTCGCCGGGAAATAGCCGTTCGTCACGCAGGCGCCGGAGTTCAGCGCAACAAATGTCGGAAATAGCTGTCCGGGCTGCGTCTTTTCGATGGAAACCACGCTGCCGATATTCGGCGCGATGTTTCCCAGCGCGGCGGCCGGGTTGCGGCCGATCTGGGTCCAGTGCTGCGCCAGCGTGTGTACCAAGGCATGCGCTTGCATGGAGCGGACGATCGCCAGATTCGGCAGCAGGCCTCCGATCTTTGGCAGCAGGCCCATCGGCCAGTTGATCCCGCCCACGGTAGTGGGGTTAAAGTTCGATGGTGTTACGCCGTTGACGACCTTGAGATCAAATGTATCGGTATGGCTGATTGCTCCCGCCAGCAGGATGAAGATCACGTTCTTGGCCGTGTTCTGCGTGGTAACACCCTGCGACGTCGGCGCCTGTTGTGCCCCCGCGAGCCGTGGCAGCAAAAACGATCCGGTTACACCTGCGCCAAGGACGGAAAAGAACTGACGGCGGCTGACATAGGGGCGATTGAAAAAGGTCAGGTGATGGTGCGGATGCCGCTTCAGGAACCGTTCGACTTTCTCGCGCTCGCTCATCGCAGTTCTCCGTCAGTAATTGAACACAAAATCGACTTTGTTATATAGAGACCACAACAGATTCTCGGCCTGCTGGTTGCGGTTGCCTGTAGCCAGTTGGCTGAGCGCGGTGGCCATCTCCTGGCCGGTGGGGTTGCGCGACAGCACCGCCAGAAAAAGCGTGTTGACGAGCTGGGAATCGGGCAGCCCCAGATTCTGAACCAGCAGGCTGGTCGCTGGCCCGTTCGATTTGACACGGCTCATCACGAGGATGTCGTTCATCAAGTCGAGCGCTTGTGAGATCGAACCATCGCCGCTGCGCACTTCGTCATCGCGGTTCCCCCGCAGAAAAGCGTCCAGGAACGGCGTCACCGCATTTCCGGCGGAAGGCGTATTCAATGGCTCGGGGAATTGCATGGCCAAACTGAGCGTGCCGTTCGAGGCCACGGTGTACGAGGGGATGATGTTGCTCGATTGCGCAATCGCGTCGTGCACTTCTTCGGACCAGAGGCGCCGCACGAAATGGCGCGCATAGAGCGCGTCATACGTGGAACTATACGTGCCGTTGTAACGCGAAGAGAGTTGGTACGCCTGCGAGTTGACAATGTCTCGCATCAGCCACTTGAGATCGCATTGATGGTTGATGAAATCCTGCGCCAGCGCGTTGAGCAACTGCGGATTCGTAGCCTGCAGCGTCCAGGGCGCGGCCGGCGGATTGTTGGGGTCTTGCCGCAGCGGGTCGAACTGGTCCGGCGGATCCACCAGGCCAACGCCGAAAAAGTAAGCCCAGAAGCGGTTGACGGTGGCGCGTGCAAATTGAAAATCGCTCGTGATATCGCGTGCCAGCGCCTGGCGGTAGCTTTCCCCGGAGCGCGGCGTGTCGCCGGTGAAGAAGTATTGAGGAGGGACGTTCGTTTCCGTACCGCTCGGCTGCCGCGGCGGCCGGTTGCCCGTGGTAGTGTTCAGCGGGTAATCCAGGTGTGCCGCCTTGGTATTGTCGGCGACGTTCCAGTAGTATGGCTGGCCGTTCACTGCGTTCGGCGTTGCCGTCCGTGACGTGTCGGTATGCGACAAATACGACGATAGCTGCCAGGCTTCGTACCGAGTCGTCTGGCTGCCCCAAAGGCTCAACGCATCCAGATGGCCGTGTCCGTTGTGGCACAACAGACAGTTGACGTGCGCGATCCCCATGAACATGTCAAAGATATTGGCTGTCTGCTGATCGAAGATGTCCTGGATCGGGCCCCCCGTGACCACGCCTCCAGCCAGCAGGTTGAGGGTCCCCATCTGATAGCTATTTGTGCCGGTGGCGGTGATCATGTCGCGCGCCATCTGGTCGTACGGCTCGTTCGCCGTTAGTGCCCCTCGCACATAGTCGTTGAACGCCTTCACCCCGTCGGTGAAGCGACGGATCTGCGAGTTCTGCGAATTGTTCTGATAGAGATCGCCGAAAAACATCGTCCACTTGTCGACCCATTCCGGTTTGGCGATCAGCTCATCGACCAGGGCGGCGCGCTTGTTCGGCGTGGCGTCCGCTACGAAGGTGGCGACTCGCGCCGGAGTCGGAATGCGCCCAGTCAGATCCAGCGTGACGCGCCGAATGAACTCATAATCGGTGGTTGGTGGGGCCGGCGTGACTCCGTCGGCCTGCAGCGCGCCAAAGATATAAAAGTCGATCGTGCCCGGCCGGGCGGGCTGATCGAACGTGTAGGTTCGGCTATCCGGCGGCACATAGGCCAGTTGCGCGGCCACCTGGCGGGTCAGTGCGCCCACAGTTGCGCGGTGAGCGCTTAAGCCATTCAGCGGCAGAGCCTTAGAGACAAAGTTGTTGTATTGAGGCCCGAACAGGATGCACTCCGGATGTGCTACGACAAAATCCGGGATGCCATCCTGTGCCGCGGCCAGAGAGGCGAAAATCAGGAAACACGATCGGATGCTCCAGCTCATATCCCAGTTCCCCTACATCAGGTTCCTTTGGTAGTGAACCCGGATTGGCGCGGAAATACTCGTCGAAAGACATTAACGGTTTTGAATCCGTTTCGGCAAGATTATCCGCAGTCAATAGCGTACGAGCCGTAGAGGGCAGCCCCACGATTACCGTAAGTTAACCTCTTCATACTCCCGCGAATCAGCCCAACCGATCCATTCTAGCCATACCGGAGGGGTGATGAAGGCGATTCTACTGGTCTTGCTGGTGTCACGCGGTCTACTGGCTGCATCCTGGCCTGATGACCTGGCGCAAGCCGAGCGCCTGAGACAAGCTGGAAAGGACAACGAAGCAGAGCAGGTCTATCAACAGGTACTGGATCGTGCCCAGCAGTTGAACGCGGCCCAGTTGAACGCGCTGGCAATCGAACTAAACCGGCAGAAGAGATACAGGGAGGCGGAGTGGTCCTATCGCCGCTCACTTGAGGCCTGGGATCTTCTGTGGCCAGACATGGCCGTCAGCCGCTTCGTTACAGAAGAAAATTTGGGGACGCTTTTGCAGCAACAAGGGCGGTATGCCGAGGCGGAGGTTCTGCTCTTGGATGCGTCGCGCAAGATTGAAGCCGCCTCCGGTTCAAGCAGCCTGAACGGCGCCCGCGCCGCCAGTGCTCTCGCCGCACTCTATCAGGCCTGGGGACAGCCCGGCAAAGGGGAAACATGGGCTGTCCAGGCCGATCAGATTCTCTGGACGCGAGCCGATGTGTCCCAGGACGAGCGCTTTGCGAGCCGCCGGATGCGAGCCTCTCTGCTCCTGGCGGAAGGTAAGTATCCGGAGGGCGCGACCCTCATGCGCGCCTCGCTCCCGAATATCCCAGATCGCCAAGCAGTGGGCGCGTATAATGATTTGGCTACGGCCGAGATCGCGCAAAATCATCTTACCGAAGCGGAGCGGCTGGCCGTGCACGCGCTCGAACTAGCGCGGCGGGTTTTCCCGGCCCAGCACCCGCTGGTCGCAGTTTCGCTGAATAACCTCGCCCAAATCCTGCGATTTGAGGGCCATTACCTCGAGGCGGAGGCCAAGTATCGCGAGGCGATTTCGGCTTGGGAGCACGCGCTCGGTCCGCAACATCCGGATACGGCCAAAGGCGTAATGAACCTGGCGGCTCTCTATTCTGTGCGCGGCCGCGAGGCGGGAGCGGAAGATTTGTACCGCCGCGCCGCCTCGGTTTTCGAAGCCTGTCTGGGAAAGACTCATCCTCTGACGCTGGTGGCGCAGAACGAGTTGGGCGAGGTGCTAAGAGCGCAGCATCGCTACTCCGAATCGGAGAGGCTCAGCCGCGCCACGCTCGAACCACTCGCATCTTCCCTGGGCGAGGAAGATCCGCGCGTGATTCGCGCTTTGTCCAACTATGCGCGCTTGCTGCAGGAAACCAACCGTCCCCGCGAGGCAGCTGCGATCAGTAAGCGCGTGAAAGGAATGACGCACGGGTTTACGACGGAACATCCGTGACGGCGGGAAACCGCATGCGTTCGAGGATTGCCTGGAAGCGCGGCTCTCCGCGCAGCGGATCATATACCGGATGCACTTTGGTCATGATCATCGGTAGTTCGCGTTGCTCGCAGCCTTTCTCGAGCCAGTCGAGTGCGCGTTCGGTTTCTCCCAGCCCGAGATGAAGTATGGCGAAACAAGTGGAGGCCACATAGCTGTCGGCGGCCCGCGTGGTGAGTTGGCCCAGGAGGTCGCGGGCCCGGTGAATATCGCCGGATAGCGCCGAAACCTGCCCGAGCGCGGCGAGGATGTTGGATAGGTCGCCGCCGAGGGATCGTCCCTTTTCCAACATGGCGAGCGCCTGCGGATAGTCGCCATTCTGAGCGTAGGCGCGTCCCATGGACGCGTAGGCTTTGTAGAAGGACGGATCGAATTCCAGAATTTTCCGGAAACCGCGGACGGCCTCGTCATACCGTCGCTCAAACGTGCTCAGCGACGCCCGGCCCTCGTGGATAATGCTGGAGAGTGGATCGAGATCCAGAGCAATCTCGATTTCTTGGCGCGCCTCGTCGATGCGGCCAATCAGTGCAAGATAATCCGTGGCCAGCCAGTGGTGGGCGGTCGCATAGCCCGGGTTGAGGGCGATCGCCTTGCGGTACAGGCACTCCGCGTCCCCCCATTCGCGATCCCAAACGACGCGGATCGTCGCCAGCGAAGGATAGGCTTCGGCCAATGCTGGATCGAGCTCGATGGCGTGAGCTGCCGCCGCCCTTACCTGCGCGGTCCCCTCTGCCGGATTCAGCAGGCCATAGTCGACGTGCAGACAATAAGCCTCGGCCAGAGCGGCGTAGGCCAACGCGGAATCCGGATCGGCTTCGATCGCCGCTTCAAAATAGCGAACCGCCTCCCGCAATTCGCTCGGCGTACGGCGGTGCAGATGATACCGGCCCTTGAGACACAAATCGTAAGCACTGACGCTCCCGCGCGTGCGGCTGCCGGCGGAGAGATTCGCCCCCGTGACCAGTTGGATTTGGAGTGTACGCACGATGGCGCGCGCGATTTCCTCCTGAATCGCGAACACGTCCTGCATCTTGCGGTCGAAGGTCTCCGACCACAGATACAAGCCGGTGGCGGTATCGATTAGCTGCGCGCGAACGCGTAGGCTTTGTCCTGCAATCCGAACGCTTCCCGTGAGCGCGTTGGCCACGTGTAATTGGCGCCGGACTTCGCCGACGTCCTGCTCCACGCCCCGAAGCCGGGCGGCCGAGGTCCATGCCACCACCCGCATGCCGCTGAACTTGGTAAGCGCGTGGATCAGCTCCTCGGTCAGGCCGTCACTGAAATAATCGTTGTCCGCGCTTCCGCTGAGATTGGCAAACGGAAGCACCGCCACGGTGCTCGCGGCGGGCTCGGCCGGCGCCCCAGCGCCATCCTCCCGGAAGCGAATCTCCGGCGCGTAGGTGCCAGTGGCAAAATCGATCACTACCCGATCGTTGCGGCCGTCGGCTTCGTAGTAGCTTTTCAATTTGGCGCGCAGGCGGCGCGCTTCCACTCTGACGATGGGATCGACCCGGGGATCGTAGGTCTGAGGCCGATCGAAAACCTCCACCCCGATCGAATATTCCTTGAGCTCGTTGGACTTACCCTCGAGAACGCCTTCCACCGCAAAACGCAAGAATCGGGCCATGCGTTCCGAGCGGGCGAACAGACCATGCGCTGCGATCTTTTCGAGCTGCCGCCGAATCGCCGAGTGCTGGCTAGGGTTGTGCCTCGGCTGGGTCACGGGAAATTCCGCTGTACTCCCTATTATGACGGGTCCGCCGGAATTGGGTATCGGCCCCTAGGTGTAAACTCCGGCCGGATTCGGCTGTCGAAGGCCGGCCTGCTCTTTTCTACTTACGTACAGCGAATTATTCGCCTAATACAAAAATTGCCTGATATGTTTAATTTAGAAAGCAGGATCCCGCCAACCATAGAATTGAAACGTGGCTCTCCATCATTCGCCCCACTCCATGGGCGTCTTCTGCCGGTCACGCAACCGCGCCTCCCGCCACTTTCCACCTTTTCATTTTTAGTTTAGATTTTCATTCAATTGACAGAAAATTTGATGCTTGTTAGAATCTGCTGCGACTGGAGGCTTTCCCGGGATGAGAATTAGCCTGTCCGCCAAAGGGGTCGTTCTCTGGACCTTGCTCACCTCCGCGCCTGTCCTCGCGCAGACGAATGTGCTCACCAACGGATCGTTCGAGTCGGGCTTAACGGGCTGGACGACCGACACTAATCTCGGCGGCGGCGCTCTGGGCACCTGCAGCTACAACGCGGCTACGGCGCCGGGTACGGAAACGCTCACTAGCGTGGCGGGGTTCCCAGCCACCGACGGGACCGAGATCGCTCTCGGCAGCGTCTCGCAAACTGCCGGCGTTGGTCTGATTATCAGTTGTGTGCTTTACCAGGATGTGGCGATCCCGGCCAACGCCACCACCGCGACTTTCAGCTTCGACATGGGCATCAAAAACGCCCTCAACAACACCAACACCGACAATGCCGCCGTAGTGGGGATCTATTCCACTGCAACGGTCCCAGCCTTTGGCGACGCAGCGGTGGTGGGCGGCGCCAGCGGCAAGATCAACTACACCCAAGCCAAAGACGTGACGCTTCAGCACCGGGCATCGGCCAGTTTTAACATTTCGTCGAAGGCCGGCCAAACCGTGCGATTTGCGATCATCAACGCGGCGAATCAGTTAGGCCACGAAAATATCGGCATCGACAATGTTCAATTCCTGGTAAACGTCTCCGCGCCAACGCCAGTACCGACTCTGTCCCAATGGTCGCTGGCTGGACTCGCGCTGCTGCTGGGTGGGACGGGATTCCAGGTCCTCCGCCGGCGAGTGGCTTAGCGGCTCGCGGAACCCCGCCTCACATGCGCCGCTCTGGACGACCCCTCAAAACCCGCGCGGCAGCGGACGGACCCCGGCTAAAACCGGCCCGCGTCAGCTTCCATCCAACCCGGTTCCTCCTCGTCTTCTTTCTCTGCCTGTTGGCCGGGTTCGCGTTGCTCTTCTCGCCGTGGATTCAGTTTCTGGATGTGCGCTTTTCCCGGGTTCTGGTCCGGATCTCCCATGCTCTGATTGTTGGCTGCGGCGGGCACGCCGTTATGGACGGGGCTGTTCTGCGTAGCCCGGCCGGAGCTTTTGGAGTGGAGATGCAGGATGGCTGCAATGGAGTGAACGTGACCATTCTGCTGTGCTCCGCGATCCTGGCCTTCCCCGCGTCGTGGAGATTCCGGGCCCTCGGATTCCTTAGCGGCTCTCTCATCATCCAGGCCCTCAACGTCGTGCGCTTCATCAGCCTTTATTACATCGGCCAATACAGCTTGTCCTGGTTTGACTTTGCGCATGCGTATCTTTGGGAGAGCATGCTGATTCTGGATACACTGGTGATCTTTTGGATCTGGGTAAGCCGTGCCGGCCTATCGGGAGCCCGGGCCAATGTCAACCCCTAAACCTCACGCGAGGTTCCTGTTGCGGGCATCGGCGGCCCTGATCGTGCTGTCGGTGGTCTGGTGGGTTGCCCTCACCGGGCCGCTGCTCGCCGGCCTTCGAGAAACCGCCGGATTTATTGGAACCCTGGCTTTCGGAAGCGCCCCCTGCGACCTCATCACCGTGACCGCTTCCGGGGACTGGAACATCTGTGTGCCCGTGGCAGGTGCACAGTCAGGCGGCGGCTCTCCGGTTGGCTCCCGGCTCAACTCCGTCGAATTCGAGTTGGCGCGGACCGGCCCCCTCGCATTCACTTTCGGCCTCCCCGTCTATTGGGCGGTCCTATTGAGCGGGACAGCCAGGCGGCGCTGGCGGCCGCTCGCAGCGGGAACCATCGCGACGTCGCTATTGGAAACGATCCTGTTTGTGGTGTTTCTGCGGACATACGCGGCCGCGGTTCTCGCCCAGCCGGATCCGGTCCGCACTCCGGCGGTGAAATGGCTCTTCGACGCCAGCCAGTATGTAGAGCTGAATGTTGCCCCAACTCTGGCGCCGTTTCTGGTCGCGATGTACGTTCAGCGGGACCGGCTGCGGGAGATGTTCGGAGTCGCCGGGCGCAATCGCGCCCGGCTGGAACAGGGCACTGACCGGGTTCCGCACTTCACGCGGTCTGCTTCTGTTCCGCCACCTCAATCCGGGCTTGAGCCCGTTCGAGGTCGGCCAGCGCCGCGTGATTGTCAGACCCCGGAACGGGGTTAATGACGGCTTCGCGCGCGCGGCGCAGCGCGGCACGGGCGCGCTCGACATCAATCTCCTCAGCGCGCTCGGCGGCGTCAGCCAGAACCCGGACGTGGTCGTCCAGCACCTCGACAAACCCGCTGTGTACGGCGAGGGTCCGCCGGCTCCGCCCAACCACATACGTCAGGTGGCCAATGCCAAGCTCGCCCAGCAGCGCGGCGTGGCCCGGCAAGATTCCCATGTAACCGCTCTTGCCGCGAAGTTCCACTTCGCTCACGCGCTCGCGGACCAGCTCCCGCTCCGGCGTGGCGACTTCCAATTCCAGGCCGTCCGCCATTGCTATGCCTTCTTCAGCTCCTCGGCGCGCTGCAGCACTTCTTCGATCGTTCCCTGCATGTAGAATGCCTGTTCGGGAACTTCGTCGTGTTTGCCTTCGGCGACTTCGCGGAACCCGCGCACGGTGTCCGCGAGTTTCACGTACTTTCCGGCGATGCCTGTGAACTGTTCGGCTACGTGGAACGGCTGCGAGAGAAACTGCTGGATCTTGCGCGCCCGTGCCACGGTCAGTTTGTCTTCATCAGAAAGTTCGTCGATACCGAGGATCGCGATGATGTCCTGCAGGTCCTTATAGCGTTGGAGGATTCCCTTCACCATTTGAGCGGTGCCGTAGTGATCGGCGCCGATGATGTTCGGGTCCAGAATTCGCGAAGTCGAAGCCAGCGGGTCAACTGCCGGATAAATGCCAAGCGCCGCGATGTCGCGCGAAAGGTTTGTCGTCGCGTCGAGGTGCGCGAACGCCGTCGCCGGCGCCGGATCCGTGTAATCGTCGGCCGGCACGTAAATCGCTTGCACTGAAGTGATCGAGCCCTTTTTGGTCGACGTGATTCGTTCTTGCAACTCGCCCATTTCGGTGGCGAGATTCGGCTGGTATCCGACCGCCGACGGCATTCGTCCAAGCAGGGCCGATACCTCCGAGCCGGCCTGCGTGAACCGGAAAATGTTATCGATGAACAGCAGCACGTCCTGGCCTTCCTCGTCGCGGAAGTATTCCGCTACAGTCAGGCCGGTCAAACCGACGCGCAGCCGCGCTCCGGGCGGCTCGGTCATCTGCCCGTAAATCAGCGCGCACTTGGATTTCTTATAATCCTTCGGATCGATAACACCCGACTCCTGCATTTCGAGCCACAGGTCGTTGCCTTCGCGCGTCCGCTCGCCCACGCCCGCGAACACCGAGACACCGCCGTGCTTCATGGCGATGTTGTTGATCAGCTCCATGATGATGACGGTCTTGCCGACGCCGGCGCCGCCGAACAGTCCGATCTTGCCGCCCCTCAGGTACGGCTCGAGCAGATCGATCACTTTGATGCCCGTCTCGAACATTTCCAGCCGCGTTGACTGCTCTTCGAACGCCGGCGCATGACGGTGAATGGGTGAGTATTTCTTAGCGGGAACCGGGCCCATTTCGTCCACCGGCTGGCCGATCACGTTCAGTACGCGGCCGAGCGTTTCCGGCCCGACCGGCACCTGCACGGGGTGCCCCAGGCTGATCGCTTTCATGCCGCGTACCAGACCTTCGGTCGGCTGCAGCGCGACCGTGCGCACGCGCCCTTCGCCGATGTGCTGCTGCGCCTCGCAGATGATATCGATCGGCTGCGGCACGTCGAATCCCTCGCTGATTACACGGATCGCCGTGTAGACGAGCGGGATCTGCCCTTCGGGGAACTGGCAATCCACGGCCGGACCGGCCACCTGAATGACAGTGCCGACGACCTGTTCGCCGGTTCCCGCCGCCTTGTCTTTAATTCCACTCGTGCTCATGGTCGTTGCCATAATTCGCTACTCCGCAGCGGCAGCGCCGCTGACTACCTCGATGATTTCTTTGGTGATGCTCGCCTGCCGCACCCGGTTCATATACAGCGTCAGCTTCTC
>Ga0126371_10004927_pt1 | contig 11815 bp, 10 predicted proteins | sample PanSoiMetaPlot_4_FD_110145 | JGI IMG/M metagenome (GOLD analysis project Ga0126371, IMG submission 110145) | Tropical forest soil microbial communities from Panama - MetaG Plot_4 | ecosystem: Environmental > Terrestrial > Soil > Tropical forest > Bulk soil | place: Panama | collected 2016-02-17
CGGCTCGAGCAGGCGAGGCGAACACCGGGTGACCCGGACAGCGCTTCGCTGCTGCGCATCCAGTCGTCCGCCCAGCACCTGGCTGATCACTTCGAGGAAGTGCCGCTGTTCCTGCTCGGTTTCTCGCGCGGTGACCCGTCCGGCGGATCTATCTTCCCGGCGATCTGGAGTGCCCAGCTAGCGGCTCGGGCCGAAGGTGTTGGCAGCGCGCTGACGTCGGTGCTGGGGATCTTTCACGGCGACGAGGCGATGCGGATCCTGGGCGTTCCACCCGACAAGGGCTGGGTCATGAACTGCTGCGTGTCGTTCGGCTATCCGACCGGGCGCTGGGGTATCGCGCAGCGGCGTCCTGTGCATGAGGTGGCATACCGAAACGCGTGGGGCGGCGAACTCGGATTCGACGTCACCGAGCCGCTGTGGCGTCAGGACTCGGACTGATCGAGGTCAATCAGTGCTATCTCGATCTTGGTGAACACTGCTTCGAGGCTCGGGTTAACCCTCCCGTCGAGCAGGTGACCGCCGCGCGTGGTGCCGTCCGACAGACCTACTGCGGCACAAGACTGCTGGTGCCAGCGGCCGATTCAGGCCGATGATGAGGCATGGGCTACCTGGATTCCGGCCAGGGCCAGCCGGACGACAGCGATGTCGTGCTGTTCGGCTCGGCGCGCCAGCGTCGCCGGCGGTCCTGGCTGCCCGCAGTGCTGCTCGGAATCCTGACGGCTACTGCGATAGGCGTAGCGATCGGTGCCTCGAATCAGCACCCTTCTGGTAGGCCCGCCAGGCCAGCCAAGAAGGTTCCGGCCCAGTTCACCGTGACTTATACCGGGAACAGGATGCTCGGCGTGACGGCGGACTGGCTGCTGTTCGCGCGCGGAAATCAGTACCTGGTGAGCATTCAGCCCTCGGTCGGCCGCACTGACCGAACGCTGGTCCCGCCGATCGAGTCGAACAATCCTGAAGTGGCGCTGCTCGTAAGCGCAGACGAAGTGGTAGTTCGGTCATTCGACGCCGTCCCTGGCTACGTCGACCACGACGGCGACCCTGCCGCCCCGCTCACCGGAATACTGGCGCCAGGTATTCCTGGACCGCTTTTGCCTGGCCCGGATCCATCGCAGGCGTGGGTCATGGTCGGCAGCCCCGGCAGCTCCCGGTTGTTGCTTGTCGGGCTGGACGGTCGGACGACGGGCACGTCGATCCGGCTACCTCCGGGCGGACTTCCCGCCACCGCCGTCTCGGATGGGCGCGGCTATGTGCTGATGCTGACCAGCGCTCACAGGCTCTACGACGCCGGGCCCAACTGGTACAGGCAGGTCCCAATACCAGTACTGGCCGTCGGTCCGGCCCGCTGGCTTGCCGAGGTCTGTCGCCGCCAGCGCTGCCGCGATGTCGTCATCAATCCCGCGACCGGGTCAGAGCGGACGCTGCCGGGACCCGCCTTGCCCGACTCGGCCTTCGCCTGGCCATCGCTGGGCGTGACATCGCCAGACGGCAGCGTTGCCGCGCTGCAGGTGTTCGCCCCATCTGGAAGCGGCGGAAGCGTCGCACTGCGGCTGATCGACCTGCGCTCCGGCGCGAGCACGCGGGTGGCCGTGCGAATGCCTCCCTCACCTGGGTATCAGACCATGGTCTGGTCGCCAGACAGCCGGTGGCTATTCGTCGCAGCCGCACGTGGTCGGCTCGAGGTAGTCGACGGCAAGACCGGACAGATCGTAAGCCTTGGCGACCTCCGGCTCCCTGCCATCTCCCAAGTCGCCATCAGGGACGCACCATGATGCCGTCTGGTAGCGCTCTTGAACGCGGGCGGATCCGGCTCCATGATTGAGCGGCGGTAAACCAGGGGAACCTTGGCCCGTGAGCAGCGGGGGAAATCTTGATCAGAGTCCGCCGGATACGGGTGACGAGGTCCAGTTCGGCGGCCGAGAAGAGGGTGACCGGCACCGACGGCCATGGCTGTCAGGACTGCTCCTTGTTGCCGTCGTCGTCGCCGCTATCGGGTTCCTGATTGCCCACTATGCGCCGCATCATCGCATGCCACGGCCCGCAGTGGCGGTCACGGACACTGGCAAGCCGATACTCGGAGTGACTGCGGGCTGGGAACTGTTCGCCAGGGGCCCGGATGCGCTCGTGGCAATCGCACTGGCGAAGGGCAAGGTCACCAGGACTGAGGTGCCCGCGCTGGAAAGCGGGAACCCCGGCGTCTCCTTCGTTCTCGGCCCGCACGAGGTGGTGATCCGTTCCTATGACTTCGTGCCCGGATACGTGATCCGCGACGGTGCGCCGGCCCAGCGACTCACCGGGACGATGGCCAGCGGCGGACAGCTTATTCCGGGTTCAGTTCCAGGCGAGGCGTGGCAGCAGGCGAGCGGCTCGAGCACGTCACCACTGGTCCTTGTCACCCTGGCTGGCCGCAAGGTCGGTCCGACGATCACGCTCCGGGGAAGCGAGTCGCTGGCGCCGACGATGACCGCCGATGGCCGCGGAGATCTGCTTGTCCTGAGCAACCTGGGCCAGTGGTATGACGCCGGGCCAGGATGGTTCCACCGTGTCCATGGCGACGTCATCGCAACCGGACCAAACCACTGGCTGATGCTGTCCTGCCCGCACGGTCAGCCCTGCCGAAATGTCGTGGTCGACACGGCCAACGGCACGCAGCAGACGGTTCCTGGTATTCCGCTGCGGAGCGCAACCTACATCTGGCCGCCTAATGGGGTCATCTCTCCAAATGGAACCATGGCGGCGATCATGGACAGCGGCGCGCCGCCAGCAGTGCATCTGATCAACCTCTCGTCCGGCGCCGATACTCGTCTCGCGCTGCCGGTCATCCAGCAGCCCGTCGATGAGTCGATGGCTTGGTCTCCGGATGGCCGGTGGCTGTTCGTCACTCAGGACGGGAAGCTGATCGCGGTCAATGATCAGACCGGCCGGATAACAAACTTGGGCGTTACGCTGCCCTATGTCACGCAAGTGGCAGTCAGGCCAGCCGCGGGCTTAGGCACTGCATCACAGAACGTCATATTTGATCGGGCTATACCCACCCGGGCGGTAACGGGTCGATGATTGACCCGTGGGGAGCCAGCAGACTCTTGGCTATGGCCAGGCGGACGCACCCGACGAGGTGCAATTTGGCCGCGCGCGACGCCACCTCGGTGTTCGCCGGCCGTGGCTGGCTGGCCTGCTAGTCGCGGCCGTGGCCGCTGCCGCGATCGGGCTTGCGACCAGCCACCACGCCACACCTCCGCATCACAAGCCGCGCTCCACGACCCTCGCGAGCGCGTCCCTCGGGCGGCCGATTCTCGGCATCAGAGGCGGCTGGGAACTTTTCGCCCTCGGCCCGGACGGGCTCGTGACTGTAGCGATGGCAAGCGGCAAGGTCACCAGGACCGATGTGCCTCCGCTACAGAGTGGCAATCCCGCCGTCTCCTTGGTGATCGGCCCGCACGAGGCGGTGATACGGTCATTCGATTTTGTGCCGGGCTACGAGGTCACCGATGGCAAGGCTGCCCGGCCGCTCACCGGAACCATGACATCTGATGGACCGCTGGTGCCGGGGCCGGCACCTGGCGAGGCCTGGGAGTTTGCCAGCCCAGGACAGACGAATGTGCTTGTCCTTGTCACCCTGTCTGGCCATCGGCTCGGTCCGACCATCAAGCTGCCGCCAGGCGCAGCGCCGCCGTCGGTAACGTCAGATGGCCGCGGGAATGTACTCGTGCTGACCGCCGCCACCGGGCAGCAATATGACGCCGGGCCCGGCGGCTACCGTCGCGTTCACGGCCAGGTGATCGCCGTCGGCCCGAATCATTGGGTCGTGATGTCCTGCTCGGCCGGCCGGGACTGCGGAGATAGCGTCGTCGATCTAGCTGCCGGGACGCAGCATGAGGTGCCCGGCGCAGCACTGCGCAGCGTCGCGGACTGGCCGCCGCTCGGAGTCGTCTCGCCGAACGGGACCGTAGCCGCAGTCGTGGACTCCGCCGCGACCCGGCCTGCCGTGCACCTGATCAACCTGCTCTCAGGCATCGACACACGGGTCGCCGTGCCTAGGACGCGGGAGACGACCCAGGAATCGATGGTCTGGTCACCGGATGGACGGTGGCTGTTCGTCGCCGCGGACGGGAAGGTGCTCGCGGTCGATACCCTGACCGGCCGGGTGACTGGCCTCGGCATTTCGCTGCCCGCCATCACCCAACTTGGCGTCCGCCCTGCGTCTGGCTGATACACCGTCCTCAGCCTGAAACCCGCACCAGCAAGGCATGAGGCTGCACTACTGCCGACAGCGATGTGCCAGGACCGATCATCTCGCCGTCAACTTGCCTGGGCAGAGCCTTGGCTGCCCGAATCTCGACATGGCGGGCCCGGTAGCGCTCCAGTCGCCGGTCGTCGCGGTGACTTCCCGCCACTGCGCGGTAGCCAACGCTCACCCAGTCAGCCAGCCCGGCCGGGGCCAGTATGCCCACGTCGAGTACGCCATCGTCAGGCCGCGCCGCGGGGAGCAGCGGGAACCCGCCGGGCAGCAGTCCGCAGTTGCCGACGACGACCGACCGCGCAAGCCTGACCAGCTCCGCCCCGCCGTCCAGCGTGATGGCGAATTCAGTCGGCTCCGCCATCAGCTGACCGGCCGACGCTGCCGCATAGGCCGGCCAGCCCGCAGCATGCTTAAGCCGGTCTCCGGTGGCACCCACGACGGCGGCGTCCAGCCCGATCCCTGCCATCGCAACGCTGGTCCCGCCCTCCGCCAGCGCGACATCTATCGCTCTGTCCTGGCCGCTGAGGCCTACATCAAGTGCCGCGCCGATCGTGCGCGGCAACCCGAGCGATCGGGCCGTCAGGTTGGCGGTGCCGGTCGGCACAATCGCCAGAGGTATGCCGGTCGAGGCCAGCGCGCTGGCGCATGCCCGCACGGTTCCGTCACCGCCGACGGCCACCACGACGGCTGCTCCGGCGAGCAGCGCCTCCTGCGTCACGCCCGCTCCGCTATCTGCTCGCGTGGTCACCAGCACAAGCGGCGAGCCGTACCCATGGCGTCGGCAGACCGCACCGATCCGGCCGACCAGGCTGCTCAGCCGGCGTGCGCGGGCTCCGTTCACCACAAACGCCGCCAGGCGATCATGGCCTCGCCGGTCAGTTGCCACGACTCCATCATGAGCGACGGGGCCCTCCGCAAGTCCGGCCGGGAAGAAGTCCTAGAGGACAGTGGCCAGCAGTTGCCTGGCCTCGTCCTGGATCCTGGCCAGGTGGCCAGGGCCACGGAATGACTCCGCGTAGAGCTTGTACACGTCCTCGGTCCCGGACGGGCGGGCGGCGAACCAGCCTGACTCGGTGACGACCTTTATCCCGCCGAGTGGCTCCCCATTCCCAGGCGCGCTCGTCAGGCGCTCGAGAACTGGCTCACCCGCCAGCGTCTCCGCGCTGAACTGGTCCGGCGAGAGCTTGGCCAGGGCGGCCTTCTGCTCCCGCGATGCCGGCGCGTCGACCCGGGCGTAGACCGGGTCGCCGAGCCGATCTGCCAGGCCGCGGTAGCGCTGACTCGGCGTACTGCCGGTGACCGCGAGGATCTCGGCAGCGAGCAGGTCAAGGATGATCCCGTCCTTGTCTGTCGTCCACACCCGGCCGTCCTTGCGCAGGAATGACCCGCCCGCGCTCTCCTCACCGCCGAATCCGATGCCACCATCCAGCAGCCCAGGAACAAACCACTTGAACCCAACTGGGACCTCAGTCAGCTGCCGGCCGACATCGTCGGCCACCCGGTCGATCATGGACGAGCTCACCATGGTCTTGCCGACCGCAGCGCCGCCCGGCCAGCCATCGCGATGCTGGAACAGGTAGTCGATGGCGGCGGCGAGATAGTGGTTGGGATTCATCAGGCCAGCATCAGGAGTGACGATTCCGTGCCGGTCGGCGTCGGTGTCGTTCCCCGTCGCCACGTCGAAGTCCGAGCGCCGCGCAATCAGTGAGGCCATCGCGGAGGGAGACGAGCAATCCATCCTGATGCGCCCGTCCCAATCGAGCGTCATAAATCGGAACGTGGCATCTACGTGCGGATTCACGACCGTCAGGTGCAGGTGATATTCGCTGGCTATTTCGCTCCAGTAAGCGACACTGGCCCCGCCGAGCGGGTCCGCTCCGATCCGAACGCCGGCGGCGGAGATGGCATCCATGTCCAGCACGGCAGCCAGGTCGGTCACGTACCTGCCGACGAAGTCGTAGCGTCCGACCTCCGTTCTCGCCCGAGCGATCGGCACCCGGCGGACATCGCGCAAACCGGCCGCGAGCAGCTCGTTAGCTCGCTGCTGGATCTGGGCGGTGACCTCCGAACCGGCTGGCCCGCCATCTGGCGGGTTGTACTTGAACCCGCCATCTTCCGGCGGATTGTGCGAGGGAGTCACCACGATGCCGTCAGCCATGCTGCCAGCGCTCTCGTTATGCACCAAGATCGCGCGCGAGACGGCGGGAGTCGGCGTGTAACCGTCCCGGCTATCGGCAAGCACCCTGACATCGTTGGCGACGAGCACCTCGAGGGCGGTTACCGTGGCAGGGTCGGACAGCGCGTGCGTGTCCTTGCCGACAAAGAGCGGGCCGGTGATGCCAGCACCAGCCCGGTAATCACAGATAGCCTGCGTCGCCGCGGCGATGTGATCCTCGTTGAACGAGAGCCGGAAGGCACTGCCGCGATGCCCTGATGTGCCGAAGGTGACTTGCTGAGCTGGGTCTGCCGGGTCCGGATGCTCGGCGAAGTACGCGGTAACTAGCGCCGCGACGTCCACAAGGTCGTCGTCGCTCGCTGGCTGCCCCGCCCGCTGATCCATGGCTCTCCTCAGCCTTCCGGGCCTGCGCCCGGTGCAGCATCATCCCGCAGTGTCTTATCGCGCAGTGTTTTATCCCGCAGTGTTTTATGCCGCAGTGTTTTATCCCGCACCGCCTTCTCGGGCATTGGCAGCACATCCGGGAGGTCGAGGGCCGCAGCGGACAGGTCGAACCCGGCGCGCCTGGCGAGGTCCGCATACACGGCTGAGCAGTCGGCGCGCACTGCAGGCTCGACTTCCACGTACCGCTCCGCGGCCGGCCTTCCGGTCGGCGGCTCGCGGTAGTCGAAGTAGTACTTCAGCTTGGCCTCCGTGCCCGAGGGCCGTATCACTACGCGGTAGTGCTCGGTCGTCAGCTCCAGCACGTCCCTGGATGCCCTCTCGCCCCCAGTCAGCGGGCCGGTGGTGCCATCCACCAGGAAGTCCTGCCTGCGGATGACTGGCTCGGACCCGATCCGATCCACGGGCTGGTCGCGCAGCGACTGCATCACCGAGCGGATTGTCTGCGCGCCCTCCGCGCCGAGCAGCACCAGCGACCGGCCGTGCTCGATGTGCACTCCGGTCGCGTCGAACACCTGCATGAGGTAGTCCCAAAGTGTCCGGCCCGAGCTGCGCATCAGCGCATGCAGGTGCGCGATCAGGTACGCGCCAGAAGCCGCATCCTTGTCCCGCAGATGCGTCGTGGTCAGGTAGCCGTGGCTCTCTTCAGAAGCCAGTACCAGGTCAAGCAGGGCGCCAGCGGCCTCGGCGTTGTCGAGGACCTGGCCGACGAACTTGAACCCGATCATCAAGTCGTCGGTGATCTCCACCCCTGGGCCGAGTTCAGCGATGGCGCGCAGCACCCGGCTAGTGGCAACGGTGGTGATGATCGACCCGGATAGCCGCGGCCCGTCCGGGTCTGCCGACAGGAAATAGGCGAGCATCGCTCCGATCTGATTGCCGGTCAGGTGCCGCCATTCCCCCGACTGCAGCCGCACCTCGACGCCGAGCCGGTCGGCATCCGGATCGGTGGAGAGCACCACTTCGGCGTCGTGCTTGCCGGCGAACTCGATAGCCGGATCGGCGACGCCGGGAATCTCAGGGTTGGGCGAGCGGAGCGGGATGGCCGCGAACGAGCCATCTGGATACTGGTCAGGCGGCACCTGCAGGTGGTAGCCGGCGCCAGTCAGGGTTTCGCCGACGTTGGCCAGGCCGGTGCCGCAGAGCGGGGTGTAGACGATGGGCGCCGCCGAGCGCACGCCAGCCGAGGCCGCACATAGCACGTTAGCCCGATCGACATACATGCTGATGTACCGGCGGTGCACGTCAGCGGGGATTTCGCCAGCAGCGCCGACGTGCCCGGCAACCAGCGCCTCGATCTGCGGGTCGAGGACTACGTGTTCGACTGTGCTGGACAGAATCTCGTCATCGGGCGGACAGTACTGGCCGCCGTTAGGCGTGTAGACCTTAAGGCCGTTGTCATCAGGGTGGTTATGGGAGGCCGAGACGTTCAGACCTCCCGCGGCTCGCAGGTCGCGGATGGCGAATGACAGCTCGGGGGTGGGCATATAGGCCTCAGCATCACCAGGAGCAGTCATGACCGTCTCTACCCCGTAGACGCCGTAGATCTGGCAGGCCAGCAGGGCCAGGCTGCGGGAACTCGTGCCGAGCATGGACCAGCCCTGACCCATGAACCGATGCTGCGCGTTGATGTCGGTAAAGACCCTGGTGTCGTTCGCCACCACGACCAGCAGGTCGTCAGTGTCGGCGGTCTTACGCAGGAACTCGCAGTGCCCGGCAACGGTCAGCGCCAGCGTGCGGGGGTTAATCCGGTTTGGGCCGATGCCGACCCGGCCGCGTCTGCCGCCAGTCCCGAATGGGATGTCGCATCTGAACGAGTCGACTAGCAGGGCGGGCGGTGCCAGCCTGGCGAATCGAGTCAGCTCTGCCGCCTGCACAAACGGCTGCGACGCAGCCAGCCACGAACCGAGGGTCTCCGCGGCAGCCGATCCGCCGTTCGGCTGGGCAGCGATCTCTTCGAGTCGGCGATCAAGGCCGGATTCCGTCATTACTCTCCGCTGCAATTGGCAGGCAGTGCTTCTGGGACAACAACCCTATTGGGGCGCGGGAGTCCTATGGCGGATACCCCCGGACAGGCCCGCCGGAGAAGTCAGCCAGAAACCCGACATACGACAGCCTGTAGGCCCTACGATTCGTGACAAGCTCACAACGCCAGCGCGCCCCTCCGCATGCTGGCCAGCGGCTTTTGTCTCGCTTGCCCTGTGGAGGACACCACGGTGATAGCTGATGCGGACCTCGCGCCCATGGCCGGAGTAGCGGACCTTGCCCGGCCTGATGCCGCGACGACCAGGTGAACGAGCCGCTGATCGCGCAGGACCAGTCGTCTGCGACGGCCGTGCAGCGCTGGTATGCCCCGGCTGTGCTGGCGAACCAACTCGTCATGGCGCGCCGGTGGGCTAAGCCGTTCCTCGCCTACAACCTCACTATCCGAGCAGATCCAGAAGGCGCTGCCGCGCTGTCTGCCGTCCAGGACGAAGTTGCGCTGCGCGAGCCGGGCTTACTCAGACTGCCAGCCCATGCCCTGCACACCACGGCGGCATTTCTGCTGCCTGGGTCTTCGGAGTTCGATCACCCGAAGGACGAGCTGTGGCACCAGCACGGGGCCAGCTGGCTCGCGCAACTCGCGGACCTGGCCGCTGGCACGCCACGGTTTGTCCTCAGGTTCCGCCGTCTGGTGGTGACCGACGTTGCCATGATCGCGGTGGCAGAAGAGCCCAACGAACTCAGTGCCTTCCGGCGCAGGTTGCTGAGGGTCATGGATCTGCCGGGCAACTGCCACCGGTACGACCTGGTCCACACCACGTTGTTCCGGTACTCAGCCCCGCTGGTCGATCCCGAGGCATTGCTGAAATGGACCGCAGAAGCCGATATGCACGCAGAGTTCGACGTCACCGAACTTGTGGTGGCGCGGGAGAACACTTTCCCGTTCCTCGGCTATGACGTGCTGCGGCGCTTCGAGCTGCCATCCGCCTCGCTAGCATCATGACTGATGACGCACCGGGACTTGATCACCTCTCCTGAGAAGGTGTATTTCGCCGAGCGTGGCGAGACCAAGGGCGACCTGGCCGAGCACTATCTGCGGGTCGCCGAACCGCTCATGCGGACGATGGGCAGTCGGCCGGTGCTGCTGCAGCGATTCCCCGAGGGGGCCGGCGGTCCGTCGTTTTTCCAGAAGCGGGTGCCGAAGAGCAAGCCGGGCTGGCTGCAAACAACGGTCGTGTCGACCCCGAACGGAACCACGTCGGAGGCCCTGGTCGTCGCCGACCTCGACCACGTGCTGTGGGCTGTGAACCTGGGCTGCCTGGGCTTTCATGTGTGGCCCTACCTTGCCGACGATCCCGACCACACCGACGAGCTGCGCATCGACTTGGACCCGACACCCGGAACTGATTTCACCGATATCCGCCTCGCGGCAGCCGAGTTGCGGTCGCTGCTGGCCGAGGTCGGCGTGACCGGCTATCCCAAGACAACTGGCAACCGCGGCCTGCACGTGTATGTCCGCCTGCACCCGAGGTGGGACTCCTACCAGGTCCGCAGCGCCGCGGTTGCGATCGCCAGGGAACTGGAACGACGCCGGCCTGACCTGATCACGGCAGCGTGGTGGAAGGAAGAGCGTGGTCGCCGGATCTTCGTCGACTTCAACCAGAACGCGCCGCACAAGACGGTGTTCGGTGCCTGGTCGGTTCGGGCGCGGCCGGGGGCACAGGTCTCTACGCCGGTCAGGTGGGACGAAATTGACGCGATCCACCCTGATCAGTTCACTGTCGCCTCGCTCCAGGCGAGGCTCGACACTATCGGCGACCCCTGGCTCGGCATGAACGACGCACCGCAGTCGCTGGAGCCGTTCCTGCAGATGCAGGCGAGCGACCTGGAGAAGGGGATACCCGATGCTCCCTGGCCGCCGGTCTATCCCAAGCAGCCAGGCGAGCCGCCGCGGGTCGCGCCGAGCCGGGCCAAGAAGACGTAGCGCTCGCCACCTTGGCGCTCGGTGCCGCTTCCCGCGGCGGATGTGCGCACTTAGCCAATGGTCGCGGCGACAAGTGTTAGCACGAACGCAGCGAGGATGATGGCCACCCGCGTGTAGTGCAGGCGGTCCCAGCGCTGCTGCTGCTCACGCCAGTCGTCGGGGTGGTCGTCGGCTGTCCACGTGGCGGAGCGGTTGGCGATCGGGACAAGCAAGGTGATCGACATGACGACGCTGACGACGAGCAGGGCGGCGGCCGCGATGGCGGCCCCGGCCGCCGCGCCGCCCCAGGTGGCGGCCGCCAGTCCGACCGTCAGCAGCAGCGACGCGATGTACCAGAACGGCATGACGCGCCCGAGGACTCGCGCGCCGTCGGCGCGCGCCTCGAGCGACGATCCGGCCGGCAGTCGCAGCAGGATCGGATTGACGAAGACCGCGACGGCGAATTCGACGCCGACCATGGTTCCGACGACGGTCGTGACAATGACAGCGAGTGAGTTGAGCATGACGACCTTCCTAGGTTAGCAGTGCTATATTTTCTAGCACTGCTAACCTAGGCCGGACTGGGCGGGAACGCAAGAGGAGGAACCATGACCGCATCGGGTGCCCGCGCACGGCGCGTGGCCGAGCGCAGGCAGCAGATCCTCGACGCGGCCCGGACCGTGGCCGAGGCTGACGGCTGGGCCGCCGTCACGTCGCGGCGGCTCGCCGACGCGATCGGCTACACCCAGCCAGTGCTCTATGCGCACTTCCCCGGCGGGAAGACCGAGATCATGCGCACGGTGGCGCTCGCCGGGTTTACCGAACTGGCAACAGCGACGCGGGCCGCTGCCGTACGCAAGACGGGCGCGCGGGCCGTCGCGGCCGTGGCCGGCGCATACCTTGACTTCGCGGCTGCGCATCCGTCGCTCTATGAGGCGATGTTCCAGCTGCCGATCGATGCACGCTTCGCCCAAGACGACGCAGAGGCCGAACTGCGCTCCGGCTTCAATGC
>Ga0126371_10004929_pt1 | contig 11815 bp, 16 predicted proteins | sample PanSoiMetaPlot_4_FD_110145 | JGI IMG/M metagenome (GOLD analysis project Ga0126371, IMG submission 110145) | Tropical forest soil microbial communities from Panama - MetaG Plot_4 | ecosystem: Environmental > Terrestrial > Soil > Tropical forest > Bulk soil | place: Panama | collected 2016-02-17
CTCTGTCATTCCAGCCATCCCCACTCTTTAAGCTGGGCCATCTCCTTGTTCACCCTCTCGCCGATGTCTACTCTGTATTGCTTGCCACTGATCGAGAGGCTGTCGAGCAGAGAGTAGACCTTGCGCCGCGCGGCTCCGGTGTAATCGAGCGGCCCATTGCCTCTCTTTCCTCCAACGGGTCCCTTCGCCGTGGCCTTAAGGAGTACACCATCCCCACCCGCAGTCTTGTAGCTTCCCTTCTCTTTGTAAAGATCGGTGAGAAATAGGTGCGGGAGAGTTGAGTCGTCGATGCCATCGAGGGTTTCTCCGGCGGAAGACTGGTCAGGCTTACGGACAGGCCACGGCGGAATGCTGAGACGGACAGCGATCATGGCTTGATCGGTTAGAGGGCACTTGTCTGTCGTACCACAGGCTACTTCGTAGAGGAAGTCGCACAGGGGAACAGTCAGCCCTTCAGCTAGAGCCTCGACGGCATCGTAGCCCATGCGGGAAGTAGCCTCTAAGGCATAGGCCCCGTTCTCGTTGACGATGCAGTTGATGTCTAGGGGGCCTCGGTAGCCAATCTGGCGTAGGAAACCTGACAGTCTGGCCACTGTCGAGTGCGTGAGCGCGTCCCCCGCTAACGGCGCTGCAAGCACAACGTTTCCCATACAGCCTGTATTGACTCCGAGGCCCCCAGCTAAGAAGCGCTTCTCTTCAAAGGTGTGGTTCATCGGGGTCAGGAAGTCCTGGCCGTTGAACCATCCTTCTGTAGATACCTCTATGCCATTGAGGCAGCGCTGGAGAATGCCATTGCAGTCGGGGGAGAGTCTGGCTAAACTCGGGTCCCACTCCGTCTCGACTTTGACTACCATCGTCTTCGCCGTCGAGAGGTTTCCAGACGGCTTGATCACCCATCCGTTCTGCCACGGCATCTCCTTCCGCAGACGCTGGGCTTCTGCGAGGTTGTTGAAGGGGTGAGTCTCAGGAGTAGCTACGCCTGCGGTATCGAATAGCCGCATGCCGAGTGCGCGGTCAAGCTCGATCTTATCGAGGACGGCAGAGCAGCCCAGGATAGGCTTTCCCAAGCTCTTGATTTCGGGTTCCAGATTGCCGAGGCCGACGCAATCGGTGATAATGAAATCCGCACTAGGCGCGTGCGCTCGCCAATCCTGCACTCGGTCAACCATACCAAGTCCGGCTTTAGCGAAACGTTCCTCGGCGATCCAGACGTGAACACGACATCCCTCTAACGACATCCGTTGCGCGGCTCCAAGGCCGTCGCCTTCTTTAGATATAAGGAGGATGTCGTACATTGTCAACTGTATCGTTCGCTGATGCCGTAGCGGCTGCGGGCGTTGTCGTTGCCGGCGTCGGGGAAAAGACGGTCGAAGGGGATGGAGGCTCCGCCGTCCTTGTCGAACACGAAGTCTCCGGCTGTCGGCGAGAGAGGTCGGGGCTTCCACGCTGTCACGATGGAGGCTTTCTCGACGACGAGAAGGGCGTGGCAGGCCGCGAACACACGGTCATCGCGGCTGCCCGCCGACGCCTCGAACTTGCCGGCCTTGCTTTCCACAAAGGTAGACAACTCGTCGTTTAGCTTCGGCGAATGGACAGTCCAAGTGCGAAGTAGCTCACGGCCTGTGCCGAGCAAGAGCCCTCGCGTTGTCTCACTAATCAGTGTGCCATAGTTGTTGATGCTCTGCATCGCCACTTGTGTGGTGCTCTGAGTGTAGGAGCCGCGGTGGAGACGGTCGAGGGGGTAGATGCTTGTGAGCACATTAATCGTAGTCAGGCCGTGGTTATTGCGCTCCACGTTGAGATAGGCGTTGTTAAACTCTCGGCCCAGGATGGCTATCTCTCGGGCTGCTTCGTCAGGGGCTAGGACGTTATTAGCCCACTCGCCGACTTGCTCCCCGAGGTCTAAGTCGAAGAGGCAGAGAACTGTGTTGTCCTGTTCAACACCGCCGCCAACATCGACTCCGCCAACGTAACGATGGCCTTCGATGGGATGGCCTTCGAGCTGCCACAGACTACGACTACGCTGGCGCCACTTCGAGGTCTCTCGATAGTTGACTTGGGGAAAGAAGCTTGAACCCGCCGCGCGGAAGCACTCTTCAAACTGGCGAGGATAATTCTCCTTGAAGCGGACAAGATCACCTCCATAGTCGGCTGTTATACGCTCACGGCGCCAAGCAAGTTGAGGGAGAGAGATGCCGAGGGAGAAGAGTTCTGGCTCTTCCCACTCTTCTCGCAAGCCAGCAGCGAAGCGCTGTTCTGCTTCAGGGTCGAGGGGGAGAGAGCAGGACTGTAGTCCAGTCCAAGGGTAGAAGAAGAGACGGAAGCCTGTACCATCTCGGGCTGCTTGAGCTGTTCGGTGGAACCAGTTACCTCTGCCGTTGCCGGTGCTTTCGACAGCGATATCGCCTGCCTCAGCGGCGGGGAAGGCTCCGTCTCGGATACGCTCAGGGTCTTCGTAGAAAGCTGCTTCGGACAAGTGGAGGTCGCTAATCGTGTCACCACGGCCGAAGCTTCTCTGGCCTGCCGTGCCGATCCAGAAGCTTGAGCCTGTCTCGCCGAAGACTAGCGCATTGGCTCTATCGGTGGTGATCTTCGGCGGGCTGTCTACGTTGCGGAGGTTGGCAATGATGAACTTGGCGCGGCTTAGCAAGCGGGCTGTGGCTTCGGCCTCATGGCTGATAAGTACACAGCTTCTGTTCTCTTCGCTCAAGCACTTCGCAGTGTATCGGGCGATGATGTAGCTACTGATCTGCGCGTGCTGTCTGATCTTTGTGATAAGGTTGCGCCGGGTCCAGTTAGCATCGAGGTCGGCTTGTGTCTCGGAAAGGATGAAAGGCACAGTCTGCCTATCTCGGTTCACGACACAGAACATGTTCTCGATGATGGAGCGGTATGGTGAAGGAGTCGACAAGGTTAGGTCCAGCCTTCAAGAGTGATAAAACCCGCTGCGGCTCCGACTAGGGAGAGGGTAGTAGCTGGAGGGATGTTAAACATCACACCTGCGGGGATAGGAAAACTTGCACTACCATCAGTGTGTGCCGCTGGAACTGCTGCTACGCCAGTGACGCAGCCGTAAGCTGGGACTGCTGCTGTGGTAGGAGTAAGGCGAATTACAGCAATGTTAGCCGGTACAGTGTAGTTGACTGCAACAGCTGACACAGCTACGCAATCCACCCATTGTGGAGTAGGCATCGCTCCATTGCCGACAGGCTGCTGCTGTCTAATCGTTGGAGTGGCCTTGATCTTCGCAATCGATAAAGCAGCCATGAGGCTTCTCCTACTTTACAGCTTCTATCTTATACGAAGGGTCAATGTAGGGGATAAGTTGACCGGAGACGAAGGCAGGAAGCTTCCTTACGCAGTTCTCTATAGCTGTTATTTCTGCCGCAGAAAGACTCACCGGCTCTTTAGCTGCTAGTTTTAAGGCAAGTTGCCAGTAAGAAGGATTGGGCTCCTTAGCGAGGCAGCTTCCTGCTACGCTGCCTAAAGTTAGAGGTAAGCCTTCTTCTGACACTGGTTTCCCTTGCAAGTCTACTAAGGGCTTGCTCATGTCGAACTTAGGCGGCTCTTCGGCTCTTGCCGTGATCGTCATACCCAAGAGTACGACCAAAGGCCATAGTTTCTTCATACACACGATCCTGTAGTTGTCTTCTTGATGATGACATTGCTAGCGTTGAGACATAAGCTAGCCGTCGGAGTTCCTGTTACCACTCCGGGTATAGCAACTTGTTGGGCATTGTCTATTGTCAAACCGGGTGTGAGAACGCCACCTGTTGTTGCAGTCTGCAAGGACAAGCCCGCAGGTACTATTCCGTTGCTTACTGTACCACTTACTGTAGATATGATACGAGTGCCAGCGGTGTACTGAGTCCCATCCCATCCGTTAGCGGTCAACATTCCTATGTTGTCCGGGGTAGCGACTGCAAGCTTCGACGCTTGCGTCCCTCGGGCCTGCGCCAGCCAGATAGCAGTCTGAGAGACTGAAAGTCCAGACACGCTGTCGGAGGCATATCCGTAGAATGTTCCTTGGCCTTCTACATTAAGAGTGGGAAGGTTTCCTCCGAAGCCTGCTTGTGCTAGCTGGCCTAGAAACAAAGCACCATTTTGGGTTACATACCAGCGAGTTACACTTCCTCCATCAGCGAAAGTTAGAACAGTGTTACCGCCGGTTAAAGCAGTAGTGCTTTGTAGCTGTAGGAAGATGCCTGTTCCATTGTTTCTAGCTACTATGTTTGTTTGATTGCCCGACGGCATCGCATCGATGTAGAGGGCGTACTGGCGGTAGAAGCGGATGTATTCTGCTGTGTTGAATATAGGATCACTAGAGAGTCCAGTTTCATTTCCTATATTTAGCCCTATCGCGCAATCCTTGGTTTCGCCTCCACCGGCGCCACAGGTGAGATTGAGGTCAATAGGTACTGTAGTTGTCGTGCCAATCGCTGTGTTAGGCGGGAGGTTAATATCGGGATTGTTGGTGGTGAAGTTTCTAACGGTGAGTTCCCCTCCTACGCCGATACCGCCATTAGTGCCAGACTGCCTCAGTTCGCCTAGACCGTAAATCCCAAAACACGCATTGCCTTGGCTTGTCATCTTACATGCACCTGCTGTTCCAGCAGGAAGTGCAACAGTAGCAGGAGCCAAGTTGTTTACTACTTCGCCTACAATAGTGTTCTGGCCTAAGTTGTTGGTCGCCAGTATACTAGTTGTTCCCCAATATCCGGGGAAGTTGGTGGTCCCTCCTACGTTTAAGTTCGTCAGCCCTGTAATCGTCCCGCCTGTGATCGCCACGGCTGTGGCTGACTGTATTGCAATAGAGCCCAGCCCGAGGTTAGCTCTAGCTGTAGCTACGTTACTTAAGTCCGATAGGTTTAAAGACGGGTTGAGCGGATTGTAGTTCAGCCCCACCGTGAGACTGTTTAAAGTCCACACGCCAAGAGGAAAGTTGTTTACAATCCATTGGTGATTGTTGTTGGCAAGGAGGCAAATCGATGAAGCTACTGTGGAACTTGCTAGTGGAGAGTTAGCCGGCGCTACATTGCTCCCCGCTACGATAGCATCTGCTGCTTGAGGTTGGACTGTGACAGTCTGTGCAGCTAGAACGTTGAAGCAGTAGCTTAAGCCATTATTGTTGAGAACTGGGGGAAGGGTGAAAGTTACTGGGCCTATGGCTCCTTGATTGCTGAAAGTGGAGTAAGTGTCAAGAGGGAGGACTGAGTAGGAAGTTGTTTTAGCCTGCGTAAGCGGGGCAGAGGGGCTAGCACAAGTTGTAGGCCCTGGATAGGAAAAGGCTTTAAGGAATTGGCCTACAGGGCAGGTAGTGGTAGCTTGGCCCCACGCTTCTATAGGGAATAGAAGTAGTAAGGCTAAAAGAGCTTTCGCTAAGAGGTTCATGAACTAGCTCTTCTTCGGCGAGACGGCTTTAAGCTGAGTGGAGAGGTTTTCGAGCCAAGTAACAGTGTTGGGGTCGTTGAGGGCTTTCTGTGTCAAGGCTGCTACTGCCGCCCCGCCCACGCAGCTAGCGTTGATGTAGACTTCGATAGCTGAGGCTTGTGGGACCAGGGAGGCTCCGAAGGCATTGGCCTGCTGTTCGACGGCTAAGGCGTCGGCGCAGCCTGTTTGGATGCCAGAGGCCACCTTGGCCGCGTCGACTTGAGCGCGCTCTACTTGCGAGGCGCTGCAAGCGCAGAGGGGAAGCAGGAGTGCGAAGGCGTAGAGGCTAGTTCTGTGGGACATGGAGGTAAGTTCCTAGAACGTAGGTGAGGATGACAGAGCCTGCCCCCACCGTTGCAGGACTCGGCTGGATGCCGGTGTAATAGTGGACGACAGCGCTGGCTAGGACTATGCCTGCGGCAGAGAGGCCGGCGGCAGTACCTGTGACCTGCGCAGGTGGCGCGCCTCTAAAAAGGGGAGTTGTGGGAGAAGTCGGGGAAGGCGTCGGAAGAGCTTGTGGGGCCGAGGGAGTGACTGGCGGCGGTGGCGGGCTCTGCGGGGAAAGATCGGTCAAGGACTTTTGCTCCTAAGTAGCCGACGACGCTAAGTAGCATCGCTATCAGTATGCCGATGATCCAGCGAAGGGAGTTCGTATTGCTCTTGTGCTGCTCCTGGACTATCTGCTTCCACTCTGTGTGGTTGTCGTCCACCTTCTGCTCCAGTTGGAGCAAGGCTTCCGAGTTCTCCCGGCGGACCTGTAAGCAGTCGTCGAGGTGGCTCTTCATGAACGCCTCGAAGGTGTTGAGGCGCTTCTGCTCGGCTAGCCACTTCTCCGTTACTAGAAGCTTCACCGCTCTGTCCTACGTAGATGGTGTTGTGGACTACTGCCGTGGCGCGGCTCTCGGCCAGTAAGGCACGAGCGAGGCCAACAGCGCTCACCCCTCCTTGAACCTCCCCGGCCGTCTTGCCAAAGGTGCCTTGTCCAGTCATCTCGAAGTAGGTACGTGCTGCGCGAAGGGCCGTGTCGCGGTTCTTGTCGTCCAGGGCGTTGCTGAGAGCATCGACTGCCTTCGGCTTGAGGGCGAGGATTTCTTGGTCCAGCCCGGTAATCCTCTGCTCAAAAGCTTTACGATACTTCTCTGTCTTCTGGATTGTGCCGATGCTGTTGGCATACATGCCTAGTTTCTTGGCAATCTCCACGTTAGTCATGCCACGCATCTGCATGGTCATGATCATGTACCACTTAGGAGAGAGCGGCCTCTCTTCTAAAGCTCTTTTCCGCCAAGCGGCAATGAGGGCAGGGTCGACGACAGAGAAGTAATTCGTCTCTAATCCGAGGCCAGGCCCCTTACGAGCAGTATGGCCTCCAACAAGAAAAGAGTCTCTAATCTGCTCATCAGTCAACGTCGGCGGCTGGATAGGCACTACTTCTCTTTCCCTTGCTGCTTGCCCTCGATGACGGAAGCTATACGGTCAGGGTAGAGGCGGGCGAAGTCACAGCGCGCCACTAGCTCGGCCAGCGTCGGCTCGGGCTTGGCCGGCTGGTGAGGCGGTAGAGGCTTGGTGGGCAGGTGGCTGTCCATGCGGGGAGGCTAGCACGCGGGGCGGCGGGTTGTCCAGCGGCGAGGTGGCTGCGGCGAGGTGGCGCGCCAGCGCGCTTACAACATACTCGGAAGTTGTCAGCTCTAGCAAGGGGGTTTAGATTAAAGAATACCCCCTCGGGGGGCCAGACCGCCCGCGCCGAGGCCATTCTACCTCTACTCTATATGCTCTAGTTGAGTACAACTCTAGTAGAGTAGGTTGTGTACTACTGCGAGAGTGGGGCTGCGAGTTGTTATCAGTCAAGGGTCGACACTAGAGTGGTTGCCGTGGCCTCTGAGTGAGGTCGAGCTTGGTGGCTAGGTAGCTGTGGGCGGAGGCTTCATCGCACTGGCGGGGCTGTGAGAGGCTTTAGCATTGCTACTGGGCCGTGGCATAACCTGGAGAGAAGGTAGCGGCTGGCTAGGCCGGCGTAGTGGAACGGATAGTGAACATGGACACAATGGCGCTGTAGCGTGGCGCGGCGGTCGCTGTAGCATGTCAACGTATATGGCCTAGGCGTAGGGTAGCTTCGATTCTGAGCGGCCGGACTTCTCTGAGGTCGGGGGGATGGTCTAATCTACATTTTCTATATGGATATATATATATGTATATAACCCTCTCTCTCCACTGAGGTCGGAGCCTCTCAGAGAGGTCCGGCTTTCCAGGACTGGGGTCCACTCTACGCCTGCGGCGTATACGTTGACATGCTACGCGCACTTTCCGGTGCGGCTGGTCGCTCGGCTGTCCGCCGCGCCACCGGACCTGCGGTCCGCCATCGTGTCCACGGTCGAGGTGCGACACCATGCCGCAGCAGCGATGCCGCCGCCAGCGTTGTAAGCGCCCTCACGCGCGCGTACTATTCGCTCCGCTCATATAGAGCATCCAGCCAGCGTCGTTTTTAGGCCGACGCCTAGGGCCGTCCCTTCCTGCGGGAATACGGCCAGTAGCGCACGATCCTAGACTGTTCTATTGAGCGGAGCTTTCGCACGGAGGTTCCGCTTATGAAGTACCACGCGAACATCAGCTTCCACGGCGTCACCAAGATTGAGTTAGCACCGCTGACACAGCACAAGCGCGGCAATGGCGAAAACTGGCAAGCGTTGACGATGTACCTCTACAATGACCGCGAGATTGTTGACAGTGTTACATTCTTCAGCCCCGATGCTGTCGAGCCTAGCTTGCAGGTAGTTAAGCAAGACTTTGACAACAAGACACAACCAGTAGAGCTTGATTTGCGCAAACTCGACTAGCCCACTCACAACCCCGCTCCGTTCAATAGAGCGGCCTAGGATCGCTCAACAGACTGGCTTGCTAGACCGCACCACGCGGGAGGCAAGCTATGAAGTATACAGTTACACAAATCGAGACTGCCCTTGATAAAGGCAGTCTTGAAGTGCGAGGCCAAAGCGGCAAGTTCTACAGTGTCCGCCGCAATGGTCAGACTAAGCGTTGGAAAAGCCGATATGATTATCGCGTCCGCATACCTGTCAAAGTAGGCTTTCGCGAGTGCTTTGCCTTGGAATGGAACAAAGACGGTATCTACAGCAGCGGCGAAACTCTCCGCATCAACGGGGAGGCATAGCCTATGACAACATTCACTCTCACCTACGCCCGTCGTCTCTACCAGCAAGGCGACAATCTCTACCGTGCCGCAGTCAAGACCCGGATATGGGAATTGCTGCGGACTGACCCGCAGCTAGACCTCGACAGTGTGTTCATCAAAGCTGTCGCGGCCGAACAGCGGTGCGAGAGGTTGCCATGACTTATCTCGATTTACAGATCATGACACTTGCTAGTGTCTGCTACGTACTGGCGCTATGCGCCATTTTGTCCACCTGACCCATCAACTCTTGTGCGGTCTAGTTAGCCAGTCTGTTAAACCCAAGTGACTGAAAGGAAGTGTCATGGAATTGATGCAAGCTAACCGTCAGTGGTCCTCGCGGCCTGCCGACGAGAGGTTTACCTCAATGCCTGAGTTATGCTGTTTTCTGGCCTTTGAGCGCGACCATAGTCAGCGCAAGGTTCTCGCCAATCGTGACTTGACGGTTATTCCGTCTACCACGGATGACAGAGACATTGCCATGACTGGGCCGAACGGCCATCCGGCGCAGTTCACACACTGGTCGTTTAACCAGTTATGCTCGCTGGCCGGTGTCCCTGCCTCGTACATTCGGGACAGTCAGATGCCCGGTCCACTAGCAGCAGACAACCTCAATTGGGGTCTACACCATCACCGCACTGTGGAAGACGTTAGCGTGCTCTTGCGTCGTTATCCGCCAGGATATGACCATCGGCCCGCTGGCACCTTCCTCGGCGCAGTGAACGGCCCCGAGTATGGCGTAGTGTGGAACGTCGAGATCGCCGATCAGGTCTACCACAATTTCGGCGATGGCCGCACTGGTCAGTTCCGCGTGCCCGGAGAGTTTGGCAAGAGTGTAGACGTGACTAAAGACAACACTACGCTCTACGCCAGCGATCGGGACATGTGGTGCTTTCTGGCCGATGAAGAGCGGCGGATCGAGGTTCCCAATCGCCGCAACGGCGAGCCCGGTAGCCTCGCCCGTGGTTTCTACATCAGCAACAGTGAAGTAGGTGCCTCCCGTCTAGTCCTCGGTATGTTCCTGTTCGACTACGTCTGTTGCAACAGGATCATTTGGGGAGCGCAGGACTTTCACGAGATTAAGATTAAGCACACCAGCGGCGCACCGCACCGTTGGGTCGAGGAAGTCAAGCCAATCCTTCGCACCTTTGCCGAAAGCTCGCCACAAGGCATAAGCGACACTCTCGCCGCCGCCCGGCAAGCCAAGGTAAAGGGCGATATCGAGACGTTCCTCGCTACACGCTTCGGCAGTAAGTCGATTGTGCCGAAGATCCGTGGACTATCTAGCCGACAGTTTAGAAGCGGCTGAGCCCTCATTCAGCCGCTCCAGGTTTCTCAAAGCCTGCGGAATAGAGGATGACAACAACAATGAATGACTACACGCTTGAAGAGCTGTTGAGGCTCCTCTTCATCATCCTGGCCGTCCTGATCGGCGGGCCGCTGATCGACTGGCTGGCTGGGAACTGATGCCGCTCAATTACCCTTGCTACAACAGCAACAACAGCAAGGGTAACTAGCAGCACCAGCCGCTGCAAACCCGGAGGGATGACACTATGACTCAGGTAGGCATAGCACTTCTTGGCTTTCTCCTTGTAATAGTTGCGTTTGTGGCTATAGCGGACTTCACGCCTATTGGATTTATTGTTGGAATGACGCTTTGGGCGCTCGCTGTTTATGTATCGTATTGCTTTTTAACAACCCTTTAATTGCGTCGCCGAAGCTGTTTGCCTCTACTTTGGAGTAACCTACTCATGGATCGCTACACTGTTGTCCCTAACCACGCCTCCGCGCGCAGTCGCGGCTGGCTTATCTACGACACTAAGAGCAATCTCACGCTCCAAGCTCCCGCCTATCCCGGCTACTGGCTAGACGAGCTAGAAGCAGTCGCAACCTGCGAGGCGTTGAACTTGCGTGAACTGGGCTATCAGGAGGTTACTGTGACAGAGGAACAAATCCTAAACCAAGTTCGTAAGCAGATCGAGAAGCTCCTACCTATCCTCGGCAATGGCCTTTCCTTAATTGACTTCATCGATGAAGTTGTCGGGATAACACGCAAGGCGATGGAGCAAGCTCGCCGCGAGGCTCTACGTGGTAATTGAGAGGAAGGAAATAAGCAAATGAAAGCTTTGAAGAACATCGCCCTGCGCTGGCAGGTCTACAGTATTCACAACCTACAAGCCAAACTTGTCGCCGCCTTTGCAGAATACTCCACTGCTCTAGCATACGCATTGGAGTATGTTGAAGGCGACAAAACAGACTACCGTATCGAAGACGGGAGCGAAGAATGACAGCACAACCTCACGACAAGGGCTACCGCAGCTTCCCACCCGAATACTTCGCGGTGCTAGACCGCGTGGAGCAGATGGCCGTCGACAAGCCATTCACCCTCGGCCCCTTCACTCGCAAAGACGCTCAAATGGGCCGCCGAAGCTTCTACCGCTTCCGCAACGCCCTTAACGAAGAAGGCGACAAGGGCGATCAACTCGCTCTCCGCTATGCCCCCGTTGCCAACCTGCTCAAGCTCGAAGTCAGCGGCGAAGGCAACACAGACTGCTACATCGTCTTTGCCTTCAACCCCGTTGTCGCCGCAATGCGACGGCTCGAAGCCGCAGAACACTCTTGACACCCCCACTCACCCTCTCTACATTCTCCGGCTAGGGACACTCCCGTCCCTAGCTTGGAGGATCACATGGCCGCTACCCGCATACAACGCGCCTATCAGTCCGTCACGGATGAAGGCGTTCTCAAAGTCCACATCTACTCCCCGATCAAGGATGAAGACGGCAAGCAAAAGGTCGTTCGCACCGTCGAGTACAACGCCGCAGAACTCCCCCTCGAGATGCAAGCCATCTGCGTCGCCAAGGGCCTCGGCTTCTACATGGCCGGGCGCTACAGCAACGCCGAGGACTGCGACAATCCCGATGATATTGCCGAAGCCTGCGATAGCCTCTTCGCCGAGATGGAGAAAGGCAGCTTCGTCCCTGGCCGTGGCACTGGTGACGGCGGCCGCCCGTCACCCTTCTTCGAGGCTCTAGCCGAATACCTCAAGATGCCAGTCCACGTCGTCATTCACCAAGTCCGCGAGGACAAGGTGAAGTTCAGCGCTGGTAAGCTGGCGCAGTTTGCCAAGCATCCGCCTATCGCGGCAATCACTGCCCGGATCGAGCAAGAGCGGGCGAAAGAGAAGGCTGCCAAGGCCAAGGC
>Ga0126371_10004930_pt1 | contig 11813 bp, 18 predicted proteins | sample PanSoiMetaPlot_4_FD_110145 | JGI IMG/M metagenome (GOLD analysis project Ga0126371, IMG submission 110145) | Tropical forest soil microbial communities from Panama - MetaG Plot_4 | ecosystem: Environmental > Terrestrial > Soil > Tropical forest > Bulk soil | place: Panama | collected 2016-02-17
AATGGAACGCCCGCGCTCATGGGCCTCAGATGGGCCTCGGAGGATTTCCCTAGTTCAACAGAAACTGCCCAGCGGCGAACCACAGCTCGCGGTTGATCCGTAGGTTGGCGTCAATCGCCTTGACTGGTCGCGCCCGGCCCGGTCGCCGGTTGCCCTGCCGCATCGCTTCCCACCTCTTGTCCCTGTCCTTCATCCCGCCGCGCATCAGGTTTTCCTGCACCACATTAAACGTGGTCCACAGGTCAGAGCCGGTGTCCTCGGGCCGCCGTGGTTCAAGCAACAGCTTCGGCCCGATCGGCGCTTTGGCGAACTCGCCCCAGCGGATCACGATGGCCTGATTAGCCAGCGCCAGCCGCTCGGCCTCGGTCATCTTGCGGTCCTGCCAGCCCGCCATCACCTCGTTGAGTTTCGGCAGCTCGCGGGCCATGTCGAGCGACGCGGTGATCACGTAGTCAGGATTGAATCCCACGTGCCGGATGCTCATGTGCTCCAGTATGTCGTCACTGACCACCAGCCCGTTGAAACAGATCAGCCGCATCGGGCTGCCGTAGAGCTGATAACCACTGGTCCGGTCGTGCGAGTTGATCACCACGATGTCCAGCCGGGTCGCCAGCGGCTTTTCCCGGTTGATCACGTGCTTGCCGGGCACCAGCTGGCTCTGGAATTTGTCGAGGCTGTCTCGCTGCGCGAAGCGGATCATGTGCTTCTGAAAGCCCCGGTTCGGACTCTCAAAGCTTTTCACCCGCTGCTCGGCCACCTCGACCGGCACCCAGCCTTCGTCGCGCATCCCGTCCAGTATCGACCCAGTCGGGATGAAAAGGTATTTATCGCTCACGTCCTCACGCGCTCTTCCTGCGAAAATGGACGGCACCTGTTCCTTGATCTCGCCGTCTGTTAGTGCACGGGTGGCCCGTGCGTCGTAGCTCATTATGTTCATGCTGCTTTCGTTGTTTTCTTCGCGTCCGCTGCCGCTCGATCTTCTTTGATCTGCAGACACGCCATGATCAGCGTGACGAACAGAACAGATGACGGCAGTGTCCGGTCTTTGGTATTGAACCATTTCTCGACCATCTGCCGCGTGATGGTGCGTCTAGACTCCATCAGCCTGCTCATCGTCCACGCGATCTGCTCGCGCCCACTTGGGGAATCGAACAAGCCCCGGTGTTCCTCGATCAAATCGGACACACCCATGTCCGGTTTGCTCGTATCAATCGGGATGTACAGCGTCGCTTTCATTGTATTCACCTCCTATGTTAGCATCACTTTTGGCGCATGGCAAATTAATTCCGAAAAACCACGCGGTGTTCCTGATTGCCGTCTCGTAGTCGTACCAGATGAAGACTTGGCAGCCGCATGTTTGCACCAGATAATTGATCCGCTCTTCCTGCACCGGTGCGAGCTTGTTGCCCGGCAGCTTGAACTCGCCGTACATGCTCCGATAGCCGTACCTATAGCCGCCGGTCACGCAGAAATCCGGGTTGCCGCGCTGGATCGTCGCGGGCTTGACCGGGTTGGCGTGGATGTAGGCCAGCTCATACCGCTTCAGAAACGAGATGTAGTCGTCGTGCAGATCGCTTTCGCGCTGGTTCTCGGTCTTGGCCTTGGTCTGCGCGGCGGTCTCGCCCAGCCCGCGTTTCTTGACCACCTCCCTGCGCTGCTTAGGGTCGGCGATCATGTCGATCTGGTTATCCTTCAAACTCTTAGGATCGATGCCCATGCTTACGCGTTCCGCCTTTCATTTCCGCCGACACCGCCGCCAGCACATCATCCAGATCCCAGTGATCGTTGCGGATCGCCCATGCGCGCAGCCGCGCCACCTCGCTGCTGACAAACCCAGCCGCCTGCAGCTGGCGTGCGATCTTTCCGCGTTGGTCGCCGCTGGCCACCGCGATCTCGATCCGTTCCGCGCACGCCGCCAGTATCGGTTCCCGTTGCTTCGCTGTCCGGGTCGCGAACATCGCCTTGCGCAGTTCCACGAGCCCGCGCTCGCTCAAGTCTATGTTATCCGCCACGTTTTCTTGTTCCTTTCAGGATCTGGCTCAGCGCGCCCCACGTCGGGCGATGGTTCATCATCAGCACTGGCCGGTCGGCCTTCAGGCTGCCGGTACGCTCCAGCCGATGCCGGTGCGCGTCGCAGAGCCCATGCATCTTCGCCCGGCGCAGGCATCCGGCCACGCTGCACGGTTTCCACTTGCTCATGGCACAAGCTTCCCGCGCCGCCGCGTCCGGGTCGGCACCGCGTCCATCCGCTGCTGCCAGCGTTTCTGCCCGATCCGGGTGGGCAGCCCGTGCAGCGTCAACAGTTCGTTCACTACGTCGCGCACCTTTACGTCAGCTGGCGTGGTGACCTGCCTGAGCTGGTCTGCTGTTTGGTTGTTGATGTCTGGTTTCATGTTCGTACTGGTCGTTGGCCATCGATAAGAGCAGCGCGTTCAAGAGCGCCTCTCGCACGATGACCAGATGCTTGCAGCGCAGCCCGTTGTACGGGTGCTTGCTCTCGGCAGCTATCCCGGCCAGCCGGTAGCGGAAATGGTCGCAGTCGCACTGGCCCACCCTGCCGTTCTCTAGCAGGTCCACGCCGTACCACACCTCGGGATCGGATTCGCTCTGCACCAGCCACCGATACGGCGCATCCAGCCGCTTGATGGCCAGCCGTGGCGGCTCGTTGTCATGCGGTTTTTTCAAGCGCGAACAGCTCCGGTTTAGTGTCCGGGTTCGGGATTAGCCGTTGCCCTTGCCTGCTGGCGATCGACTCCATCAGTTGCCCCAGCGCGAAACAGAATTCCTCTTGCTTCGGCGAGCGCATCGCGATGAACCAATAGTATGTCTGATCGTCAAACGGGTTTTCCTCGTTGATCAGCCGGTTTTTCCTGAACAGCACCCGCACGTGTCCATAGCCCGCCAGCCGCAGCGTCCGGCTGACCAGCGACTTGATCAGATCCGGCAGCCATTTCGGATTGAGCCGGTACGGCAGCTGGCGGCGGATGTAGGAAGTGTCGTCCAGCGGCGGCCCTTCCAGCAACAGCTCAATCACGCAGTTCTGGTGCACCCCAATCTGCGTCACCAGCGTGCGCAGAGCGTTGAAGTTCCGGCCACGCTTGCCCGCCACCAGCGCGTAGTCGCTCACGTCGGGTTCCATCATCAGCGCCCACGTGCCCCGCACCTCGCTGGTCTTCTTGAATTCCAGCTTCAGGTTGTCGGGGAAATTCAGGTAGGCTGACACCAGATCTCTGAAGAACCCCTCCAGATCATCGTCGTCAGGCGGGTGCGTCTCGGTGAATTTCCACTGCCGCTCGCGTTCCCTCAGTTCTCGGTCCAGTTCGTCGTCGTTCATTTTTCGCATCTCCAATCTATTGCATCCGCCTCACTCTGGCAATCGCACGCCGCTGAACTTGTACAGCATTTCCTCCAGCTCGGTGCATCGTTGCCTTAGCCGTCCCAGCTCGGTGTCGTCGCTCGGGTCGCGGTCGCCGTAGCTGTCTCGTGTCGCCTCGATGAATTCGCGCAGCGCCGCCACCACGTCTTCCCGGCGGCAATTGCTCACGTAGTTCATCTGCCCATCGTTGCCGAATGGAAAGGCGAACAGGATGAATCCCCAGCCGCCCGGCAGCTGTTCCTTGAGGCTCTGCGCCCAGCGTTGCATCCGCACCTCGACGGCTAGCTGGCCGCCGATTGCGGTTTTTCCTGTTCCTTTCATCGCCATAATCTTGAATTCGAGATTTTCATTTTAGTTCGTAATGTGCGTTCCACTTATCCCCGCTGACCACGCTCAGCGTCACCCGTTTAAAAGTCGGCAGTTCCAGCACCTCGAAGATCTCGTAGCGCCGCTTGCCCTCTTTGTTGTTGTAGCCCACCCGCAGGTCAAACATGTGCCAGTCGGCCTTGTTGGCCAGCGTCACCTTGACCGTCCCGCCGTCCGCCACCCCGGCCCCAGCCGCCTGCCACGCCTCCGTCCGGTTCTTGGCCACCCAGACTCGGGTCAACGCGAACCCCGTCTTGTTCACCAGCTCAAAATCCACGTCACCAGCCACCGCCGTTGTCGCCACCAACATCATCAAAAGCCACCTCTGCATTGTTCGAACGCCTCCTTTAGCGATGATCCCTTTACCAGATACACCGCCAGCGCTTCAATCTCAGCCAGCCGCCGCGAACCGATTACGAACACGTCGTCCCTGCTCAGCGTCGCCAGCCCCTTGCCGATCTTGATGTACAGCTGGCGGCTGTTGGTCCCCCCGTGCCAGATGTTCTCCAGCATCTCGTCCAGTTCCGGGTCCAAGTCCCGTTGAAAGCCTGTCTTGACCGGCTTGGTGATCCCGGCCCGTTTCTGCCGCAGCTGGGCGTCTTGCCGCTCTTCCCGGCCAATCTCAGCCATTGCTTCCATCAGCGGCTTTCTAGCCGTTTCTGACAGCTGGCCGGTGTCTTTACCCTCCCCGGCTGGCAAAACGCGCCCTGCGGGCTTCCACGTGCCGCCACGAGGCTTGTATGGCTTATTGTGTGGCGGCTTTTTCATGGACCGTCTGGAAGCGACCGATCAGCTCGATTGGCACCGGCTCGCCCCTGAATCCCTGCCGCACCTTCTGAAACAGGATCGAGCCATTGTCCTTGTTGTCGATGTCAAGGTGAATCGAGATGTCGGCGTCGAACTCTATGGCGGCGGATTCCCTCACCTCTTTTTCCTTGTTGAGCTGGCACGGGCACCATATCACAAGCCCCAACTCCAGCGCCAAGCTCTTCAGCTCGCTGGAGATGTATGCCACCTGTTCCTGCCGGGGCACCTTTTGCATTTTCCGTGGCACGCCCACCCGCTGCAGGTAGTCCACCACTAAGAGCTTAAGCCCGTGCCGGGCGTGCATCCGGCGCGTCCAGCTCTTGATCCCGTCGATGTCCAGCCGCCGGTAACAGGTCCACATCGGCATCTGCTTAATCACCCACTCTGCAAACCGATGCAGCTTTTCCAAATCGTCCTCGTAGAACTCACCATCGCGAAATCGCTGCATGTGAATCTGCTCGTGATGGCTGGCCATCCGATCGAATGTCTGCGGCGCGGTCATCTCCAGACTGATCAGCCCGGTCGGCAGCTTCCGGTTTCCGCAGTTGTGCACGATCCCCTGATAGGCCAGCAAAGTCTTGCCTCGGGATGTCGGGGCACCGATCACCACCAGCTCGCCGGGCTGCTGCCAGCCTAGCACCCCGTCGAGTTTTGGCAGCCCGAATCCGATACCCTCACGCTGCAGCCGTTCCTTGCGCACCGCCAGCTCATCCAGCCACGCCAGTACCAGCTCTTTCAGTTCCGGGTCATTATCGTCGCCGCCGTCTCGGATGATCGAGACCAGCCCGGCTTCCACATCGGGTCGCAGCTCGGTCCATGTCAGCTTGCCCCGATTCACTAGCCGGTCCAAGATCCCACGCGCACCCACAATGGCGTTCCTGAGCCGCCAGTCGTCCACCACCATATTGGCGTAATGCCGGTAATTGGCGTGCGTCGGCACGAAACCATACAGCGCGCTCAGAGTTTCCACGCCGCCGATTTCCTCCAGCTGGTCCAGCTTGATCAGCCGGTTCTTGACCACGTAGAAATCCAGCGTCCGCTTCTCGCTTATCAGATCGGTCAGCGTTTCCCAGATCATTCGGTGCGACGGGATGTAGAACGCCTCGGCTGGCACCGCCAGCTCGACCGCCACCTTGTCACCGCCCAGCATCAGGCTGCACAACAGCCCGCGTTCCGCGTCCTCACTAAATGGCATCGTCACGTTTGCGTCGCTCATATTCGTCCGCCTTTCGCTCGCGTTCCTGTGCCGATTCCCGCGCTTCCTCGATGCGATCCCTTGCAGCCTGAACCGTGCGGTGCTTTGCCCCAAATACCCCGTAACCGAATTTCGCGAACGTCAACAGCTTGCCCTTCCAGTTCTTGATCTCGCTGTTGTTGCCGTCCCGCCAGCCGCTGCCAGACCAGATTTCCCACTGGTCCGCTGCCTTGTTCACGTCGATTCCTTTCGACTTCGCAAACGCCACGAAGGCAACCTGACTTGGTCGCCGAATTTTTGTTCCCATCTGTCATTGTTTCGCTTTCTTCGTTGTTGTCTTGCCTGCCTCCACGAGCCGGTCCAACGGCGGGCACTTGGCCACCGCCAGCATCCCGCCTTTGAACTCGTCCACCCGCGTCTCCGCATAAAAAAAGCTGAGCGTGTCGATCGCTCTGGATGCACCCACAAAGAACACCCGCTCTTCCTCCAGCAGGTTCTTCGGCTTGTAGCTCATCTGGTCGCAGAACGGCATCAAGACATGCCGCCATTCCCGTCCCTTGGCACTGTGGATCGTTGTCACCGTCACGCCTTCCCCGCGTTCATCTGTGCGCGGGGCCTCGAACAACAGCATCGTGATGTCGTCCCAGCTGTGATCGGTCCAGCCTTCCGGCATCCGCTCATAGAACCATCCCTGCTCAGCTTTGGGCACCCGCAGCATGTCCATCCAGCTCTGGCTGAACCATTCGTACGGTGTCCGCTCGCTGGCGAACAAGGCCGGGTACATCACCTTGGCCATTGGCACCATCTGCTGGGCCGCGTGCTGCTGGACTATTGCCGGGTCTGCGCCGATAGCTCGAATGTATCGCCGCGTCATCCAGTCGCTTTGCGGCTGCCGGTACAGCCCCAGAGCCGCCCAGAGCGTCAGCGGCACCTGCAGCAACTCTTCGTCGGTCCTGCGCTTGGCCCGCACCTTCATGCCTTCGCCAGCCAGCATCCGCGCCACCTGCTCGCATTCCCGGTTGGTCCGGCACAAGACCGCGCAGTCTTCCTCTGGCGAACCGCATTTCTCGCGCAGCTTCCAGATCCGCGTCCGCACCTGCATCAGGGTCTCGGCCTCGGTCGCCGCCTCGAATAACATCACCTCGCCCTTGTTCTGGCTGGCTGCCACCACGTCCAGTCTCGGCCTGAACTCGGCGTTGATGATGTTCAACGCCTTGACTACCGCCTGACTGCTCCGGTAGTTGGTCGGCAGCTTGGCCACGCCTTCCCAGCGTTCCGCCCACCACTGCCACACGTCGGCCCGTTGCGCGTGCCTGAACGAGTAGATCGCCTGCTGCAGATCGCCCACCATCCAGAGCTGCGCCCCCAGCTGCGCCAGCGACTCGTACAGCCGCAGATCCAGCACGCTGCTATCTTGGGCCTCGTCGATCAGAAAGATCGGCGCAGCGCCATGCCAGCGCGGCGGCGCGTGCCGTGTGCAGGTCAGCGCCCGCTGCAGAATCCCGTCGTAGGATATCAGCCCGTGTTCGACCATGTCCTTGGCATAGGCTTCCACGAATCGTCGTTCCTTGTTGTCCGCCGGATCGTCACCGGCAATAATTTGGACGAGCCGCTTGGCCGGGATCTTCAACCGTAGTCGCTGGTTGACCTCGGCCACCACCTCGGCCTGCGTCCGTTCGTCGATCACCTCGCCCAGCACACCGCGCGACCGGATGTAGGCCAGCGCCCACGAATGGAGCGTGCCCACGTGGTGCAGCCCATTCTTGATCCGGCTGGTCGGCGCGCTCTTCATCAGCCCGTCGATCCTTGAGCGGATCTCTTCAGCCGCGCTGGTCGTGAACGTGATTATGTAGACCGGGTGCTCTTCCATCTCGGCCAGCGCCTTGCCCACCAGCGTCTTGGTCTTGCCAGAGCCCGGCCCGGCCAGCACGAACAAGTTTTCCCGCCGGTTGAGCGCCGCGTCGAACTGGTCCTTGTCCAATGAATCGAAATATTCGAAGAATTTCATGCTATCCGCAGCACCTGCTGCCCTTCCCGGCGCAAGGCTGGAATTACTTCCAGCCTGCCTACTTTCACCAGATCACTCAGCCGCCGCCGCAAGCTCTGCGCCCGGCGCTCAGTCACCCCGTTTTCCATGCAGAAAATGACGAACTCGTCCCGCGTGAAGTTCCCCACGCCGTTGATCTCGCACAGCTTTTCGCACCAGAACATGGCCACCAGCCTGTCGTGTTCCAGATCGACTTTTTCAAGCGCATCCTTGCTCGTGTCCGGGTCAGTGTGCCGCGCGTATTCATCACCCGGCTTCCAGTCGAACAGCGGTGTGTCATGGGTCTTCATTTGATGATCGTCACCACCTTCACGGATTTCGGCAGAGCCTTGAGGTTCTTGCGCGGGATCGAGAACCCCACGAACTGTTCCAGCAGCCCGGCGCTCACCGCGTCGTTCACGTTGACAAGGAATTGCGCCAAGTGTTCGTCGTCGAAGCTCGACAGCTCATCAGCCAGCACGAGGTTCTTCTGCGCGTTCCCCGGCTGCAGCGCGCACGTCATGGCCGCCATCGCCACCGCGATCTCAGCCCCGCTGAACTGGTCCAGCGGCACCCAGCGGTTGCCCACCATCCGCCCCAGCTCGTGCCCTTCCAAGCTCAGCGGCTCGGCAAAGATGCCGTCTGTAAAGATCGCCAGCGTGGCCAGAATCGGTTCCAGACTCATGGCCGTGAATCGTCGCCGCAGCTCTTCCAGCTGGCCCACGTGCAGGTTGCTAGCCGTCCAGAGTTTCTCGGCCATCTCCAGTTGCTGTTCCATCATCCCCAGCTGTCTTTTCTGGCTGCGTTTGAAGGTGATCTCGGCCAGCTCTTTCTCAATTCCTTGGTTGGTTTCCTGCTGGTCGGCCAGCTCGCACTCCAGATCATACTTGCGCTCTTGCAGCGAGCTGGTGTCCATCTGTTGCGCCTGTCCTTGCTGCTCGGCCACCAGCCGGTCGTGCTCTTTCCACAGCTCGATCAGCTTGCCCTCGGCTTCCAGCTCGACCTTCAGCGCCTCCAGCGCGTCCTTCTTGGTCCAGTAGCCGTCGCCCACGCCCACCCGCCGCTTGACGCGGTTGAACTCCTCGACCGCCTGCCGCAGTCCCGTGTCGGCCTTCTGGATCACGCCCATGATCGCCGCCTGCTCGGTTTCCTCGGCGGCCTTCAGCGCGCTGGCGAAACTCTTGCCTTTGGTGCCGCAGGTCGGACAGCACCCCAGCTTTCTGAGCTTGGCGTACTTGTCGCCCAGCGCCTTGATCTGCCCGTTCAGTTCTCCCAGCCGGGCTTCCTGCAGCCTCGTCTCCAGTTCCAGATTGGTCTGCTGCACCCGCAGCTTCTCCAACTCGCCCTGCTTAGGCACGTCGGTGCCCGATATAGCCTTCAGCTCGCCCATGTCCAGCTGCCAGTCACGGCACCGCTGGTCGTAGCTCTCGGCGTCGTGATCCCGGCCCATGAAGTTCTGCAGCGTCCGGCGGATCACGTCCAGCTTGCCCTGCACGTCGCTGCCCTTGGGCTGCAATGCCTTGGTCAGCTGGTCGTTGACCGCCTTGATCTGCTCCCGCAATTTGCCTACCGCTTCCTTGCCAGCGTCCAGCTTGCTCTTGAGCGCGGTGTCGTCCTCGATCACGATCTGGCGCAAGCCTTCCAGCGTGCGCAGGGTCGCCGTGTAGCTCTTCTTCTGGTCCGCTGCCATCGAACGGTTGGTCTTGGCGGTGTCGATCGCCAGCCCCACCCAGCTTGACCAGCTCAGCGCGAACTTGAACCCCTCGTTCTGCAGATCGTCGGGCACCAGCGCCTTCCAGTCGAACGCTGTCCCGCTGGCCTCGGCCACCATCTGCGCCTTGACCGGCCCGCTGGCCGCGAAAAACTTCTCGGGATCGAGCGCCAGCACATTGACTGCCGCGAAATGCCCTGCCCACTCTTCCATCTTGACGCTGCCCTTTTCCAAGCGCATCGAGCGGGTCACCTTGCCGCCGTCCAGTTCCAGCTCAACCGATGCCTCCGTCAGCCCGTTGCCCAATAGGTCGCCCCAGCCGCGCGGTGGCGCGCTCATCCCCGGTATGTAGCCCAGCATGGCCCACTTGATCGCATCGGCGATCGTCGTCTTGCCCGCCGTGTTCTGGCCGATCACCAGCGTGACCGGCCCCGTTGCCAAGTCGAAGCTCTTGCCTCTGAGCCCCGCGATTTGTACCCGTTTAATCATTTGTTTTTCTTCGCTTTCTTCGCTTCTTCGTGCCGCTTCTTCTCGGCCTCGTGCTCGGCTTTCTCTTCGCGCGTACGGATGTCGATCTGCGCATTCATCACGTTCACCATCACCGTGTTGCCGCGCTTCTGGAATCGCTTGCGCAGCCGCAGCATCAATTCGGAGTCAATCACCGCCATCACTTCGTCGAAGTAGTTCGGTCGTTCTGCTTGTCGTTCTTTTTCTTCGTGTGTCATTGTTGTTCGTTGTTGTTTTTCTTTTTCAGTCTTTGCCGAATCCCAGCGGATAGTCGGCATCCAAAATTTCCTGCGCGGCACTCTCCACGTCGCCAAAGTCCGGCTCTTCAAAGTCCGGCACCTCGGGCCATGACGGGTCCAGATCGATGTTGAGAAGTTCTTCCAGCTTCTGCCCAGTCGGCGTCTGCTGCAGCGATTCGGTCATGTTGTCGTACCAGCCTTGATACTCGTCCTCGCGCACGCTCTTCAAGTTTTCCATCGCATCTTGCGCGGTCTGAATCGCGCCCTGCAATTCGTCGATCGCGGCCTCGTAGGCGGCCATTGCCGCGCTGCCTGCCGTTTGCGCCTCGGCCACCGCGTCCAGCACCGCTTGCGCGGCGGCCTGCAGCCTGTCGGCCTTGGTCTCTTTGCGCTTGCGCGGCTTGCGGCTCTTGGCGGGCGGCGCGGCTGGCAGCGGTGCGGTGTTCTCGACCGGTTTGGCTGGCTGCCCCGGCCCCAGTTCACCGTACGGGTAGACGGGCCTGTTCAGTTCTTCGTCCGGCTCTGTTAGCGAATGCGTTGTATGCGCCACCTTGGCTGGATCGATTATTGCGCCCGGCGCGATCTCTTCCTTGGCTGCCTCCAGCTGTGCGGGCGTCAGTGGTTCGTTGGATTCTTCGTTCATTGTCGGCATTTTAAAATCGTTGCGATCTTGAATTCGAGATTTCTTTTCCAGATTCGGAGGGATGCCCGCCGCGCGTCCGTGGCGGGCTGCAGTCGAGGCGAACGCAGCAGATTTACAGTCCGCTGTTCAATCCGCACCGTCGTGCGGCACCTCGACCTTCGCCATCCCTCATGGCAAATTAGAAAGGTTGTTCCGGCCCGCTCTGGTCCAGATCCTCGGGCGTCGGTTCCTTGGGCGCTTCGGCCTTGATGAAGCGCGTCAGCGGAAAATTATGGTGCCCTTTCTGATAGTACATCTGGATCAGCATGTTCTGCACCAGCGCGGCTTCCTGTTGGGGATCGACCGTGATTCCGTGCTTGGCCAGCGACGGCACCAGATACTCGTGCACCATGCGGATCGCCGCGTATTGCGTGTTGGCGATCTGGTACATCTGGGCCATGCCTTGCGCCATCTGGGCGGTTGCGCCCTTGGGCGTTGGGGCCGGTTCTGGCGCGTAATCCTCCGCTTTGGGTATCACACCACTGCCGGACGGTTTCGGCGCGTCCTGCGGGCTCGTGGGTGCCTTAGCGTTGCCATTGGCGGGTGTGCTCTCGGGCTGGTGCTCGTCCTTAAACAAGAACACCTCGGCCTTGTCACTCAATTGCAAAACCGGGCTCTTGTCTTTTTTGTCGGCAATCCTTTTCACCCCGGTGTAGCCAGAGCCTTTGGCACCCTTGCCGCAGCGGATCTCGATCGTCTGATTCCGCCAGTTCTGCGGCATCTCCTCGCGGTTGGACAGCTGCAACTTGATCACGGTGCCCTCGTCGTCGGCCAGTTGCCCGTTCTGCAGCGTCCAGACGCCGTACTGGCTTTCGCCGGAAAAGCGTTCGAACAGTTTGGTGAGTTTGCCCCGGATCGCCAGCACTGGCTCGTCGATCTCGGCGTTGATCGCCTCTTGGATAGT
>Ga0126371_10004931_pt1 | contig 11812 bp, 11 predicted proteins | sample PanSoiMetaPlot_4_FD_110145 | JGI IMG/M metagenome (GOLD analysis project Ga0126371, IMG submission 110145) | Tropical forest soil microbial communities from Panama - MetaG Plot_4 | ecosystem: Environmental > Terrestrial > Soil > Tropical forest > Bulk soil | place: Panama | collected 2016-02-17
CCGGAATCGATTCCGGCCGCGCGATCGCGCGCATCAGCAGCTCGGTTGCTTCCTGCAGGTCGCCGGGTTCGTCGCGCTCGCGCAGCGTGACGGCGAGGTGATACTCGATATCGTCGCGTCCGCCTACTGCGGCGGCGCGGCGCAATACGTCGATAGCTTCAGTCAGGCTGCCGCGCGATCGCAGCACGATTCCGTACTCGCACAGGCCGTTCGCATCTTCGCGTTCAAGGCTGTGCGCCTGTTCGATGTCCTTGCCGGCGCCGTCGGCGTCGTGCAACGCGATTCGCGCCTGCGCGCGTCCGATCAACGCCTGCACCTCGCTCGACGGTTGATGCTCGGCCTGCGCCAGCGTCAGCGCCTGGGTGAAACAGGTCTCGGCTTCCTTGACGCGAGTTTCATCGCTCTGCCCCGCAGCCTCGGTGCCGTTGGCCAGTTCGAGTTCGTTGAGCAGCACCGCCTGCCCCAGCACCAGCCACGGAATCGAGTTGCTGGGCAATGCTTCGCTGGCCAGCCGCGCATAACGCTCGGCGCGATCGTAGTGCGCGTCCTGCAGCGCGCGCCGCGCCATCACCACCGCGACTTCCGGATCGGACGCCAACTCGGGCGCCACGTTTTCCTCGAGCGTCCTTGCGTCGTACGACTTCGGCGCGTTGTTGAGCCACAGCGCCACCGCGCGGCCGCTCGACGGAAACTGCATCCGCAGCTTGTCCGCCAGCGCGAACGCTCGCTCACGCTCGCCCAGCAACTCGTGCGCGAGCGCTTCGTTGGTGCATGCGTTCTCTTCGTCGGGTTGCAGCGACTTGGCCGCGATGAACAACATCGCCGCCTTGCGCGCCTCACCCTCCTTGAGCCACGCCGCACCCAGATTCGACAGCACTCGAAACTTGTGCGCATTCGAGAGCTGGCCCCACTTCTGCTCGCGCAGTCTCAGCAGCGCCAGGCGCGCCAGCTGACACTGATGGCTATCGAGAAATGCCGCGGCGGCGGAGATCTCCTCTCCCAGCGCATCAGAAGGTCCCGCCGCCGCAGGCTCGCATCGTGCTTCAAGATGAACTATGGCGTCCGCCCGCGTCAGCGCCTGGCGTTTGGCCGCGGTACCGAAGTCGGTGAGGATCTGCGGATACTCGTCGAGCAGCTCCTCCATATCGTCCCAGGTCAGAACTTCGATCGCCGAGATGCCGTCCCTGCGATTGGCGCGGTTGAGATCGAACAACGAACGCTGCAAGCCGTCGGGTTTGGCGGCCGTGGTCGCGATCACGAAGCGCCCGATTGGGAGCTTCAGGCTCGCGGCCTTGTCCACCGCATCCTTGATCTCGGCGCTCGTCAGTTCGGTCCGCGACACGCGCAGATCGCATTTGACTGCGGCTAGTCGCGGACGCCCGCTGATCTCGATCAGGTCGATTCCCTTGTCGGCGCGTTCCGGGTCGCGGAAGCGCTCGAGCTGAGGCAGTTGCCAGTGACGCCGCAGCAGCTTGAGACAGAGTCTTTCGAACTCGTCTGCACTCCTGGGCAGCGGATAGCCGGGGGCGAATTTAGCCATAATGTAATATTTTCTAACATAATGTTCGCCACGTAGGAAGTCCCGCTAACGTTGTAGCGCGGCTGCTCACTTTCGGCAGGGGTACGTCGCTGTTAAGATGGCTTTTTTAATCATGCTCAGTCTTGACAACCTCTCCAAGTCCTACGGGGACCGCAGGATCCTTGACAGCGTCAGCTGGTCGATGGCCGACGACGGACGCGTCGGCCTGGTCGGACTCAACGGCGCCGGCAAATCGACGCTGCTCAAGATGATCGCGGAAGTGATCGCGATCGATTCCGGACGCATCACGCGGCCGCAGCGCACGCGCGTCGGCTACCTGGCGCAGGACGCGCCCGAGATGGGCGGGCGCACGGTGCTGCGTGAAACGCTGGCGGCGCTCGATCGGATGAACGCGCTCGACGCGCGGCGCAAGGAACTCGAGCAGATCCTGACGCACGAGCACTCCGGCGCCGCGCACGACGCCGCGCTCGCCGAGCTCGGCGAAGTGCTGACCGAACTCGAGCGCCACGACTTCTACAGCGCCGAGAGCCGCGCGACGTCGGTGCTGTTCGGATTGGGCTTCAAGGACGACGACCTCGCCCGCGACGTCGCCGAATTCTCCGGCGGCATCCGGATGCGCATCGCGCTCGCCAAGCTCCTGCTCGAAGCGCCCGACTTCATGATGCTCGACGAGCCGACTAACCATCTCGATATCGAGGCGCGCAACTGGCTCGAAGACTATCTGTACGCCTACCAGGGCGGGATCATCCTGGTCTCGCACGACCGCTACTTCCTCGACCGCGTCACCACGCGCACCGTCGAGGTGTCGCGCGGCCGCCTGACCGAATACGTCGGCGGCTACTCGCGCTATCTCGTCGCGCGCGACGAGCGCTTCCAGCTCGAGATGGCGGCGTATGAGAAACAGCGCGAGGAGATCGAGCACATCGAAAGCTTCATCAGCCGCTTCCGCTATCAGGCGAGCAAGGCGCGGCTGGTGCAGAGCCGCATCAAGCAGCTCGAAAAGATCGAACGCCTTGAGCCGCCCGAAGGATCGCAGAAGCCGCCCGCAATCACGTTTCCCAAGTGCGAGCGCAGCACGCGCCGCGTGTTCGAGCTCAAGGGCGCGGTCAAACGCTACGGCGCGCTCACCGTTTACGACGGCGTCGATCTGACGATCGAGCGAGGCGCTCGCATTGCATTGGTTGGCCCCAACGGCTCGGGCAAATCGACGATGATGAAGCTGCTCGCCGCGGTCGAGCCGATAAGCGGCGGCGAGCGCTACGTCGGCCCCAGCGTCCACCCGGGCTACTTCGCCCAGAACCTCGCCGAGTCGCTCTCGTACGACAAGACCGTGCTCGACGAACTGAGCGACAGCGCACAAAGCCTGACGATGGGGGAGACGCGATCGCTGCTCGGCGCGATGCTGTTCTCGGGCGACGACGTGTACAAGCGCGTCGCGGTGCTCTCCGGCGGCGAGCGCGCGCGGCTTGCGCTGGCCAAGGTGCTGGCGCATCCGAGCAACTGCCTGCTGCTCGACGAGCCGACCAACAACCTCGATATCGTCGCCAAGGACACGCTGCTCGACGCGCTCCGCCGATTCCCCGGCACCGTCATCATCGTCAGCCACGATCGCTTCATCCTCAACGAGCTGGTGAACGAAGTGCTCGAAGTGGGCCAGGGTCATGCGATCCGCTACCTCGGCAACTACGACCAGTACCTCGAGAAGAAGGCGCAAATGGAAGCGCCGTCGCCGGCGTCGCAGCCGGTGCGCTCGGCGCCGGTGCATCTGCGCGACACGCGCGGCAACAACGGAGCCGCGCCGCAACCGAACAAGGCCGAACGGCCGAAGAACGCGAGCGCGTCGAAAGACGATCGCGAATCGATCCGCAAGCGTGAACGCACCGCGCGACGCCGCACGCAGATCGAAGCCGAGATTGAGCAGAAGGAGAACGAGCGGGCCGCGATCGCCACCGAGATGAACGACCCGAACTTCTACCTCGCACGCAAGGATGCCGACGACCTGATCGCCCGCTACGAGCGCCTCGGACGCGAGATCGACCGGCTTTACGCCGAGCTCGTCAAGTTCGACGAACCCGCCTCCGCATGAGCGCGCTCGTTGCGCGATGGCAAAGCTGGGACTCGACCGGAATCGAGCATCTCGTTCTGCGCGAAGGCTCGCGCGAGATTGTCGCCGAGTCGGTGGTCGTAGCCTCAGTACAGCACCTGAAGTTTGCGATTCGGTATCGGGTCCGATGCGACAAGTCATGGCGCGTTCGCAGCGCCGAGATTGCGCTGGTCGGAAGCGACCGCAAGATCGAAATCGCCGGCGACGGTAAAGGCAACTGGACCGACGCCTCGGGAAAGCGGCTGCCAAAGCTCGCCGGCGCGATCGATATCGATCTATCGGTGACGCCGTTCACCAACACGCTTCCGATTCGACGGCTCAAGCTGCAACCCCGCCAGTCGGCCGAGATCGTAACCGTCTATATCGTTGCGCCCGCCTTGACGCTGGCAACTGATCCGCAGCGCTACACGCGGCTGGGCGAGCGGCGCTACCGCTACGAATCGCTCGACAGCGACTTCGCCCGCGATATCGAAGTCGATCGCCGCGGCCTGGTTGTTACCTATCCGGGATTGTTCCGGAGACTGCTATAGCAGGGTGTTGAGGAACAACCGAGCGTGACCATCAGCGCGCATTCGACCTCAACACCCTGCGCAAAAACTGGCTGCTTTCCTTTATCTTCTCTCCCGCTCTTTTGCGGGGGAGACAAGAGAGGGGGAGCAGGTGGTGATTTATCAACCGCCTGCTAGGGCGAGGCTCGACCTACTTCTTTGCAAGTGCTTCCTTGGCGAGTTCGCTCGCCATCTTGCCGTCCAGTCCGGCGCCGAACTTGTCACGCAGTGCTTTCATCAGCGGGCCCATCTGCGACGTTCCCGCTGCGATTGCCGCCGCGATCTCGGCGCGAACTTCATCGGCAGACGCCGTCGCGGGCAAATACGATTCGAGCACCTTCGCCTCGGTCTGGTTCTGCTCGATCAGATCCTGCCGATTGGCCTTGCGTGCGAACTCGAGCGACTCTTCGCGTTTGGCCCGCTCGCGTTTGATGATCTGCAGGATCTCGGCGTCGTTGGGATCGCGGCGAACGTCCTTCTCCAGCCGCGAGATCTCCGACAGCACGCCCCGCAACGCCATCGTGCGCAGCTTGTCGCCGCTCTTCATCGCGGCCTTGAGGTCGTCCTGAATCCTGTTCTTCAAACCGCGTCGCTCAACCAATCATTTGTGTGCAGCGGCGGTGGCCGTGCCGGTGTCGACCTCTTCCCACTTCGGCTGCTCGACCTCGGTCCACTTGCTGCCATCGAGGCGGTAGTTGAACACCAGTGTCTTCTGCCTGCCGGTCGGCTTGCCCTTGCCCTCGCCGCTCTTGGAGGGCGTGTACTCGGCTCCCTGCAGCTTCGCGAGAACGGTCCACTTGCCGCTTTTCATCGTGGGCAGATACGTGAACTTCGCATGCTCGAGATCGACGTAGGTCTTGCCCGACGATTTCTTCTCGCTCTCGTCGCTGAGGTAGCTGTCGGACTCGCTCGCGATCGTGTCGCTCAGCTGCTGGCGCATCGCAGCGGGAATCGGATTCTCTTTGGCGGGACCGGAAGCGCTCGGGCCGGCCGAACCGCTGTTGTTGTAGAGACTCTTCTTGACCTCGATCGCGCGAGCGCGGCTGGGCGTCCCGATTGCCACCGCCAGAATCAGCCCCGCCACCACCAGAGTAGAACATGCTTTCGTAGCCATAATTCCTACCCTCCCTGGATCGCGCTTATATCACCTCTCCCCGGCATAATCACGACGCCCTGCAAGCTCACCGAATAGCTTCCAGAAGCGCGAATCGGATCGGCACTAGCACCCAGCTTTCCACGGCGACACCGTCGCGGCGGGCCGGGATAAAGCGCCATTGCGAGCGTACCGTCGCGAGCGCGGCGTCGTCGAGCGTGGCGACGCCGGATGATTCCGCGAGCTCCGCGTGCTCGACGGCGCCGTCGGCGCCGACGAGCACGCGGACGGTGACGGTGCCCTGCTGCGCGCGCCGGCGCGCGCTGGCAGGGTACCGCGGGGGCGGGTTGCGGGCGTAGTCGGCGTGGGCAAGCGAATCGGGGCCTGCGCCGGCGCCGCCATCAGCGGCGCCGGGCGACCCCGCCCCACCACGACCCTGTCCGCTGTCGATACCGACAGCGGATGAATGAGTGCCAGCCGCGGCGCTATGCGCCGCGGCGTCGGACGCTGCCGCCGGCGCAGCCGCCACGTCGTGCGGTCGCGAGGACGCGACCGCACGGCGCGGCGCAATGCTGGCCAGCTCGGCAGCTGCATCGTCGTCGTGACGACGACGATGCGCCTGCCGCGGCGTCCTCGATGGCGACGACAAGGTCGTCGCCATCGGCGCGGCGCTGCGCGGGGCGGCGGCGCTCGCGCCGCCGCCCCGCCCAGCACTATCGCCAACTTCGACCAGGTACGCCAGCACCCACTCGCTATGCCTGCGTGCAAGAGGCGACGCGAACATCACGATCATCCCGACGATCACAGCATGCGCGGCGATCGAAGCCGCGAACGCGCCAACGTGCCGCACCCGCACGCTACCGTCTTCCCCTCTCCCTGCAAGGGAGAGGATCGAAGGTGAGGGTCCTCGTTCAGCGCGCATTTGTTCTGCGCGCGATCTAGGATTCTCGTCTGGACTGTCCGATTTCTGCGGCTCGCCCACCTTCTTAATCGGCCGCGACTTCGCGGATCTGAATTGAGGAAGGCTGAGCGGCGCGATCGCACGTGCGAAATACCAAACGTCGACGATCGACACTCAAAGCCTCCCTCACCCGCGAAGGTTGTTGCGGCTTCATCGATTCACCCGGTCTCCTGACTCGACGCGCGCCGATTTCTCTCGAGCGTCGTCTTACAGTTGCGGGGCAGCGCCGGTCTCTCACCGGCTTCCCCGGGCGAATCTCTGAGCACACTACGCGAGTTGCGCGCAGTGTCAACAGGCAACTACGATCGCGCGATGAAGCGCGCGCGGAAAAAATACGCCAAGCTCAACCATCTGCAGTTTACGGTCCGCGATGCGGTGCGATCGCGCGACTGGTACGTAAAGAATCTCGGGCTAAAGGTGGAGTTCCAGGTGCCGGCGGCGGGATTCGTTGCGCTGGAAGATGACTGGGGGATGGCGTTGCTGCTGAGCCAGGGCAAGCCGGCGAAGGGGGCAGCATCGGGGTTTGCGATCTATTTCGAGGTCGAGGACGTGGACGCGCGCTATCGGGCGCTGAAGGGCAAGGGTGTCAAGTTCGTGCATGAGCCGATGCAAACGGTGTGGGGATACGGGCCGGAGCTGACAGACCCGGATGGGTACATCGTGCGGCTGTTCGACCATCGCAGCATCATGAAGTGAAAGTCGCGCGAACCATCATACTGATCTTCTTTCTGGTCGTTTCGCTTGCAATTCCGATTTTGTTCCTGGCCATCCGGCATTTTCATCTGGAGGATCAGGCGGCGCAGTGGCTGGTTTCAATGTGGCCGCGCTCGTTATGGACGGTAGCGCTCGAGGATCGGCGCGCGGCGGCCGACATGCTGATCACGTATGGGGAGCTGTCGGGGGCGAGCATGCTCGCGTACACGGCGGTTGGATGGTGCGGTGTATTCGTTTATCGGCGGTTTTTCAGACGCGCGGGGAAGAGGAAAGAGTCTCTCGACACTCCGCTCTGACGATGAGCGTCGTGAATGCGCCGCAGGAACCTAACCCCTAACCCCCTTCGACTACGCTCAGGGCAGGCTCTTCTCCAGCGGGAAGGAGGAACAGAGAGAGGCCGGGACTCTACGGCCTTCGGCCTTCAGAATGACAACTTTCACCGAAAGGTCGTCTTCGACATTTCGCGCTTATCATTGGGTGCAGGGCTCAGCCCTGCCCAAGGAAGTGTGAAACCCACGGCGGGTTTCACATTCAATCAAGTGTTCGCGCTTGGTCCCGCGCCGCGGCGGCGCGGGACCAAGCGCGTCGTTTGACAGGTCGACCGTGTCCGCGCTATGAGCTACACTTCAGATTATGAATCCCCATTCAGTGCGAGGCCGTACTAGCCGATGAGCGTGCAGGAGCGGCATCGGCGCGAGCGGCACGCGCGCGGGCAGGCGATCCTCGCGGCGGCCGCGAAGGTCTTTGCCAAGCACGGCCTGGAAGGCGCGACGATCGAGATGGTCGCGCGCGAGGCCGAAGTCGCGGTCGGCACGATCTATCTCTACTACGCGTCGCGCGACGATCTTTATCTGAACCTGGTTGCGCAGCGCGAAGAGCAGCTGCGGGCGCGCTATCTGGAGATTTTCGCGCGAAAGCTTGAGCCGCTCGATGAGCTCAAGACTATCGGGTCCGCCTACCTCGACTATCTACGCGAAACGCGCGAGATTTTTCTGACCCAGCATTCGGTGGTCTTCTCGCAGCTGCATCAGCGGCTCAGACGGAAGTCGGAGCTCAAGAATTTTCAGCGCGTGATGGATCTCAGCCATGAAATCTTCGGGCTGTGGGAAGGGACTATCCGCCGCGCGTTCGAAGGCGGCGTGATCGCCAACTCGATGGGTCCGAAGAAAACCGCGGCGGTTATCTGGGCCAGCATGAACGGCGCGTTCATGTTGATGGGCGACGGCAATTTCTTCCGCGATGTGACCGGGCTGAACCCGGAGCATTTTCTGGACGAGGCGCTGGAGTCGCATCTGGCCGCATCGCAGCTGAGCGCGGGGCGGAGGAGGAGAAACCCCTCCCCTAACCCCTCCCCCTTCAGGAGAGGGGAACGGAAGGTCTCCCCTGACCCGTCTCCCTTCAGGAGAGGGGAACGTCGAGGGAAGACAGAGATCAACGGAGAAACAAATTCAGAAGAGGTCGGTGGCAATCCGCCTGCGTGAGCGCGGGGGAGCGGCGATCGCAAAGGAGAACGAGTTATGAAATTTACGTGGTTCCATCTGATGCCCTACCGGTTCCTGCCGGAAGACTTCAAGGACAAGTACCGCAGCGTGTGGGTCGATATCCCGCGCGACCTGTACGATCCCAAGGTCGGGCATCGGCTTTACAACGACTACCTCGACCAGCTCGAGTACGCCGACTCGATGGGCTTCGACGGGCTCGGCGTCAATGAGCATCATCAGAATGCCTACGGGCTGATGCCGTCACCGAATATCATGGCGGCGTCGCTCTCGCGGCGCACGCGCAACGCCAACCTGGTCGTGCTGGGTAATTCGATCGCGCTGTACAATCCGCCGATTCGGGTCGCGGAGGAATTCGCGATGCTCGACGTGATCTCGGGCGGACGCTTGATCGCGGGCTTCCCGGTCGGGACCTCGATGGATACGAACTTCTGCTACGGCGAAGTTCCGGCGACGATTCGCGAGAAGTATTACGAGGCGCACGAACTGATCATGAAGGCGTGGAAAGCCAGGGACGTGTTCTCGTTCAACGGCAAGTACACCAAGCTGCGCTACGTGAATCTGTGGCCCAAGCCGATCCAGCAGCCGCATCCGCCGGTGTGGATTCCGGGCGGCGGCTCGGTCGAGACCTACGACTTCTGCGCCGATCACGATTACCAGTACAGCTTCCTGAGCTACTTCGGGTATATCGCCGGCAAGAAGGTCAGCGACGGCTACTGGGAAGTGATGGCGAAGAAAGGCAAGGAGCTGAATCCGTACAGCCTCGGCTTTGCGCAGGTGGTCGCGGTGTCGGAGACCGACGAGCAGGCCGAGAAGGACTACTCGCCGCACATGGACTACTTCTACAACCGCTGCCTGCACGTGTATCAGGGCTTTGCCGACGCGCCGGGATATCGCACGGTGAAGACGATCAAGGCGGGACTGCTCGGCCAGGTCGGCGAGCGCGCGGCGCTGGCGCGTCAGGACCTGAAGTGGAAGGACTTCGTCGACCAGGGCTACATCATCGCCGGATCGCCCAAGACCGTGCGCGAGCGGCTGCGCGAGGCGATGAAGTCGCTCAACTGCGGGCATCTGATGATCCTGCAGCAGATCGGATCGATGCCGCCGGAGCTGGTGCGCAAGAACACTAACCTGTTCGCGACCGAAGTGATGCCGCACATGCGCGACCTGTGGAGCGAGTTCCAGGATCGCTGGTCGCCGAAGCGCGATATGAAAGACGTCGCGATGCCGGGGCCGGTCTATTTTGAGAAGGCCGGAACGAACGGCGCGGCGCGCGCCGCGGCCGCAGCGTCGACGGAGGTCCGCGTCGGCAAATGATTACCACTCAGAAAGTGCTTAATGGAAAGTTCTCGCTCGAGATGCATACGTTTGGGACCGGCGGCGAGCCGCTCCTGTTTATCCACGGCGCGGGCGGCCTGATGCCGATGGAGCCGTATCTCGAAGAACTCGGCAAGACGTTCAAGGTATATGCGCCGCAGTTTCCCGGCTACGGCGAGTCGACCGGCAACGAGCATATAGATGATATCGGCGACGCGGTCTGCTTCTTCCACGAGCTGATGGACGAGCTCGGAATCCCGACGGCGCATATCGTCGGACATTCGATGGGCGGGATGCTCGCGGCGGAAGTCGCGGCGTTCGACGTGCATCGCGCGAAGAAGCTGGTGCTGATCGCGCCGGCCGGCTTCTGGATCGATGAGCATCCGATCGCGGACCTGTTTGCCACCGATCTGACGCAGATCGCGCCGCTGCTGTTCCACGATCCCAATTCGCCGGCGGCGCAGATGATGACTGCGATTCCGACCGACTTCAAAGTGCTCGAGACAATGTATGTCGAGCGGGTGAAACGGTTTGCGACGGCGAGCAAGTTCCTATGGCCGATTCCGGATCGCGGGCTCAAGAAGCGCGCCTACCGAATCGCAGCGCCAACGCTGCTGCTGTGGGGCGACGACGACAAGCTGATCCCGCCGGCCTACGCGAAGGAGTTCACCAGCCGGATCAAGAACTGCAAGCTCGAACTGATCAAGAATGCGGGGCACATGGTGATGTACGAGCAGCAGGAGGCGCTGGTCGGCGCGATCACGAAGTTCCTGAAGGGGTGAGCTGTCCCCTGACTGCCCTTCAGGCGAGAGGAACGACCTCTCCCCTGGCCCCTCTCCCTTCAGGAGAGGGGGAACAGAAAAGAACGACGGCCGGAGCATCGACGCTCCGGCCGTTTTGTCTTGTCGCAGGCGCTCAGCCCTTGCGGCACACCACCTCGACGTTGTTGCCGTCGGGATCGTAGACGAATGCAGCGTAGTAGTTCGGATGGTACTGGGCGCGAACTCCCGGCTTTCCGTTGTCGCGGCCGCCTACGCCGAGCGCGGCGCGATAGAACTCGTCGACACGCCCGCGCTCGGAGGCAGAGAACGCGATGTGCAACGGGTCGCGCCGCTCGCCCTTGCCGATCCAGAAAGATGGAAATGCTTCGGACCCCATCCCGACTGCGTGTCCCAGATCGAAGAGCACCTTGTAGCCGAGCGGCGCCAGTGCGGTGACGAAGAACTGCTTGCTGCGCGCGACGTCGGAAACTGGAATGCCGATGTGATCGAGCATGTGTGCACACTCCATCGAAGGGATTTCTTCGAATCGTTCGCACAAGGCGCCACTGCAGTCCAGCGGGATACGACTGCTTGAATCTAATGGCGGACGCAGTTAGGTTCCGGCGCATGGCAGAGGCAGAGGCGAGCACGTCGCGCGGATGGTTTCTCACCGTGATGGCCGTGCTGTTCGTCCTGCTCGCGATTTCGGACTTCGCCAAGCCGATCCAGTTCGGACCGCCCAACCCTGCTGCCGGTATTGTGGAGTTCGGGCACAAGTTCCATGGCATCGTGCCCAACCTGGTGCTCGGTACGATGTTCGGAATCCTGTTCCTGGTCTACGCTTACGGCCTCTGGAACATGCGAGCGTGGGTGCTGCCGATAGCGATCGCGTACGCGTTCTACGTCCCCTACAACGTGGCGCTGTTCAACACCAACCACGAGGAGGCTGCCTACTCGCTCGTGTTTACGGTTGTCTGGCTCGCGATCGCGCTAACCGGATCGGTCGGCACCGCAATCTACCTTGCATACAATCGCCAGCGGCTCAGGTGATGCTTGAATGACGCGGCCAACGCGGCTAGGTTCCGCGCATGGCAAATCAAGACTCCCGCGCGCCGCGTGGATGGTTCCTCACCCTGATGACGGTGCTGTTCGTACTGCTGGCGATTTCCGACTTCACCAAGGCGATTCAATTCGCGCACGATCCCGCTGTCGGCGGGCTGGTGATATTGGGGCACAAGTTCCACGGCGTCGCGCACAACCTGGTGCTCGGGCCGC
>Ga0126371_10004932_pt1 | contig 11811 bp, 11 predicted proteins | sample PanSoiMetaPlot_4_FD_110145 | JGI IMG/M metagenome (GOLD analysis project Ga0126371, IMG submission 110145) | Tropical forest soil microbial communities from Panama - MetaG Plot_4 | ecosystem: Environmental > Terrestrial > Soil > Tropical forest > Bulk soil | place: Panama | collected 2016-02-17
AATGCCGCGCGCTTGATGGCGGCGGGGAAAGATGAGTTGGCGCGCGAACGGGGCGTGCGGCTGGATTATTTCGAGATCGTGGATCCGGAGACGCTCGATGCGGTGCAAGACATCGGCAAGGGAGCGCTCGTCGCGGTCGCAGCGTACGTCGGAACAACGCGCTTGCTCGATAACATCCTACTGCGGCAGGGTGCTGTCGGCTAAGGAGCCGGTCCCGCTTCAGGCTTGGTCAATACAGGAAGTCCCGTATTGTCGGATACCCGACGATTCTTTTATTGTATCCGCACCTTTATAACCCTTGCGTTACCCATCATTGGTTTCCATTAGTTTGGTTGCGACCAGTGCTTGTTCAGCAGGTGGAGGGACTGCCAGTGATTCATGTCTTGGTAGTGGACGATATGCAGCTGATTCGTGAACGGCTCTCCGCCATACTCTCCGACCATTCAGAATTCGTTGTGGTCGCTGAAGCTTCAAACGGTTGGGAAGCCGTCGAAAAGGCGAGACGGTATCAGCCCGATGTGGTTCTCCTTGATATAAGCATGCCCGAGCTTAACGGTTTGCAGGCGGCTCCGATGATCAAAAACGCGGCGCCGGCAACACAGATTGTGATTGTCACACAGCACAACAATCATTTCTTTATGCGTGCAGCGTTTGCTTTCGGAGTGCTTGGCTTCCTCGACAAGAAAGATGCCGGAACTGAACTTCACAAGGCTGTCAACGATGTATTTTCAAAGAAAACTTTCGTCAGCAAGAGTTTGCAGCCCAATTTCGATTCTTACACCTCACCACCCTAATTTCTGACGATGAAGCCTGGAGGCAGTGCGTGGAAGCAACTCCATCCCTAACCGTTCTCGTCGCCGATGACTTCAGTGCTTGGCGGGCACAGGTCCGCAACATATTGCAAGCGCGTCCGGAATGGGAGATTGTTAGTGAGGCGTGCGACGGACTTCAGGCCGTTCAGGGAGCAACTACACACCAGCCCGACATCGTTCTTCTCGATATTGGAATGCCCAGGATGAACGGAATTGCCGCCGCGAAAGAAATCCGAGATGTTTCTCCCGCTTCCATCATTTTGTTCCTGACACAGAATCTTGATAGTGGAGTAATGAATGAGGCTCTCGCAATTGGCGGAGAGGGCTATGTATGGAAGACACGCGCCTGGAGTGATCTCCTCGCGACGATAGAGCGGTGTGCTGCGCGTCGGACACGATTCGCACGTCAAGCTCAGTAGTGTTCATTGGCTTTTCATCATCCACTCTCGATGGAGTTGGCGCATGTTGGCGCTTTTCAGTCGCTAACGTTCCGCATAGATTCCTGATCTTCGACGTTTTTGGTTAGAGGTAGACGAATGGCCGTTCCTCGTCTGCTTCGCAAGAAGCCTGCAAAGTCCGTTTTGTCCGAAGTTGCGCAAACGAGCATCTTCGTTTGCTGTTGGAAGAACATTCAGCGCTAGTACAGGATCTTCGCAACTTGGTAGGCGAAGTCTCTGCCCTAGCGTCCTATGGCAAGCAGCACTCATCCGTTGGAGGGCGAACATGGATCGTACGTTGACAGGGTTTTGGGTGAACGATGAAGGTCAGGACATCGTGGAATATGCCGTGATGCTCGCTGTGATTTTCGTGATTGTGGTCGGCACGATGCGGGTGGTTGGGTCCAATTCCAACAATGCGTTTTCGACAGTCGCGAGTTCCATGCGGTAGCAGTGGACCTTTTTGGGATGGCTTAGGCGCGCCTTCAAGCCTGCAAATCTTAGAGGAAGCGGCAAGCAGATTGAGGGGGCGGCGATGGGGTAGGCTTTTCGCCCCTCTATTCATCGGTCATATGTATTGGGAAATTTGGCGATTAGACTTTCTCTCCGCGTTCTGAGGTTTCCAAACGCCAAAACGCGCCAGCTTTCGATTACTTCATTGCGGCTAAAAAATCTGGAAGGCAGACGCAAGAATTAGTCGAGCAGTCTCGTGCGGCCTCTTCGCAAGTCAGAATCAAACTGCCCTGCCCATAACTCGGCGACAAGGCTAAAGCTGTGGCCAAGACTTTTGCGGCTGAAGTTTAGGCGGGATACGGGTCGAGGACGTAGGGAGCGGGGCCGTCGGCGTACAGCCATGAGCCGTACACCCACGGATTGTAGTAGTAAGCTGGCCATGCCCAGAAGGGACCCCATGCGGCCCAACCGGGGCCCCACCATCCCCAACCCCAACCGATTCCGACGCCCCAGCCGCAACAGCCCCATCCCCAGCCCCAGTAGTAGTGGCCGCCGTGCCATCCCCAGTTGTTGCCGTGCCAGACACCGTTACTGGTCGCCACGCCGGGATGGCTGAACGGAGTGAACCCGGTTGAGCGAGCGACCTGAGTTCGCGGGGCCGCGAACGAGTGCCATTGGCCGTCGGCGATCGGGGCGCGGTTCATGGCGGTGAGGGTAGGTCGAGCCGCAGTCGCAGATGCCGGAGATCGGGCTGATGAGGCTGGGGAGTGAGCCGGGTTGCCAGCTCCGGCGGAATTGAACTGATGCCATCCGGGGGAAATGTTTCGAGATGTGTGACCTTCCCACGACCACGGACGTTGTACGGCGGAGGTGCGGGAGGTGCCATATCCGCCCCGCCCGGCTCCAAAAGCGCCATGTGGGCCGGCAGAAGATCCGCGGCCGCCATAGGCGCCGGGATGCCCACCGTGAAATCCGCCATGGTATCCGCCACCATAACCGCTACTGTATCCACCGGTATGGGCGCTGCTGGCCCCATGGAATCCGCCACCGCCGGCGTGCGTGCCTCCGCCTCCGCCAGCGTGGCCGCCGCCATGCTGGGCCACGGCAGGCGTGCAGATCAGAACCAGGGACGTGATTCCGGAGAGAAGTGACTTCAGCACGGTGGATTTATTCATACTCGACGTTCCACCAGCGAAATTCGGGGTTGGCTGGATTACAAATTCATCCTACTACTTAAGAACGCTAGGTCATCATAGAAACTTGGCACGACTGGTAGAAGTGCTAGGGAGCGGGGTTGGCGGCGACGTTTGCAAGTTCGGGCTGCATGCGTTCAAGCATGAGGGTTTCCACCTGGGTCCAGATGTGGGGATCGCATTCGCTTTGCATGTGGTCGGGGGTGATGTAGCGGTCAAACCAGGAATAGCCTTCGCAGCGAACTGGGGCCTGATGATAGTCGAAGCGGTAGTTGCCGAGGATGCGGGTTTTGGAGTTGTCGGCAGCCTTGATTTCACGGCTGCCATGAATGACGCCATGAGGCTGGTAGAAGTTGACCGCCGCGGCGACGTTAGCGGGAATCCATTTGTCGTTCTGCCAGAACTTGGGAACGCTATCGACCTGAACCGTGAGCATCACAGGGACGCCAATGTGACCGAGTTCGCGCGCCAGCAGAACGACAGCGGATGCGCCCCAGCTCTGGCCGAAAAGCATGATATGGGCCTCGGATTTTTCTTGTTCGCTGAGCACACCATCCTGATTGGCGTCGAGTAAGTGAATGATCGTTTTGAGGGCTGCCTTACGATGGCGGTTCTCGAAAACCTCGACGTAGGCATCTTTCGCGGAGCCCTGTTGAAGCCTATGCGCAACTTTGACCGGGCCGTGATGTGCGTTTGTACGGCGGACAAATCCGCCGACGAAGCCTACGAGGATGTAGGAATGGCGATTGGGAACGACGCTCACTGCACTTCCTTCGGCGCCGCGCAGCATGGGGGCGCCCGCGAAAGAAGCTAGAAGGGCGAGAGCAAGAATCCGGGATCCGGCGAAACGAGGCACGCAGAACTCCTGACCCATCATGAGATGACATAGCTCCGGGAAGAGATGCGGCCAAAAATTTGACGGCTGGGAGCCGGATCGCGACCCGGGAAGCGATTTCACCCAAAAGCCTTGACTGACGCGGCTTTTGGAGGACGCACCCCGCGGGATAGTCTACACCCGCCGTCCAGCGCGATTAATGGCACGGACGGGTAAGGTTAGGTCGGCGTCGTTTTTGGGCCCGAGACGAAGGCGTTGCCGCGCAGGAAATAGCGCAACGGCATCTCGGCAGCCTTAGTGATGCCAATGCGGGGGCCTTGGGAAATACTGCCTCGACGATGGCGATCGGAAGCGATCCAGAGCCCACTCGAAGGGAAAGTGAGGTCGCATCCGTTATCGCGGGAACGCGTGATGCCGAAGGCTTGACACAAACGTCCGGGACCGGCTGTTAACTTGGGCCAATCTTGCGGGCCGCGCAGGTGAATTTTTCGGGCGCGGGCCATTTCTTCGATTCCCGAGAGCGGCTGCAAGGCGCGGAAGAGGACGGATCCGGCCTTTCCTTCCGGCTCGCAGGATACGTTCAGGCAGTAATGGTTTCCGTAAATGAAGTAGACGTAAGCGTGACCTGGAGGCCCGAACAGGACAGCGGTGCGCGTGGTGCGGCCTGCGGCGGAGTGCGCGGCAGGATCGTCGGTTCCGAGATAGGCTTCCACCTCAACAATGCGACCGGCGAGTTGCGGGCCTTCGGAGTCGCGGATCAGGATCTTGCCCAGGAGTTGGCCAGCCACCTCGCGGGGATCACGGGCGAAGAACGAGCGCGGGAGTGGCTCGAAGGGAGTGGCTGGTGAGCGCGGCATTTTCTGGACATATTACTTGTCGCCTGGCAGACTCGCGCGAATTAGAGATTGCTGTAGATCAAAGCCCCTTCGCCAAGTGTCACTACGAGCTCAGCGAAGTATGGTTACGGTCGCGGCCCTCCTTCGTGGGTAGGGATGCTTCGACTCCGCCGCAGTTCCGCTTCGCTGCACTCCGGCTCCGTTTGGCGTGACCGTGCTCAGGGCGAAGAAGAGGACCTTTTCCTAAGTCGCTCACCGCGATACGAGCCCCGATTAGCGCGGTTTGGTGATCGCGCCTTGTGACGCCGACCAGACCAGGGCCGCGTATTTCGCAAACACTCCCGTGGAGTATCGCGGTTGCGGCGCTTTCCATTGGGCCAGGCGCTGGCGCAAGACGTCGTCGGTGACTTCGACTTGCAGCAAGCGCTTTTTCACATCGAAATGAATCATGTCGCCGTCACGCACGGCGGCGATTGGCCCGTCGAGCGCGGCTTCGGGAGCCACGTGGCCGGCCATCAGTCCGCGGGTGGCTCCACTGAAGCGGCCGTCGGTCAGAAGAGCGACCGACCCGCCTAGTTCTTCGCCGACGAGGGCAGCAGTTACTCCCAGCATCTCACGCATGCCGGGGCCGCCTTTCGGTCCCTCGTTGCGAATCACGACGACGTCACCGGCTTTGATCTTCTTCGCTGTGACCGCGGTCATGGCTTGTTCTTCGGATTCGAAGACGCGGGCGGGTCCGCGATGCTCGAGGCGCTCGTGGCCGCTGATCTTAACCACGCAGCCTTCGGGCGCGAGATTGCCTTTCAGGATTACCAGTCCGCCGGTCGGCTTCAGCGGTTTATCAAGCGGAACGATGACTTCCTGATTCGGGGTCTCTTTCGCCTTCTCGGCTTCAGCGGCAATGGTTTGACCTGTCACCGTCTTCGCAGAACCATGCAGATACTTTCCGCTCATCAGGCGTTTCGCCAACAGTCCGATCCCGCCCGCGCGATGCATATCAGCGGCGACAAATCTCCCGGATGGTTTCAGGTCGGTGAGCAGTGGGGTGCGCTCGCTGACGCTCTGGAAGTCTTCGATTTCGAGGTGCACGCCTGCTTCGCGTGCGATGGCCAGTAAGTGAAGCACGGCGTTGGTCGATCCGCCGGATGCCGCGACGGAGGCAATCGCATTCTCGAACGCTTCGCGCGTAAGGATGTCGCGCGGCTTCAGTCCCTTCTGCAGGACGCTCATTACGATCTTGCCGCACTCGAAGGAAATCTGATCTTTCTGGGGATCCATAGCCGGAACGCTGTTGAATCCCATGGGCGAGAGGCCGATCATCTCCATCACCGTCGCCATGGTGTTGGCCGTGTATTGGCCACCACAGGCGCCCGCCGCGGGGCAAGCAACGTCTTCGAGTTCCTTCAATTCGGCATCGGTCATTTTTCCTGCGACGTTGGCGCCGATGGCTTCGTAGACGTCCTGGATCGTGACATCTTTGCCGCGATAACTGCCCGGCGCGATGGTGCCGCCGTAGAGCACGACGCCTGGCAGATTCACGCGCGCCAGCGCCATGGCCGCCGCCGGGATCGTTTTATCGCAGCCGACTACGCAGACGCAGGCGTCGAACATCTGGCCTCGGCAGACGAGTTCAATCGAGTCAGTGATCAGTTCGCGGCTCACCAGCGAGGCGCGCATGCCCTCGGTGCCCATGGTTTCGCCATCCGAGATGGCGATCGTGTTGAACTCCATCGGAGTGCCACCGGCTTCGCGGATACCTTCTTTCACCTTGGCCGAGAGCCGGCGCAGGTGGAAATTGCAGGGCATGGTTTCGATCCAGGTATTGGCCACGCCGATCAGGGGACGGCTGAGATCGGCATCGGTGAAGCCAACAGCCTTGAACATGGAGCGAGCGCCGGCGCGATCGCGTCCTTCGGTGATTCCACGGCTGATGTGTTTGAGATCCATATGTGAGAGTCCGGAGAAAGATTACAAGAGTGGGAGCCGAGGTTTCAAAGTTTCAAAGTTTCAAAGACAAACCGGACCGGTTCAGGGATCACTGTCGTCTAAAGACGCCTCAGCATCCAGTTGTTATTCCGAGCCTAGGCAGAAATCCCTTGCTTCCGGCTTTGCCTCCTGGGTAGGGAAGCTTCGACTCCGCCTGACAGGGCAGCAAGGTCACGCTATATTGCCTGACCGACTTGACCTTGAACATTGAAACTTGCCCCTGGACAAAAACGGGGAACCCGCTCACAGCGGATTCCCCCAAATGCATGACGCTGCCCAGGGTTCGTCATGCTTGCCCAATCAAAAACTCTGTCCTACGCGCGGGCTGTGGCGCGCGCTTCCTCCATCGTTACTCCGGATGGAGGATGGGGCGAACTCCACGGTACGGTTTGCGCTGCACCCGAAGCTACGTGGATCACGTCCGCAATCGCGTACCACTCGCGGAAAAGCTGGCCGACTTGCTTCTGATTGACCTCGAGGACCAGGGTCGCTTGATGGTCGTGTTCGGCGGCCTCAGCGTTGACGTAATGCAGGTCCAGACCGCGGCGCGAGGCGGCGTTCAGGATGCGCATCAGTGTTCCTTGTGTATGGCGGTAGCGGATTGTGAAAGCGTTCATGTTTGTTCGTCCCCACTTACTGCGTTGGTTCTTCTTCCAGCAACATCTCGGATAACGCTGCGCCTGCCGGGACCATCGGGAAAACGTTAGCCTCGGGGGCGCAGTCAAACACCAGCAACTCGGGATCCGGAGAATGCAGGAAGCGATCAATTTGATCCCCCGTCTCCTGCGAAACCGGGAACTCTCGCATGACGTCTTCTTTCATGCGGAAGCTATGAATCTTGTAGGCCTGGGCGATATTGACGAAATCGGGATTGTCGCTCAGGTCGGTCTCGGCATAGTTGCGTTCATAGAAGAGCTGCTGCCACTGGCGCACCATGCCCAGATACTTGTTGTCGATGATCACCATCTTGATGGGCAGGCCGAGACGATGGACCGTTGCGAGTTCCTGGATGTTCATCTGGAAGCCGCCGTCGCCCGAGACGCAGAGCACGCATGTGTTCGGCTTCGCGAGCTGCACGCCAACGGCGGCCGGCAGGGCGAAACCCATGGCTCCGAGGCCGCCGGAGGTGATGAATCCTCGCGGCGAATCGGAATGGTAACGCTGCGCTGACCACATCTGATGCTGGCCCACGTCAGCGAGAATGACGCTGTCTTCCGGCAAACGCCCGAAAAGTTCGTCGAGAAAGCGGATGGTTGGCTGGGCCAGGCCACGCGGGTCGAGCTCGGCGCGTTCTGGACCGCAGGCGACGGCGCGCCATTCTGGGAAGTCTGGTAAGGAGTGGCGGCGAAGCTCGGCGTCGAATGCTGGGATCGTGTCCGCAAGATTTCCGATCACCGGAAGATTGCAGGGGCGCACGCGATCGAGCTGCGAAGGATCGATTTCGAAATGGACGATCTTGGCATGCGGAGCAAAACGCGTGGGATCGCCCGTGACGCGATCGTCGAGGCGAGCTCCGAATACCAGCAGCAGATCCGTCTCATGGAGCGCCATGTTCGCGGCGCGCGTGCCGTGCATGCCCACCATGCCAAGGTAATACGGAGCCTGCTGGGGAACCGCACCCAAGCCGTGAACCGTGGCGAAGGTCGGGACGTTCAAAAGATCAAGCAAACGCCGCAGTTCGGGAATCGCGCCGGAAATTTTTGCTCCCGCACCGATCAGTGCCACTGGTTTGGATGACTGCCGCAGAAGGGCAACGATCGTGTCGGTGAAGCCGCCTTCCGCTTTGGCATCCGCGGGCCGGGCGTGCGGCGTAAACTTAACGGGGCCGGAGAATTCCTTCTTGGCCTTCAGCATGTCCGTGGGAATGTCGATCACGACCGGGCCGGGACGACCGCTGCGGGCCCAGTAGAATCCTTCCGCAATGACGGCGGGAATTTCGTCGAGGGTGCGAACGAGGCGGCTCCATTTGGTCAGCGAGAGCGTCACGCCGAAAACATCGGTTTCCTGAAAGGCATCGGTACCGATCAGGGCGCTGCGCACTTGTCCGGTGATGCAGACCAGGGGAACGGAATCCATCTTGGCATCGGCGATACCGGTGACCAAGTTTGTGGCGCCCGGGCCGCTGGTGGCCATAGCGACACCAACTTTGCCGGTGACTCGCGCGTACCCTTCGGCTGCGAAGACGGCGCCCTGCTCGTGGCGCGTCAGGATGTGGCGCACGCCGCTACCGTCGAGCGCGTCGTATAACGGCATGATGGCGCCGCCTGGATAGCCGAAGACCAGGTCGACTCCCTCGGCGCGGAGGCACTGCAGCACGATGTCGGCTCCCTTAAGCATTTATCACCTTCGTCCCATAGGGTCGGATTCCCAGGTCTCGCAAAACCCCGGGACCTGGGGCACCCCTTTACTTAACCGCTCTTACGCATTCACTACCTGTTTCGTGGAATCTTGCTGAGCGGGTTGTTTCTTGCCCTCTTTCGGAAGCCAGCTCATCATGCCGCGTAGTTCCGCCCCGACAATCTCGATGGGGTGCTGCTTTTCTTTCTCACGGAGCTTGTTGAAGTTGGGGCAGCCTGCATTGTTCTCTGCGATCCATTCCTGAGCGAACTTGCCCGACTGAATGTCGGCCAATGTCTTCTTCATGGCTTGACGCGTGGCGTCGCCGACGACCTGTTCGCCACGGGTGAGATCACCGTACTCGGCGGTGTTGGAAATCGAATAGCGCATGCGCGCCAAGCCTCCCTCGTAGATCAGGTCGACAATCAACTTCACTTCGTGCAGGCATTCGAAATAGGCGATTTCGGGGGCGTATCCGGCTTCGACCAGCGTCTCGAATCCTTTCTTGATTAGGGACGTCAATCCGCCACATAGGACTGCCTGTTCCCCGAACAAGTCGCTCTCGGTCTCTTCGCGGAATGTTGTTTCCAGAACACCTGCGCGGGTGGAACCGATGCCGTGTGCGTACGCGAGGCCTAGTTCGTGGGCGCGGCCGCTGGCATCCTGGTGAAGGGCGAGCAGCGAGGGAACTCCGCGGCCTTCGGTGAATACGCGGCGGACCAGGTGGCCCGGGCTCTTCGGCGCAATCATCACCACGTCGACGTCCGTCGGCGGGACGATTGCTTTGAAATGAATGCTGAAACCGTGCGAGAAGCCCAAAACTTTTCCGGGATGGAGGTAGGGCTTGATCAGTTGATCGTAGAGGCCCGCCTGGGTCTCGTCGGGAGTAAGGATGTGAATCCAGTCGGCACGCTTGGCGGCCTCGTCGGGCGCGACAACAACCATGCCATCCGCCTTGGCCTGTTGGGCGCTCTTGCGGCCGGGGTCGAGACCGACAATGACTTTGTGTCCGCTGTCGCGCAGGTTCTGAGCCTGGGCGTGTCCCTGGCTGCCGTAACCAATGATCGCGATGGTTTTGCCGTTCAGGGCATCGGGTCGCGCGTCCCGTTCGTAAAAAATAGTAACCGCCATCATGCTCCTCTCGTTTACTGCTTACCGGCGCTGGGAAAAGAATTCGCCCTGCGCTTTGGGAGGCCTTGAACGTCTTGGGGAAGCCCCTCGGGATACCGACCGGTCGGTCGGTGTATGGCTTAATCGTAACTTTGGGGCGATTTTGATGTCAAGGGGAATCGTCGCCTGTGTCTTGACATCCGACTCAAAGTGACCGTTGCTCATTTGTGCCTCGATTCCCCCCAACATCGCCTCAAAAATTCAAAAACCCACCGCCATCTCTCTGGCGGTGGGTTCGGAAGATCCTATCTAACTTCTGCTTATCCGTTTTCTCCCCGCCAGAGCAGTGCTGGACGCACCCGTACACCGACGACTACGACGGTAATTCGAGTTGCGTTCTGGCTATGATCCATGATGGCTGCCCGATTAAGGGTGCCTCAGCCTAGCACGACTCTGGTGGGAGTCAAAACGATTTCTCCGATCATTGCTATCGATGCCATCGATCATTTCGATCAGCATCTGGTGGCTGGTTCTCGGCTAATCCGCAGCGAAAAGAAACCGCCGCGACAGCAATCGTCGCGGCCGGACCGGCGAGGCGGCTGTCCTTACAGATTTCGGTGTGAAGCTTCGCGCTCATATTTTCGATGGGAAATGTAAAAGACTGGCCCAAGGGCCTCAAGGCGCAGTTTGTGCGCGCGAGAGGGCGATTTATGAGTAAAGAATGTGGGAACGGGAAAGGCAAACGTGCGTCGATCCCTCCGTCGGCAAAACTGGAAAACTTACTTCCCGCACTGAAGTCCCCGAGGCCGCTAGTGCTGGGTAAGGATTGCGACTATGACCGCGAACTACGGCGCTTGCAGATCGAACTCGTGAAGCTGCAGGAGTGGATCCGGAAGCGGGGACTAAAGGTGATCGTATTGTTCGAAGGCAGCGATGCAGCCGGAAAAGGGGGCGCCATCAGGCGCATCACGCAAAGTTTGAATCCGCGGGTCTGCCGAGTGGTCGCCCTGGGCACGGCCACCGAGCGCGAAAAGGCGCAGAGGTATTTCCAACGCTATGGGGCGGATCTGCCGGCGGCGGGCGAACTCGTGCTGTTTGACGCAGCTGGTACAAGCGGGCCGGCGCGGAGCGCGTCATGGGATTCTGCACTGAGACCGAGTACATGGAATTCCTACACAGCGGTCCGGAGTTCGAACGCATGCTGGTGTGCGCGGGGATCATCCTGATCCGGTACTGGTTCTCGGCGAGCGATGAAGAGCCGGAGCGGCGCTTTCCGGATCGCATGAATGATCCAACGAAGCGCTGGAAACTCAGTGCAATGGAGGTGCCATCGAGAGCGCGGTGGGCGCAATACGCCCGCGCCAGGGCGAGATGCGTGCTGTGGCTGACATCAGGCAGGCGCCGTGGTACGTGGTCAATGCCGAAGACAAGAACTGCGTCCGGCTTAACGTCATTGTGTCACCTGCTCTCCGCGATTTCCTATGAAGATCTGACACCGGAGCCTACTAAGCTTCCGCCTGTGGACAAGACCAAGGACATCCATCCATCGATTGAGGAGCAGAATTTTATTCCTGAGTTGTATCCGCGCTAGATCGAGCGGCGCTGCGGAGTTTTGCTCCGCGGACAGCCGAGACGGCTGTCCCTGCGTGAGCACGTGGAAACTGGCAATCCTTTCCGCAACTGTTTACCATGGCACGCGATGGCTCGCGAGACTCTGGTCGATTCCCGGCAGGAAATTCTTCGGACCGCTGCGCGACTGTTTCAGCAGCGCGGGTATGACGCCACCTCGATGAACGACGTAGCGGCGGCGCT
>Ga0126371_10004933_pt1 | contig 11811 bp, 12 predicted proteins | sample PanSoiMetaPlot_4_FD_110145 | JGI IMG/M metagenome (GOLD analysis project Ga0126371, IMG submission 110145) | Tropical forest soil microbial communities from Panama - MetaG Plot_4 | ecosystem: Environmental > Terrestrial > Soil > Tropical forest > Bulk soil | place: Panama | collected 2016-02-17
AGATTACTACTTCGAAATCTGTAAATGTTTGCGCGCAAATGCTGTCCAGCGCGTCGCGCAGATAATTCACGCCGTTGAAAACGGGCAGGGCGATCGAAATCGAGCGACGTCTTGGAGGCATGGAACTCACACGATAACAGGACTGGGTATCGGAACGATAAACTTTCCACCAAGCTCCCGATACGCCCGCTGCTGCTGCAGGATCTCGTCCAAGAAGTTCCAGGTGAGCACAAGCACATAATCGGGACGGTCTTGCGTCAATCGCTCCGGCGCAAAAATCGGGAGCCGAGTGCCCGGAGTAAACAGTCCTTGCTTCAACTCGTTTCGATCGACGATGTACTCGAGGGTACCGGCTTTAAAGCGTGCAGTATTCAAAAGGGTAGAACCTTTGGCAGATGCTCCGTAAGCACAGATTCGGTTACCACTCGAACGGAGCCGGGCCGTCAAGTTCTTGAGCCGACGGGTGTTGGCAATCACTCGAGTCCCGAAATCGCTATAAAACGGCAATCGGTCTATTCCGCGCTGGCGCTCCTCAACGAGGAGCCGCTCCACGCGACCTCGACCGAGCGTATCCAACTCCAACGCCGCCGTAACGGCCAATGAGCCGCCATGAATTGGAATATGCTCAACATCAGTAAAGACAAGGCCATGACGATTCAACAATGTCTCAATCGAGTGCGCAGAGAAGTAAAAAATGTGTTCATGATAAATGGTGTCAAACTCGAGATTACGTATCAAGTCTCCGAGATAAGGGAACTCGAATCGAGCAATCGCCCCAGGTTTGAGAATCCTCTTGACACCGGTAATGAAATCATTAATTTCTGATACGTGGGCGAGCACGTTGTTGCCAACGACTACATCTGCACAGAGATCTTCGTCTGCCAACTGATTAGCTAGACTGCTTTCGAAGAAAGCTAATCGGGTAGGTACTCCTCGACGCTGCGCTATCGCGGCGATATTTGTGGCGGGTTCGATACCCAAAACCGGAATCTTGCGTTCGACGAAAAACTGTAGCAGGTACCCGTCATTACTGGCGATCTCGATCACCAAACTGCTTTCAGTCAGGCAGCGTTCGCGACAAAGCTTGTCACAAGTTACTCGTGCGTGGTGCAGCATAGTGTCGGAATACGAGGACGCATACAAGTAATTGGCAAACAATACATCAGGCCGCACAGTCTCGGTTATTTGCACCAATGTGCAGTTGGCACAGAATACAAGTTTGAGCGGAAAAGTTAATTCGCTTTGGTTTAATTGATCAGCCGTTAGGAAAGCATTTGCAAGCGGTGTCGACCCAAGATCGGCCACCAAATGTAACTGAGTTGAGCCACACGAACGGCACGCGCTAATCGAAGAGCTGAGTGGAACGGCTCCGACTTCCGTCTCAGCATGGTTCATATCGCCTCCACGAACTGTCGGATCCCAACCTCAACAGAGGTAAGTGAGGGTTTTCCCAACGTTTTGTGTAAACGACTCGTATCAGCGGCATAGTACATCGGCTCGCTCACTCGATAGGGATGCGCACCAAACTTGACCTGCGCATTCACGCCTTCGTCTTGTAAGACTCGAACCACAGTGCCGACGAAGTCTCTCAGAGGAACCGGCGAACCCGAACCTACATTCAAGGTTCGCAATTGTCCATTTTCCGGTGAACACTCAAGAGCGCGCCAAAAAATTGACCCTAGGTCCCGCACATAGATGAAATCGCGAACCTGCTCGCATGCGGTTAACTTAACAGGGTTGCCAAGCTTCGCATTCTGTACGATGTAAGGTAGCAGCCGAGGCAGCCGCTCCCCTGGTCCATAGACATTGAAGATACGCAGCACCGTGATGGGCATGCTGGTAGCGTAATTGGCGGCACAAAAAGCCGCTGCCGCCTTCGAGATGCCATACGGAGAAGCTGGACGAATCGGGTCATCTTCCGTCAGGGGACGAGATTGCGCCGCGTACTCAGAGCCGGATCCTGCCATAACGACGGACGGTGGGTTCGATAGAGAGGCCGCAGCCGAGAGCAAATTGTCCGTCCCTGCTACATTGCTTCGTAGCATTTCTGAAAACTCCACCTTCTCTGTGACGCCCGATGAAGCGGCATGTAGTATGGCCGCTGGCTCCAAATCTTGTATCGACCTCCAAACTTCTGAGCGACTCCCAAGATCCAGGGCGATGTGGGCCGACGCGCCGGGGATCATTGCTCGAGATCGCGACAGCGTGGTTACGACTGCGCCAGAGCACAGTGCACGCTCAACCAGGTAACGTCCAATGAATCCCGTGGCTCCTGTGATCAGGACTCTACGGCCGCGCCACTCGCCTGTTGTGCCCACGTAACGCCCTTCTCGCCAGCGGCTGATTCATAGGCTGAAATGTCACCGATACACAAATTATAGGTGGCACTCTTATCCTCCGGAGCTAACAAATGGCGGACGTACCATTTAATAGTTCGTGTAACGGTCTCTTCGAAGCCCCACACAGGTCGCCAGCCCAACCTATACGAAGCCTTGTCGATGCTCAGCCTCAGCATACAGGTTTCGTGTGGTCCATTTGCAGGCGGGTTAGAAATCCACCTGCCCGAACCCCAGGTGCGAATCATGGTTTCAACCAGATCCGCAACGGTAAATGTCTGGAATGTATCAGGACCAAAATTCCAGCTTGTGGCGAAATCTCCGCCGCCAGCACGGACCAATGCCAATCCCAATGCAAGATAACCCGACAATGGTTCGAGGACGTGCTGCCAAGGGCGGACGGCACCAGGCGAGCGGACCGTGAGCACTTCGTTTGAGTGCCAACAACGTACAGCATCTGGAACAATACGGTTGGGAGCCCAATCACCGCCTCCCAGAACGTTGCCTGCCCGGGCGGACGCAAGCTGCACTACGCTTTTTCCCGAAGGGTCCTGCACAAAGAAACATTCCCGAAACGACGAAATCGCGATCTCCATGGCCGCCTTGCTCGCACTGTAGGGGTCGTGACCTCCAAGTGAGTCGTTTTCGCGATAGCCGTACTCCCACTCCCGATTGAGGTAGCACTTGTCACTCGAGACAGCGACGATCGGGCCGTTCCAACGAGATCGCCGAACCGCCTCCAGCACGGACAGTGTTCCGATTACGTTTATATCGAATGTCTCCAGTGGATTCTCGTAGGACTCGAGCACAAGTGGCGCTGCTGCCAGATGAAACACAAAGTCAGGTCCGGTTTCGAAAATCACCTTAGTTAGCTTGTTAGTGTCGCGAATGTCGCCCCGAAGATCCTGGACACTATCTGCTAGGCCGCACGATTCGAATAAGCTCGGGGTCGTTGGCGGTTCAAGGGAATATCCTACGACTCTTGCGCCCAAACGGCGGAGCCAGATTGAGAGCCAAGTGCCCTTAAAACCGGTATGCCCCGTAATTAGGACTACCTTGTTGTGGTAAATGCCTTCGAACAATTCTTTTTATCCCAGGGGGAGTTGCCGCTTTGCCAAAGGTCATTCAGCAGCCTCCACTCTCGATAGGTATCCATTGGCTGCCAGAACCCATTGTGCTCAAACATGATCAATTGTCCGTCCTGTGCCAGTCGCTGCAGAGGTTCTCGTTCGAATATGAGTCCCTCATCGTCGGAGACGTACCCCCAGACCCGCCGATCGAGCACGAAAAAGCCGCCGTTGATCCAGCCTTGTTCGGTTTGCGGCTTTTCCCGAAAATCGCGAACCACGGAAATGCCCGAAGTGCGGTCGGTTCGCATCACCCCGAACCTCCCCGGCGGTCGTACTCCCGTCACCGTCGCGATCCGTCCGTGCGCCTTGTGAAACTCGATCAGTTCACAAATATCAAGGTCGGCAATGCCATCTCCGTATGTCACACAGAACAATTCGGATTTTTGCAGATACTTCCGCACCCGTGATATGCGTGCGCCCGTTTGGGCCTTGTCTCCTGTGTCAGCCAGCGTCACACGCCAGTTCTCAGCAGCAGTATCGTGAAACTCTACGGCGTTGTGGCCTCCGAGGTTGACAGTCAAGTCAGAAGTCAACGCACGATAGTTGAGGAAATACTCCTTGATCGCCGATCCTTTGTGGCCGAGACAAAGAATGAAGTTATTAATGTGATGTGAGCTGTAGAGCCGCATGATGTGCCACAGGACCGGCTTGTCCCCGATCGGGATCATTGGCTTCGGCAAATCGTCGGCTACGCCGCGTATGCGCGTACCCTGTCCGCCGCAAAGGATCACCGCTTTCGTTTGGTCGTTACTGACATCCATATTCACACGACTTTGTCTATACTAAACCGGCATAAAATATCACCGAAGGAACCGCCCCTCTACACAACAACGTCTCGCACAAACCGTGGCATGGCATGTCCTCTTCCCTAAACTGCTCAGACTTCCGTAAAACCAACCGACTCCTCGGATGAGAAGTTATATTGATACTGCCAAGGCCTGGTAACAAGATTTCCATAGTTGCTCCTACACAAATCATCTGACTTGACGAATTAGCTGTAGAGTCGGAATCGTTTTTTCCCCCTCTTCATAGATGATCCTGTCCATTGGGGTAAGAGCCCTACGAACATTCAGAATAAGATTTTCTCCGGTCTTCAACACTCCCCGCCTACCTAGCACTTCCTGTATGCCAATTTTTGTCGCCTGCGTTATTCGCGACACTGTTTGGGTGCTCCCTTCTGACCTTCAAACAGCTCCACGAGTGATCACAATCGTCATAGGGCAGGTTATCAGCAGAAAGCCAACACCAATAATCGATCGACATATCCTCGACGACACTGAGTATACGTGTCAAACTGCAAATGATCCTGACCTTGACGGCATCTCGCAGAATCTTAATGCGGTGGCACAAGATCGAGATCGGACAATGGCGTATCATAGGACTAATAGCTGGATCCTATCAACGTGCAGGCAACCGCGGTACTTTTGTTCTGATATTGGCGCCCGCATTTGTGTGCAGCGAAAGGGGAGTTGAAGATACCGACAGGGGTTATTAATGGACGCGCACTTGGTGTCTGCCGCGCAAAGATTCGCGATTTAGCGACCCGCGCGAAAACCTCCCCTCTCGCACTTAGGCTTGCTCATGGCGCCTTTTGGTCCTTATTTGGCCAGGTAACCGCGCGGACGCTAGGACTCCTTTCGAGCATTTTTGTTGCGCGGTTACTGGGAAAGAATGGTTTCGGAGAACTGGGTATTGTTCAAAGCACGGCCAACATGTTCCAAGTGCTTGCTGGAACTGCCATCGGACTCACTGCCACCAAGCATGTTGCGGAATTTCGTAATTCAGATCCTAGCCGTGCTGGTCGCATCATCGCCTTGTCGAACGTAACTTCTGTAATAATTGGCGCGGTTCTCGCGTTAGCGCTTATCATTTCTTCCCCGTGGCTGGCGCAGCACACGCTGGCGGCTCCACAACTGGCTCCTCTCCTTCGCATCGGAGCACTGCTGCTATTTTTCGGCGCATTCAGCGGCGCCCAAGGTGGTGCACTCTCAGGATTTGAGTGCTTCAAAGAAAATGCACAAATTACCCTGTGGTCAGGTTTGATCGGATTCCCGATCATGATCGCAGCGGTTTACTTTTGGGGGCTTAGGGGCGCTGTCTGGAGCCTGGTTTTGTCCATGGCACTCACATGCGCCATGAATGTCTTCGTGTTACGAAACGTTATGAATCGCTATCAAGTGCCGCTATCACTACGCACCTCAGCATCTGAGTTGCCCGTGCTATGGAAGTTTGGCCTCCCGACAGTGCTGGGTGGACTTGTTTCAGCACCGGCGTACTGGGCTTGTAACGCGATGCTCGTGAACCGGCAAGGTGGTTATGCAGAGATGGGTATCCTCAACGCAGCTAACCAGTGGTGGGCTGCGGTACTGTTTTTACCTGGCATGTTAGGGCAGGTCGTACTTCCTGTCATGACCGAAAGGCTTAGCGGTCATGGCCATGCTCAGGCACGACGGTTGCTTTGGGCGTCGGTAGCTGCCAATTTCGTGATCGTCACTCCAATCATTATCCTGGGATCCGTTCTTAGCCGCGATATCATGGCTTCTTACGGATCTCAGTTTGCAGGTGCGAGACTGACATTGGTTGTTCTTCTCGTCGCGGCTGGCACGCAAGCTCTCCAGACACCAGTTCTTAATCTACTAACTGCAAAAGGCCGGATGTGGACAGTTTTGTTGTTGCTTTTGTCGTGGGCGGTTGTTCTCCTCGCATTGAATACTATCCTCGTGAAATGGGGAGCGCTCGGCGTTGCGTCGGCTCGCATGGTATCTTACATTGTCAGCTCGCTGTGGGTTAGCTACGTGGCGTATCGCTCAATCACTGACGATGCGGCCTCGATTCTAATGACATCCTAATGCCAGATAGGCATCGAAATTCGCAGCTATTAAGAAAACGCTGAATAAGTGGTGTTTCTGGGCGGCGCGTTGGAAGCTGTCGGTTCCTGTTCGTTACTTCAGGCGTCTTCTGGCGTATTATGTCGCCGTGATTGCGCAAGCTGCGAGGAATGACAGGATGTCCCTTGCACACACCGTTGCCGCGCGGAGATGCCACCGCTCAGTTGGCAGTCCTTTCATGCATGCTGTGGTAGTACACTTTCACTGGGCCTAAGTAATTTCGGGATCTGGAACACACGGCCTAGTCCGCACACGCACCAATTGTTTACATGAGGTTTTGCTCATCGTCCCCCTAATGACTCAGCTCGGTTTGCTAAACGATGCCAAAACTCATTCGTCGTGAATCAGTTCTCTGAGCATTGCAAAGTTCGTAGGTTCGGGACCGTCGGTAAATCATCCAGTCTTGCTTACGGTCCAAAAGTGTGACCGGATTATGCGTAAGTCGATTGCCAATTACGCGATTCGCGCCTGTCCCGGCATCGCGCTGCCCGTGTCGCCTGCATCAGGGCGGAGCCCAATGACGTGTTAAAATTGCCACGTTTTATTGGAGTTTAGTGGTGGAAGCCGATCACTCGAAATGGAGCGCGCAGCGTCCGGAACTGCTCCCTGCAGAATTCGACGCGGGGGGGCTTCTTATGGCGGACACCCCCTTGCCAAGGCTGATTTCGCGGGAATCAACCCTTACCGACACTCTACGGGTCTTACGCAAGCGTAAGTGGATAATCCTTGCCACCGCGATCATCGGGTGTACGCTGGCCCTGTTGGTCTCGCTGCGGACCAAACCTCAATACGACGCCACTGCTCGCATCGCGCTTGGCAGAGAAGACAACGGAAATCTAGGATTTAAGGACCTTCAAGGAAGTAACGATGCAATCGATTACGACTACACGGTATCAATGGACACCCAGTCCACAATCCTGCAAAGCGACAGAATAGCCATAGAGGTCATAAAGAATCTCCGTTTAGATCAAAACCCGGCGTTTGCTGGCAGCCTGGCGCAACCTCCGCCGAAAGCCGGCAGTGTGAGTGTTCAGCCGGTTGATCGGGGGCGAGAGGCTGCGCTGCTGGGTAGCTTTCATGGGGCCATGCAAGTGAAGTCGGTGCGCAATACCCGTATTATCGAGATCACCTTCCGCAGTCCGGATCCGGCTTTGGCGGCCGCGATTACGAATAACATTGTGGCGACTTACATAGAGGACAATTACCGCACCCGCTACGAGTCGACCATGCAGGCCTCTGACTGGCTGGCGAAACAAATTTCCGACCTACAGCAAAGGGTTGAGACATCCCAAGAAAAGTTGGTCCGATACCAGCGAGAGAATGGGATGCTCGGAATTGATGAGAAGCAGAACATCATTACGCAGAAACTCGATGACCTGAATAAGAGTTTTACTGACGCCCAGTCCGACCGGATCACCAAACAGGCAGCTTATGAAACGGCCAAAGCAGGAAAATTCGACCAGGTGCCCGAATCAGCTACCGGTCTTGGTTCCAGTCTGCGCCAGCAGGAAGCGACCTTACGGGCGCAGTACGCCCAACTGACGACTACTTTCGGACCCAATTATCCAAAAACTCTGGAACTCAAGAATCAAATCGACCAGACAGAACGTTCAATTCAGGCCGAAAACCAACGGGCATTGACCCAGCTGGAGGAGAGCTACAACGCAGCCAGGGCGCGCGAAGCCATGTTGGGAAAGGCGCTCGACCAGCAAAAGCTCGAGGCTAATCAACTCAATGAGAAAGCGATCGAGTATTCGATTCTAAAGCGCGACTTGGACGCCAACCGCACGCTGTACGAAGGTCTTCTTCAAAAGTTGAAAGAAGCGGGGGTTTCAGCTGGACTGCGCTCCAGTAATATCCGCATCGTGGACAATGCTCGGGTGCCAACCTTCCCGGTGGTACCCAACACAACTCGCAATCTGGCAATGAGTCTGATAGGTGGACTTTTGGCTGGCATCTTCCTTGCGCTGTTGTTGGAGGCTCTAGATTCTACTGTACGTGGCTCTGAGGAAGCGCAGGCACTCACCGGTCTACCTTCTCTAGGCTTCATCCCGCACAGCAATTTGTTGGGTGGATTATCCTACCCCTCCAAATCCATACGGGCAGCGTTACCAATGATCAGCACTCCTAATCCCTCGGCGCTCATCGCTCAAATGCATCCCAATTCCGAAATCGCGGAGTCTTTTCGCAGCCTACGCACCTCCATTCTGCTGTCGGCTGCGAAGCGAACTCACACGATCATGTTTACTAGTCCGTTGCCTCAAGAAGGCAAGACAACGACCTGCGTCAACATGGCGATCGTGTTGGCGCAGAGGGGTGGCAAGATTCTGCTGGTGGACGCGGATCTACGCCGGCCGGGAATTCATCGAGCGTTCGGGTTGCCTAATTCAGCGGGTTTAAGCAACGTATTAGCAGGGTTAGATTCATTCGAAAATGTCGTTCAAAGTTACTCACCGCAATCAAATCTGTTCATCTTGTCCACGGGCCCCGTCCCTCCTCAACCGGCTGAACTGTTAGGATCCGATCGGATGCAAGAACTGCTGGAAAAGTTCCGTCAGTCGTATGATCAAGTAATTCTGGATTCGCCTCCAGTCAATCTGGTTACTGATGCAGCCGTGCTTTCCCCATTGATGGATGCGGTGTTCCTCGTTGTACGTTCCGGGAAGACCTCGAAAAATGCCCTACGCCATGCTAGAGAGCAACTTCAACAGATCAAAGCACCGTTAACGGGTATTGTCGTCAACGATACTCAGCTTTATTCTGCTGACTATCATTATCGACACTACCATGGGAAGAACGGGGTAGGCTACTACACTGCCGAGGAGCAGCGAGAGAAAATCTCTTAAAGATGTAGTCGTGCGTGACAATCAATGCAGAGTGTGACCAAGTTCTGCTCGATATCGCTGCCTGATTAGCTCTGAGGTTTGGGATGATGTGCGTGCAATTGCCTCATGCAGCCGCAAGCCTGACATCGCCAGCCATCGCGCTTAAGTATAAGCCGACCGGGGTTCGCCGTAAACCAAATCACGGATCTGTAGCGCCAGAAGTGAAAAAAGGTTTCCTTCAATTCCCAGGTGTGGGCCGTGGCCAGTTTGTTGATCAGCATGGCGTCGAACTTTTGTCAGCACCGCCCAGGGACCCGGCTGCCCCGGCGCAGAAGTGGCCAACGCATCGCCAAAACCATGGCGGGAACCTGCAGCGCGGGCGGAGGGCACCACTCCGCAATGGCGAGGTCACCAAGGCGAGATTGGCGGTATCCTTCAAGATCGGCGACAGTGGCGAAATTGCATGCCTCAAGCACTCCCGGTCTGACCTTCCCGGTAAGGGGCGTCCCGGCTTTCGTCTTAGGACTGAATTCGACTCGCCGGCCAGTACGGCACGTACGGGATACTGATTGATGATTCCCGTAAACGGTTCGCGGGTTCTAGCCGTGATCCGATCGTACGCCTTGTCTGCCTACTCGATCGTTACGTCCCGAGGAGCATCAACTCCCTCTTCCATTTGCCACGCATCCAAGTGAAAACAGTAGACATTGGCGTTGCTTGGCAGGGAGGCCGCGTATGGACTATGGACGAAGGAACCTTTTCTGGCCCTACTCGTCACGAGCAGGAACGGTACCCAAATCGGGACCGGCGAAGTTCGGGTTAAGCAAGGGGCAACCGCGCACCGTCCGAGAACATCAACGATTTGTACTTGACTCTCTGGGCAAGCGCGACGTATGGTACTTTCGTCCGAGTTCCGGCGCCACCGTCCACCGGGGCCCCACTCCCCTGGATGTAGACCTGACGGAGACACAACTTCGGCCTTACGTAAGCCGTCATGTCTCTGTGGCGTGTGGAAGGAGGATTTATGAAGAAAACAGTTTTGTTCACAGCGCTTTGTCTAACGCTCACACTGGGCAGGGCTTGGGCGAACCCCATCCAAGGCACAACCAACCCCAATGCCTTCACGCAGGACTTCATCAATTGGTGCCAATTCGGCTGCTCCAGCACTTCCTCTCCCCTTGCGTCGACCACACCGCGAGTCTGGGTGTCGAACGACGGAGCCACTGGAAAAATAGGTTTGCACAACGGTGGGTCTCAGGGTTTCTATACCTACCAACAGGGCACTACCATGTTTAACTGGAGAGGCAATTTCCCATCCGGCATGGGAGTGATCTACAACGGCTACCAATATCTACTCCAGCAAGCTAGCATCGTGGTCACTTTCAACTCCGGCGTATCGGGGGTTGGCGCCTACATTGACACCTCCGCTTTCGGCCCGTTCAGCGCCACCATCACCCTCTTCGACCAGAACAACAATCCGCTTGGCAGTTTTACGACCGGCAAAGGCGTCTCCAACAACAATGCAGGGACGGCCGAGTTCATTGGAGGGTACGGTGTTGGTCCGATCTTCGCTGCGGAGTTTGACGCGGTCGACGTGAACGGCATCGAAGACTTCGCTATCGGAAGAGTCAGTTTCAACTCCATTATTCCGGAGCCGAGTTCGCTATTGCTGTTCGGCTCGTCTGCGCTTGGCGTGGCGGGCGTAATTCGTCGCCGCTTTAGGGTGCTCTAGCGAACCTTCGCAAATTTTGTTGATTACGGTCGCTGTCCTGCTGATACAGGCAAATCCTTGTCACGCTTCGTTGCAAGGGTGGGAGTGCGTTGCCAAAGACGGCTAGGGGGCTACCCTACGCAATCTTGTGGTATCCAGTCCGCATTAAGTCACAATACTGACGACCTACATCCAAATCTCCCCTCTGTCTTCCCGGGTAAAGCAATGTGGGACGCAAGGGAGGGCAGTTTGTCAGAGTAATACCTGGCGCACCCCTCACTGCTTTGTTGGTAACATGTGGCCTGTTTCAGCGAACGCCATTTCGCCGTTTGAGTAATGACGAATCGCTTGGCATACCTCGTGCGCTCGGAGCGATTAAGCTTATCCGTATCCAGCCCCTTTTGTGTGGGGGATCACACAGTTAGACTTCGAGAGAGATCGCTTCTGCGGTTCCAAGTTCACCCTGGACTTTCAGTTACGACTTCGATGCGCTTGATCGTGACAAGAAGAGCACAGTGTGATCAGGTTATGTTCTTCATCTACGCCGGAGTGACTCCGGAATTGCATGTGATGCACTTGTAGGTGCTCGGTGCGACCGCAGAATTGGCATCGCCATCGATCACGTTTGAGGACTTGACGATGTAACGCGCGATAGCTGTTAGTGTCCAGTCTGCGGCTTCGATTGTCGCGGCTGGTTCGTTTCATCCGACCCTCGCATCAATACTGGACGCAAATGCTTCCTGCTGTGGGCGGGGCAGGAACTTGAAGTAACGCGAAATCGACTGCAACAGTATCTCCGGGTCGCTGCCGTCCATGTGCGCTCCTGCCAGAAAATCCGCACAGATCATTTCCAGGCAGTAGCCTCGTGATTTGTCAGAGCCCAGCATCAGGGCAGCAACCTCGATGGCCTGCTCAATGACC
>Ga0126371_10004935_pt1 | contig 11811 bp, 10 predicted proteins | sample PanSoiMetaPlot_4_FD_110145 | JGI IMG/M metagenome (GOLD analysis project Ga0126371, IMG submission 110145) | Tropical forest soil microbial communities from Panama - MetaG Plot_4 | ecosystem: Environmental > Terrestrial > Soil > Tropical forest > Bulk soil | place: Panama | collected 2016-02-17
ATCGACGACCTTCTCGATTACGCTGGCGAAAAGTCATCGATAGGAAAGAACCTCGGCGATGACCTCGCGGAGGGGAAGCCCACACTGCCACTCATCCGTGCACTCCAGATGGGCTCTGCCGAGGAGGCCACATTGATTCGCAACGCCATCACCAGCGGTCGGCTCGCGGATTTCGAGCCGGTGCTCGCGTCACTGCGGCGCACCGGAGCGCTCGACTATGCCCGATCGTGCGCCGAGGCGGAGAGCGAGCGGGCCGCATCGTGCCTCGCAGCGCTGCCGCCTTCGGGTCACCGCGAAACTCTGCTAGAATTCACACGTTTCGCAGTGACGCGAACGTCCTGAAGTTCGCCGGTCAGGCCGAGCAACCCGGCCAGCATTGCGGAGCTTCGGGGTGTAGCTTAGCCTGGTAGAGCGCTACGTTCGGGACGTAGAGGCCGGAGGTTCAAATCCTCTCACCCCGACCAGCCTGCAACCACATCCATAGGCGTCCCCGCTTGCGAGAAGTGCATCGCGTCACGCCCTCCGTTTCCAGATTCGCGTGGGCGAGCCGGAGCGCCTGCACCGGGAAATACGCGCAGCCTGCCGCGCCGCCATTGGCGATCACCTTTCAATCGATGACACGCTTGCCGCAATGCAAATCGTAACGAGTCGTTGCCGCTGTTTCACGCGCCCGGCGCTAGGCTTTATAATGCGCGACCTCTTTTGTCATCCTATTCTGCGGCGCCCGCCGCCGACTCCGGAGAAGTCCATGTCTCTGCCGCGTGCTCTGCTTGCAACCCTGTGCGCCTTCGCTCTGGTCTTGACCGGATGCAGCAAGAGCGGCGGTGGCAGCGGCAACGCCCAGTTCCGCATCTTCAACGCCTTTTCAGAGGCGACGGCGGTGAACGCAGCGGTCGGCGGCACCGTGGTCGCGGCGGGACTCGGCTTTCAGGGAATGACGCACTACGTGTCTGTGCCCAGCGGTAGCCAAACCCTACTTGTCAACGTCGTCGGCGCGGTCTCGCCGCTGGTGAACACGACAATCTCGCTGGGTGGGGCCAATTACAGCTATCTCCTGTACGGAACTTCTTCCCTGCTCGGAACGACTCTCGCGATCGATTCGTTCAATGACCCGGGCAGCGGCATGTTCTCGGTTCGCGTTGCCAATGCGGCCGCGGGCGTTGGCCCGCTCGACCTTTACCTGACGGCGCCCGGTGCAGACCTGACCAACACGGCGCCCGCTGTCTCCAATGTGGCATATGGGGGCATCACGACGTTCATTGCGCTCAACACCGCACCAAACTTTGAGATTCGCTTCACACCCGTCGGCACCAAGACCGTCATCTTCGACACGGCGCCGCGGATCTTCCCCGAGCATTCGGGCACGACGATCGTCGCTTACAGCAAGGGCAGCGGAAGCCTGGTCAACGTGGCGCTGCTCAACGACGACGACAGCGGCACTGGCGCCATCCTTGACAACACACTCGCGCGATACAAGGTCATCAACGCCTCGCAGGTCGCTTCCCCGCTCAACGTGTTCGTCGACGGCAGCCTGCAACTGTCCAACATCCCGTTCACCGGCGTTTCCAACTACCAGCAGACCTCGTCGGGTACGCACACCATCACGGTACAGGCGCAGGCGACGCCGGGAGCGAACCTGCTGACTCTGACGCCGACTCTTTCTTCGGCAACTGATACTTCGATTCCGCTGGTCGGCCCGGCCGGAGCGCTGGCCGGAGTGATCCTCACCGATGATAACCAACCACCCGCAGCGGGGAGCGCCGGCGTTCGCTTCGTCAACACCTCGGCCGACATCGCCTCGGTCGATGTCTACGTCAATTTCAGCAAGCAGGTATCAGCGCTGGCGCAAAACACCGCATCTTCATACCTGAACCTTACCGCTGCAGTGGTCACGGGTACGTCGTATGAGTTCGACTTCAACGTCGCGGGTACGACAACCGCCGTACTGAAGCTTCCTTCGGTGCTTATGGTGGCTCCGCACAAATACACGGTTTACCTCGCCGGACCGTCGGCAAGCTTGCAGGGCATCGTCACGCAGGACCAGTGACCCGATCCAAGCTGCGCAAGCTCCGCACGTGCAGGTAGGCGCGTCCGGGTTTTGCGCCGCATGACAATCCGCCCATGCGCTTTTCCATTGCTGCCATGCCTGTGCTTCCAGCACTGAAAGGCATAGCCGTGTTCAGACGGTGCATGCTGGTCGCTTTGCTTTGCGTGGTTGCGGCGGTGCTGCTCGGAAGCTGCACGGGCGCGGGCAATGGAGTGACCACGGTCGCCAGCACCAAGTCCAACCTGAGAATCGTCAATCTGATTCCGAATGCCAACGGCCCGATCGACATCACGCTCGATGGCAACCTGTTCGCCGCAGGTCTACCCTTCGAATCGCTTCAGCCATATCAGCAGATCAACGCCATAACTCAAGACAATCCGACGAGCACGATTCAGGCCTTCGTCATGGGCAGCGTGTCGAACCTGCTCAACACGACCATCGCCCCGCTAGGCGAGATCAACTATTCGTACATCATGTTTGGGCCTGTCAGCCAACCGACGGGCCAGTTCATCAGTGATCAGACGATCGACCCCGGCGCAGGCAATTTCAATCTTCGCGTGATCAATGGCGCTGCGGGCATTGGCGCAATCGACGTCTACCTAACACTGCCGGGGGCGGATCTCGGGCCGGCTTCTCCAATCATTTCAAACATCGCCTATGGAGTTGCGACCGGATTCGCCAACGTTTCCTTCGGGAGCCTCGAGCTGCGCATCACTCCGTCCGGTTCGAAGACCGTCATCTTCGATTCGTTGCCGCACGACTATGCCGAGCGGGGACAGTTCGAGGTCGTCGCCTATTCACGAGAGAGCGGCACATTGATCAACGTGGCGTTGCTCAGTCTCGACACCTCGGGGACGGGAACGGTGCTCAACAACCTGCTGGCCCAGTTCAAGGTTGTCAATGCTTCGCAGGTTCCGTCGCCGCTCAATGTCTTTCTCAACGGCGCGTTGGTGCTGTCCAACATTCCCTTCGCCGGAGCGTCGGCTTACCAAAAGACGACAGCGGCGATGCCTACGCTGGCCGTCGAGGCAACCTCGACGCCAGGCGCGGTGTTGCTCTCGCTCAATCCCAGCTTGACGCCCGGCACTGACAGCTCGATTCTGCTCGAGGGGCCGGCCGGGGCGTTGGCTGCGGTCATCCTTACCGACAACAACCTGCCGCCGGCCGTTGGCAACACGCGAGTGCGGTTTGTCAATGCCTCAGTCGACGTTGGGTCGCTGGACGTATTCGTCAATTTCAGCAGACAAATCTCCAATCTGCCGCAGAACTCGGGTGCGTACTCTCTCGAGCTCGCGGCTGATTCAGTCAGTGGAACAACGTATCAGTTCTCCTTCAACGTCGCGGGCACGGCGCAGACGCTTCTTACTCTACCGTCGGTGACGTTGATCGCCGGGCACGCCTACACAATCTACGTCGTTGGCCCGGGAGCCGCGCTGGTCGGCTCGGTAACACAGGACAACTAAGGCAGCTCTTCCGAGCCTTTAGCGGACCAAACCTCTGCGGCCCAAAGCGAACGCCCGGGAAGCCAGGATCAGGTCAGTCCGTTCGTGGATCGCGGCCGGGTTAGAGAGCTACGGTTTGGCGGTACGCAACGCGCGGATGGTTTCGGCGTTGATCGTACCGGTTACGGCAAGATTCTTGTCGCTTTGAAACTTCTTGAGCGCGTCGACAGTCCGCGGCCCGAGCACACCGTCGACTGTTCCGAGCTTGTAGCCAAGAGCGGCAAGCCGATCCTGCAGCTCGTATACGGTCATGCCCTCGCTTTCCGCCTCGGGCGCCGCTTGTTGAGGGCGAGCCGGAGCCGGCGAAGCCTCGCGCGGCGCTGCCGGCGCGGGCTTGGGTGGCTCGCTCTTAGGAGGCGCCGATTCGCAGGCCGCAAGGCCCAGCGCAGCGGCGAGGACGATCGATAGTGCTGCGCCATTCTTGCTCATTGTTGTTCCTTCCCTGGAGGCCCATCCGCAGGCGGTGACGGGCGGCACCTCTATTATGACTCCACCGTGCAATCAGGTTGTCTTCGCTTTCGAGGTTCAAGCACCACGCCGGGGTGCTTTCGCCTGTTGGGCGATAACGGACGTGTTGGTGTGACACATCGGAAGCGGTAGCGCTAAGATTCCCTGACTTGCGCCTCCCGGGCAAGTGCATGAGGTCGCATTCCGACACATTGTATTTCAAGGAGCTCGGCTGTTGAACTTCCAGGCTAAGCCGGTGCCCGCAGGCGCGGAGCTCTCTTCTCACACGCCCATGATGCAGCAGTATCTGCGCGTCAAGGCGGAGCATCCGGACAAGCTGGTGCTCTACAGAATGGGCGACTTCTACGAGCTGTTTTACGACGACGCCGAGCGTGCAGCACCGCTGCTCGATATTACGCTCACCTCGCGCGGGGCCTCCGCTGGGGCGGCGATACCGATGGCGGGCGTTCCCTTTCACGCGGTGGAGCAGTATCTCGCAAAGCTGATCCGCCTCGGGGAATCCGTCGCGGTCTGCGAGCAGATCGGCGACCCAGCGACCAGCAAGGGGCCGGTAGAGCGCAGGGTCACCCGAATCGTGACTCCGGGCACCGTGACCGATGCCGCCCTGCTCGAGGCCGACCGCCCATGTCTGCTAGCGGCAGCGCACGTCGTCGGCCAACGCGCCGGGGTTGCCTGGCTCGATCTAGCCGGAGGTCGTTTGACGCTGAGGGACGCCGCGCAGTCGGAACTCGCCGGATTGCTGGATCGCCTGGTGCCGAGTGAGCTCCTTTGTCCCGAGAGCCAGGCAATGCCACGCAGCGGCGCGCCCCTTCGCACGCTGCCGCCATGGCACTTCGACGCCGACGCGGCGCGGCGCCGATTGAGCGAACAGCTCGGCACCCGCGACCTAGCTTCGTTCGGCGCCGATGAAGCGCCCCTCGGCGTCGCTGCCGCCGGCGCCCTGCTCCAGTATGCGCGAGCGACCCAGCAGGCGTCGCTCCAGCATGTGCGCTCGCTGCTGGTCGAACATCAAGACGATCACGTCGCGCTCGACGCGGCAACGCGGCGCAATCTCGAGATCACCGAGACCCTTCGCGGCGAGAGGGAGCCGACGCTCTTGTCGCTGCTCGATGCTTGCGCCAGCGGAGCAGGCAGTCGGCTTCTCCGGCACTGGCTAACCAACCCGGTGCGTAAACCGGAGCTCGCTCAAGCTCGCCACGGTGCGATCGCCGAAATGCAAGGGCGTGAAGGGCTGCCGCGTCGCTTAAGCGCGGAGCTCAAGCGTACCGTCGACGTCGAGCGCATTGCGTCGCGCATCGCGCTGGGGAGTGCCCGGCCGCGCGACCTCTCCGGGCTGCGCGACACGCTGGAGCGTCTGCCTGGCATCGCCGCCAACCTGGAAGGGGCCGCTTCAGCTCTGCTCGTCGAGGCCAGAGTAGGGCTCTCGTGCGATCGACGCTGGTTGGATCTGTTGCAGAGCGCGATACAGCGCGAGCCCGCCGCGGTGATTCGCGACGGCAACGTGATGGCGACTGGATACGATGCCGAGCTCGATGAGCTTCGCGCGATTTCAGAGGACTGCGGCGCGTTCCTGGTGGAGTTGGAATCGCGCGAGCGAATGCGTACGGGCATCGGCAATCTCAAGGTCGAGTACAACCGCGTTCACGGGTTCTACATCGAAGTCACCCACGCCAACATCGACCGCGTTCCCGACGACTATCGGCGACGCCAGACGCTCAAGAATGCGGAGCGCTACATCACGCCCGAGCTCAAGATCTTCGAGGACAAGGCGCTCTCGGCCCGGGAGCGGGCGCTCGCACGGGAGAAGACGCTCTACGAGGCGCTGCTGCTCCAGCTGGCTGATGCAGTTCCTGAATTGCAGCGCGTTGCACACGAGCTGGCCTCGCTCGATGTGTTTTCTGCGCACGCAATCCAGGCGTCAGCCCTGGCGTGGACACAGCCGATCTTCGCTCCCGAGGTGGCAATGACCATCGACGGCGGCAGGCATCCGGTGGTTGAAACTCAGGTGGAGCATTTCATCCCCAATGATGTCAGGTTCGATCAGTCGAGGAGGCTGCTGATTGTCACCGGGCCCAATATGGGCGGCAAGTCTACGTACATGCGGCAGACGGCCATCATCGCGCTCCTCGCCTACTGCGGCCTGTTCGTGCCAGCAAAGTCCGCGCGCATCGGGCCGCTCGACGCGATCTACACTCGCATCGGCGCTGCCGACGATCTCGCCGGAGGGCGCTCTACCTTCATGGTCGAGATGACCGAGGCCGCATACATACTGAACCGCGCGACACCGCAGAGCCTGGTGCTCATCGACGAAATCGGCCGCGGTACTTCGACCTTCGACGGGCTTGCACTTGCCTGGTCCATCGCCCGCGAGCTCGCGCTAAACAACCGCAGCCTCGCGCTGTTCGCGACCCACTACTTCGAATTAACTGCGCTTCCAGCCGAGCTCGACGGTTGCGCCAACGTGCATTTCGATGCCGCAGAACACAAGAACGGTATCGTCTTTCTGCACGCCGTTGCCGACGGGCCCGCGAATCGCAGCTACGGCCTGCAGGTTGCCAAGCTCGCCGGTGTGCCCGCGGACGCGCTGCGTCAGGCGCGGTCGTTTTTGGCGCGCCTCGATCGCTTCAGCGCGCGGCGCGACACACACGACGATCTGTTTGGAACGCAGGATTCACCGGCAGCGCCGGACTCGCGCGGCAGCGCAGCACTCGATCGACTGGCGTCGCTCGACCCCGATCAATTGAGCCCCCGCGAGGCGCACGCGGCGCTCTACGAGCTCAAGCGACTGGCTGACCGCAAGGGAACTGTCTGAGATGATTCCCTGCCCGCGCCGCGGCTTCCTAACCGCGACGGGCTCTCGCGCCGCTAGTGATGGTGTCCGCCGGCGCCGTGCACATGCCCGTGCGCCATCTCCTCAGATGAGGCGGGACGAACGTCGATAATGGTGCAGTCGAAGCGCAGCCGCTGACCCGCGAGCGGATGATTGCCGTCGACGACCACCTTGCCCTCGGCGATGTCGGTCACGGTGTAAACACGACTCTCATCACCGTCGGCATCATCGGCGCCGTAACCCTCGAACTGCATACCCACCTTGACCTCGGGTGGAAAGCGGTCCTGAGCTTCGACGCGCACCAGCTCCGCGTCGTATTCGCCAAAGGCGTCTTCCGGCTCCAGCGTGACCGAGCAGCTTTCTCCGACCTGTTTCTGCGCGAGCGCTGCCTCGACTTTGGGGAAGATCCCGCCATGACCTCCATGCAGGTAGCTGATAGGCTCCCCCGATTCCTCGATCAGCTCCCCCGCCGACGAATACAGCCGGTACGAGAGTGTCACAACCGTGTTCGAAAAGATGTGCATGCGGGCATTGGGACGAGGTTTCAACGCCACGAACCTAAGTGGACGGTCAGCGGCCATTCTAGCGCAAAGCCCTATCGCAGCGATCTCGAGCGAACGGACAGTTATAATCGCGCCCCATGCCCGTAAACGCGACGCGCGCGCTGCTGGGCGGTCTGACGCCAGCTGCATTCCTGCGCCGTCACTGGCAGAAGCGGCCCCTGCTGTCGCGTAATGCGATCGCCGGTTTTCAGGGGATCCTCAGCACGTCCGACTTGTTCGAGCTCGCGGGACGAGATGACGTCGAGTCGCGCATTGTATTGCGCGACCGGACGCGCTGGTCGGTTGAGCAGGGTCCGTTTCGCAGAACACACTTTCGCGCCCTTCCCCGCCGAGGCTGGACGCTGCTTGTGCATGGCGTGAATCTGCACGTGCGAGCTGCAGACGAGTTGATGCGCCGCTTTGCCTTCATCTCCTACGCACGGCTCGATGACCTGATGGTGAGCTACGCGCTGCCCGGCGGCGGCGTCGGGCCACATTTTGATTCGTACGACGTGTTTCTGCTGCAAGGCGCCGGACGGCGGCGCTGGCGCATCGGCGATCAGCGCAATCTCGAGCTTCGGCCTGGCTTGCCAATCAAGATTCTGGCGCGCTTCGCGCCGGCAGATGCGAGCACGCTATCCTCGGGCGACATGCTCTACCTGCCCCCCGGCTATGCGCATGAGGGGGTCGCCATCGATGAATGCAGCACGTATTCGATCGGTTTCCGCGCCCCTGCAACGCAGGAGCTCGGTACTGCTTTCCTCGACTGGATACGCGACAACCTTTGCATCGCGGGGCAGTACGCCGATCCCAACCTGAGCGTGAGCCGCGAGCCCGCGCGCATCGCGGCACGCATGCATGCCCAGTGCGCGGCAATGATCCGCGAGATCCGCTGGAAACCCGGGCTCGTGCAGCGCTTCGTAGGTTGCTATCTCACGGAGCCCAAACCGCACGTGTTCTTCGACTGCCCGCCGCGTCCATACTCGTTGCGGCGGTTCGGCATCGTCGCCGCGCGCCGTGGCGTGCGTTTAGATCCCCGCACGCAAATCCTATACGATGATGCTCAGGTGTACGTGAACGGGGCGGCGCTCGACTGGTCTCAAACGCAGCGGCAGGCTATGAAGCGTCTTGCCAACGCGCGCCGCATTGCAGGCACGGACGTCGGCGGCTCGCCCTGGGTGCGGCTGCTTCACCGCTGGTACTGCGATGGATACCTCCACTTCGACTGAGCCTGCGGCGCCCCGGCTGGTACAACTCGATACCATCGCTGCGCAGGCTGCAGCGATCGACGAATTGATCGGGCTCGCCTTTCACCACATACGCGTCTTCGACCAGGATCTTTCGCAGACCGGGTGGAACTCCGCGGTGCGCGCCGATCGCTTGGCAGCGTTTCTACGCGATGTCCGCGGCCGCCGGCTGGACATCATCGTGCACGACACGCGATACCTCGAAAGCTCGTGCCCACGCATGATGAATCTCCTGCGCAACTACAGCCACGTGATGACCATTTATCAGACGGGAGCTGAAGCGAAGATCGCAACCGATCCACTAATGATCGTCGACGGCGTGCACTATCTGCACCGCTTTCATTTCGAGCAGCCTCGCGCAGCGCTCGGAGTCAACCAGCCGGAACAGACACAACCGCTTGCGAGCCGCTTCGAAGAAATCTGGGCGACCGGCGAACCCGGCTTGAGCGGGACCGTGCTCGGCCTCTGAATCGCACAATGGCGAGGACTTAGGCGGCAAGCTCGAGCGATCTCTTTGAATCGATTGCTCATTGTGGTAGTATTCAAATTGTCGGTTGCTGCTTCGATGCCGTGCCGCAAGCATGGACCGCCGCGGATTCCGATCTACCTCGCATTTACACATCTTTCATCCGAGTGGGAGACACGCCAATGAACAAGTCGATACTTTTCGTTGCCGCGATGGCGCTCGCGTTGAGCGCCTGTGGCGACAACAAGCAAGCTGCCGACGCCAAGGCGGCTGCTGACAAGGCGGCTGCGGCAGCCAAAGAAGCTGCCGACAAGGCCGCGACCGCCGCCAAGGACGCCGGGACTGCCGCAATGCAATCGGGCGCCGCCGCGGGCGATGCTGCCAAAGCCGCGGGTCAGGCAGCGATGGACTCGGCCAAGTCTTCGGTTGACGCAGCGAAGGATTCGGCCATGAAGTCGACGGCGCCAGCACCGGCGCCGGCTCCCGCCCCCGCCGACACAACCAAGAAATAACTCCAAGTTCGGCGAAGAAAAAGCCGGCCATATCGGCCGGCTTTTTGTCGCCCTCACGCTGACCTAAAGCGGCGCGCCGATACGCTGAGCGACTTCGCGGTACTTCTCTATGACATTGCCAAGGTCGCGGCGAAAGCGATCCTTGTCCAGCTTCTCCGAAGTTGCGCGGTCCCAAAGACGGCAACCGTCGGGCGTGAACTCATCACCCAAGAGCAGCGGCCCCTTCGGATCATCGGTCGGGTGGCCGAACTCAAGCTTGTAATCGACGAGGTCCATCCCGGCGTCGGCAAAAAGCGGCTTAAGCACGTCGTTCACCTTGTGCGTAAGCTTTTTCATCTCGGCGATGTCGGCCGCGCTTGCCCATCCCAGGATCCGGATGTGATCGTCGTTGACCAGTGGATCGTGTAGCGCATCGCTCTTGTAGAAGAACTCGAAAATCGGTTCCGGCAGCCGCGTCCCCTCGGCGATGCCATAGCGTTTGGCCATCGACCCTGCACAAACATTGCGAACGACGCATTCGACAGGCAGCATTTTCAGCGCCCGCACCAGCGACTCACGCTCATTGAGCAGCTGAACGAAGTGCGTGCGCACGCCGGCGGCGGCGAGCCTACCCATGACAAAGGCGTTGATCTTGTTGTTGGTCTCGCCTTTCTGCTCGAGCTGCGCCACTTTGACACCATCGAAAGCGCTGGTGTCGTCTCGGTAATGCATGATGAGCAGATTGGGATCGTCCGTTGCATAAACTGTCTTTGCCTTGCCGCGGTAGAGTTCTTGACGTTTTTCCATATTGGCCTGAAGGATCCTGAGGTCAGGTGAATTCGCGCCAGCCGAAGCCGGCGTACTGGTCGGCGATGCCGATCCACTCCGGGGAGCAGTTGAGCGCAGTGGCGAGCGCGGCGCGAGCGAGATCCGGTCGGTTGTTGTGTTGTGACAGATGCGCCGCGAATACGTGCTTGAGTTTCGAGTTGTCGAGCCGTGATAGAAGCCCCGCCGCGGTAGCGTTGTCCAGATGCCCGTACTTGCCTGCGATTCTGGCTTTGAGCGAGGGCGGATAGTCGCCGTTGGCGAGCATGTCGCGATCGTGGTTGCATTCGAGCAGCAGAGCATCGCAACCGGACAGACTCAGTTCGACGTGCCGGGTGGAAACGCCGATGTCGGTCAAAAGTCCGAGGCGCCAGCAACCGTCGGAAAAGACAAACTGAACTGGATCGCGGGCGTCGTGCGGCACCGGAAACGGCCGCACCTCGAGCCCGCCGATCTCGAAACGATCATGGCTGTCGAAACCGCGCACGCAGGCGAGACCGGCGAAGCGTTCCTCGACCAAGGAAAGCGTCCCGAAGGTAAGCCACACTGGGGTCTCATACCGGCCCGCGAACGCGGCGACGCCGCTGATATGGTCGCTGTGCTCGTGGGTCACGACAACCGCGGCGACGGATTCCGGCGCGACGGCGAGCCTTTCGAGCCGCGCAATCGTGTCGGTTATGGCGAAGCCGCAGTCGACCAGCAGATAGGTGCCGTCGGCTTCGACCAGCAAGCCGTTGCCTTCGCTGCCGCTGCCTAGACAGGCGAAGCGCACGGGTGCGGTTACTTGAGCTGGTCCTTGAGCAGCGCCAGGATCTTGTCGCTGTTCGCCGAACGGTCCGGCTCTCCTTTCGGATCCTGCACCGTAACGACGCTTTGCGGATCGGCCTTGGTCACGACCACGCGATATTGCTCGGGCTTGTTCTCGTCGGTCTTCCAGAACTTGATCTTGTCAAGCAGTCCCTTGTCCGCCTTTTTCACGTCGAGATCCGGGTTGGAATAGCGAACGTAATAGAACCCTTGCGAGCGGTCGCGGTCGACCACGGTGAACCCGGTGCGATCGAGTGCCAGGCCGACGCGCCGCCACGCGCGGTCGAATCCATCGTCGACGACGAGCTGATTGGCGCCATCGGCGCTTTTCTCGATTCGCGCGCGGTCCGGCGCCTTCGGCAGAGCGGCGAGCGCCTGTGTCGCCTGCGGCTCCGGCGTTCCGAACGCCATCATGAGCCTCCCCAGAAACTCGGCTTCGAGCTCGGGATCAGGAGGCACCGGCTGCCAGACGAAATCCTCCGGCACACCATGATCGTTTTTGGTCGGCAGCTGGGCCGCGCCGCGATGGCTCACGTAGATTTCCACGGTACCGGGCTCGTTGCCGCGCTCGATGCGCGTGCGGAAT
>Ga0126371_10004936_pt1 | contig 11810 bp, 7 predicted proteins | sample PanSoiMetaPlot_4_FD_110145 | JGI IMG/M metagenome (GOLD analysis project Ga0126371, IMG submission 110145) | Tropical forest soil microbial communities from Panama - MetaG Plot_4 | ecosystem: Environmental > Terrestrial > Soil > Tropical forest > Bulk soil | place: Panama | collected 2016-02-17
ACGTCCATAAAAGACCCGATGGAGCGCGTGCGCGCGTTCGGCAAAGCGTATGTCGAGTTCGGACTCACGCGATCCGAGTCGTACCGGCTGTGTTTCATGACGAATCAGGATCTCTCAAGCGAGATCTTCCCCGAAAAGACCGACGGATACGATCCCGACGAGCCTGGCGATCGGGCGCTGATGATGGTGGCGGCGACGATCCGCGAACTGGTCGACGCCAAACGGATCGCGCCGGTCGATCCCGACATCGCCGCGCACATGCTGTGGGCGAACGTGCACGGCATCGTGAGCCTGCAGCTGATCTGCCCCGACATGTCGCGCTTCCCAACGAAAGACGTCCTCAACTTAAGCCTCGACATCACGCAGAGCGGACTTGCCACGGGTCGACCTAAAGCGAAATAGTCTGCGCCAAAATTTTTTAATCGCGCGCTGAACAATGTTCAGTAGACAAACGGTGGTCATCATGACGCGCAAATTATGCCTTCTTATCGTCAGCGTAACCGCCGCGACACTCTCCGCGTGCTCAGCTCGTGCCGCACAGCCGGCCTCGCAAGGCTTAGCCGTTGCAGTCGCGCGTCCGCAAGCACCGCAGGCGATCGCGATCTACGAGGGCCCAGGCTCGGTTGGCGCAGCGCACACCTACCGGGTCAGTTTCGAAATTCCCGGCCGCATCGCGAGCGTGAACTACGACGTCGGCGACCACGTGGCCGCGGGCGCAGTGCTCGCCGCGCTTGACGCGAGCGATTACGCCGCGCAAGCTGCGGCCGCATCGGCGCAAGCCGCAGCCGCGCCAAATGCCGCGTATGCACAGCTCGCGCGCGCACAAGCCGCTGCTTCCCTCGCGCACGCGAATGTCGTCCGCTACGAAACGCTGTATCGCGAGGGCGACGTCGCGGCGCAAGTGCGAGACAACGCTGTCGCGGCCGACCGAGATGCGCAGGCGCAACTTGATGCAGCGCGCGCGCAGATCACGCAATCGGGAGCCGCCGTCGCGAGCGCACATTTGGCGGAGATAACGCTCGGTAAGACGTCGCTGATTTCGCCTGCTGACACCATCGTGCAAAAACGCGACATCGAGCCCGGTGATACGGCGTCGCCGGGCACGCCGGCGTTCACGCTGATCTCAGACGGCGCTCCCGATGTGCTCGTCGCGGTGCCGGAGCGCGTGCTCGGGCGGATCCACGTCGGCACGAAAGCCGTTATCATAGCGAGCGCTCGCAGCTACGCGGGTGAAACGATACGTCTCGAGCCGGCCGCCGACGAGTTGTCGCGAACCGCACAAGTGAGGATCCGGGTTGCACACTTGATGCTTGCGCCGGGTACGGTCGTGACAGTCCGGCTCGGCGTCACACGCTCCGGCGGCTTGAGCATCCCGCTCGGGGCGGTTATGACCGGCGCCGATGGCCGCACGTCTGTCCAGCTGTACGATCCCGCGACCAAGACCCTGACATCGCGTGCGATCCACGTCGTATCAGATGACGGCGACCACGTCGTCGTGCAAGGTCTTGCGCCTTCGGATGAGATCGTCACGCAAGGCCAATATGAGGCCAAAGCTGGCGATCGCGTTCATCTTGTCAACGCATCCTCTTCTTCGGAGTAGCGGCAATGATCGAAAAGGATTCTCAGTCATGAATCTGCCGAGATTCGCCGTCACGCACAAGAGCCTAATCCTCGTGGCCCTCACGCTCGTGCTGGTGTGGTCGATCTCGTCGGCGTTCTCGATGCAGCGGCGCGAGGATCCCGGCACGGTTCAACGCGTCACGCAGATCATCACCATCTGGCCGGGCGCGTCAACGCACAACGTTGAGGAGTTGGTCACCAAGAAGATCGCGGACGACCTGCGTGGCGTCGCGCACGTCGACCACGTGACCGGCACTTCCAAGGTGGGCGTCTCCTCGATCTTCGTCGATCTCGATGACTACGTCAACGAGCGCACAGGCGAAATCGCGCTGCGCGAGATCCGCAATCACCTCGACGATTTGCGCGGCCAACTGCCTGCGGGCATCCAGGGCCCCACGATCGTGCCGCACTTCTGGGATACCTATCCGGTCGTGCTCGGCGTCACAGCGCCAGGTTTCTCGGCGCGCGAGTTGCGTGACATCGCCAAGAAGATCGGAGACGACATCAGCCGGCTGCCCGACGTCGGTGAGGTTCAGATGGTCGGCGATCAAGAACAGCAGGTGAACGTCGATCTCGACGTGCGCCGCCTCGCCGACTACGCGGTCAGCCCGCTCGACGTCACAAACGCGCTCGCGCGGCGCAACGCGCTTATGCCGGGCGGCACGGCGCAGATCGGCGGGCGCGCTGCCAGCGTCACCGCCCCGGATACGCTGCAAAACGCGCAAGACGTCGCCGACACCACCGTGACCACCATTGACGGACGCACCGTGCGGGTCGGCGACCTCGCGACTGTGCAGCTTGGATATCCCGACCCGCCCGATGAGCTCGTACGCGTACGTGGAAAGCCGGCGGTCGCGCTGGCGGTTATGGCGAGGGCTACATCTTCGGTCACGCAGTTGACGCCCGAAATCCGGCCGCTCGTCGCGCGCGAGCTCGCGCGCTATCCCGCGGGCGTCCACGTGACGTTCATCGCGGATCAGCCGACGACGGTCGACAAGCGCCTCTTCGATTTCACAGCCAACCTCGCGTTGGGGATCGTGTTCGCGACAGTGCTCGTCGCACTGTTCATGGGCTTGCGCAACGGCCTGCTGGTGGCGACGACGATCGTGCTCTCGATCGTGCTGACGCTCGGCGTCATGCCGCTGCTTTCCATCGATCTGCAGCAGATCAGCATCATCTCGCTCATCATCGCGATCGGTATGGTGGTCGACGCGGGAATCGTCGCTGTAGACAACATCGAGCGGCTGCTTGCGCAGGGCGTCGAGCGCCAGACCGCCGCATGGCAAGGCGTCTCGCAGTTATGGTTCCCGCTGCTGACGTCGACGCTTGTCGGCATGTCGTCGTTTGTGCCCTTCCTCTTGTTGGGAGGCGGCGTCGGCAACTTCGTACATGACCTCGGCTTAGTGGTGGCGATCTCGCTATCGATGTCGTTGCTCGTCGCCTATTTCGTCACGCCTATCATCGGCGAGTGGTTCGCGATCCCGGCTGGTGAGGGCACCCGCAACCGGGTCCTGCGTTGGATCGAGACCTCATTCGAACGACTGCTTGAGACGCTGCGCCGTCTCTATCAGCCGGTCGCGCATTTTGCGCTGCGCCACGCGTGGCAAACGGCGGCCGCTGCGCTCCTGCTCGTCATTTTGGCAGGCGCGTACGTCCCACGCCTCGGGCAACAGTTTTTTCCACCGGCGGACCGCAGCCAGTTCATCATCAATGTGACGGCGCCTGACGGCACCGATCTCTATACGACGTTGCGCTACGTCGAGCAGGTCGAGAGCGTCTTGGATGGGCACGACGATATCACGAGTTATGCCGCGTTCGTCGGGCATGGCGCTCCGAAGATCTACTACAACGTCATCCCCGAAGCACCGTCGACCAATTACGCGCAATTCGTCGTCAACACGAAAGATGTAGCGGCGGCGAACCGGTTGATAGACACGCTGCGTGCGCAAACACAGGCGCAGATCGCTGGCGCGCGCGTGGACGTGAAGAAGCTCGAACAGGGGCCGCCCGTAGGCGCCCCGATCCAGATCCGCTTGGACGGCGAAGATGCTCACGCGCTTGCGCTCGCGTCCGCACAAGTACAATCGATGCTGCGCGGCATTTCCGGCACGTTCGCCGTGCGCGACTCCGCTGGTACTCCGTCCACCAAGCTGGCCGTCAACGTGGACAACGCGCGCGCGAGCCTGGCCGGCGTTGACGAACAACAAGTGCGCGCGCTGCTTGCTCTGGCGTATACGGGATCTACGCCCGGCTCCATTCGCGAAGAAGACCGCGAGACGCCGGTCGTCGTACGTTTCCCCTCCGGCTTGCGTCACGACGCCTCCGCTCTGGGCGCGATTCCGGTGCGCAACGCGGCCGGCTCAGCGGTGCCGCTTTCCGAGGTGGCGAGCGTCGCGCTCGACACCGATACCGGTCTGGCGACGGTGCGCGACGGCCAGAAGATCATCACGGTGAGTGCTGAGGTCGCGGATCGACTACCCAGCGCAGCACTCGCTGACTTCCGCAAAGCAGCCAAAACGCTGCACCTCCCGACAGGCGTGAGTTTGAGCTATGCGGGCGAGGACGAGCAGTCGTCCAAATCCTTGCGCCAACTGTTGATGGCCCTGCTGGTGGGACTCATGCTCAATCAGTTGATCCTCATCGTCGAGTTCCGCGCGCTACGACTTTCGCTCGTGATCTTGAGCGCCGTGCCGCTCGGACTGTTCGGCGCCGTCTTGGGACTCGGTCTCACGCACAGTCCATTCGGATTCACAGCAGCGCTCGGCATCGCCGGCCTTGGCGGCGTCGTCACGAATCACACAATCGTCTTGTTCGAATACGCGCGCCGCGAGCTCGAACACGGCGGGTCGCTCGAAGAGGCGCTCATCGTCGCCGGCAAGAAGCGCGTTCGTCCGATTCTGCTGACGGTGGTCACGTCAATCGTCGCGTTGCTCCCGCTGGCACTCGCGGGCGGCGGCTTGTGGCCGCCGTTCTGCTGGGCGATCATCTTCGGCCTCGCCGGATCGATGGTGATGACGCTTGTCGCGATACCAGCGATCTACCGAATGGTCGGTCGCGGCGTCGCGCTAACGACCGAACACGGAGAACCGCATGAAATCGACAGCGCTATCGATTCCAACCGGGCAGCCTGAGACCCGCACGATCGCGGCCGCGTGCGCCGTTGTATTCCTGAGCACGGCGTTTGTGTTGGCACTCCCGCGAGTTGCATGCGCTGCACAGACGATCCCGTCCGGGTCCGGGATGAACGGCACGCTGAGCAACTCTCTTGACACGAAGAGCTCGTATTCCGGTCAGCCGGTCTCGATCGCGGTGGTCAGTCCGTTTCCCGAGGGGATCTCAGCCCTCGCGGGCGCGACGATCTACGGTCATGTCGGCTCGGTGACGCCCGGCGGCCGCGGCCGAAATCCGCAGCTCTCGATCGTGCTCGACAAGATCAAGTTCTCCAACGGTTCTTCGTCCTCGATCGGTGCGGTCGTCAGCAAGCTCGATCCGAAAGATGCGCAGAAGCGGCGCGTCTTGCTCGGAACCGCGGGCGGCATGTTCTTGGGCAATTGGGCCGGCAAGGCGCTCTTCGGCGGCAGCGCGGGCGGCGCAGTCGGCGCTGCGACCGGCTTTCTACTGAGCTCGAACAACAAGCAAGACTTCCATGTGCCGGCCGGTTCGCCGGTCGGCATCCAGCTTACACGCTCGCTAACCGTTCCCTAACGGCCGCTGGTCGACCGTTCTCTGACGACCACTCGGATCTTCGAGCGGTCTTCTTATTAGATCAGTCCCGCGGCGCGCTGCAGCTCGATCAGCGCCGTGCTCTCATCTGCCAGCGCGGTGGCATACGTCACCTGTGTTTGCGTGTAGGTCAATAGTGCATCGGTGAGATCGAGCGCGGTACCGACGCCCGCACGGTAACGCACCTGCGTCACGCGCAGGCTTTCGGCCGCCGATGTCTGGCCTGACAATGCCGCCACGGCCGCTGACTGCGCGGCGACGTAATCGAAATATGCTTGCCGCACCTGCAGATCGACGCTGTTGCGCAGCTGCTGCAGATTGATCTTCGCCTTGTCGACGTCCGCCTGCGCTTGCACGACCTTGCCGTGCGTGAAGCCGCCGTCGAACAGCTTCCAGTAGACCGCGAGCGTCTCGGACAGCTGCGGTTGCGGCACGTTGAAGAAGTTCGGCTTGCTCGACGCCTCCGAGACCTGCAGGCTGACCTGCGGCAGCGTGCCCGAGCGCGCTTCGGTCACGATCTTTTCCGCGATCGTCACGGCGTCGATCGCCGACGCGATCTCGGGGCGGCGCACTTGCGCTTGCTGCAGCAGGTCGCCCAGTGAATACACGGGCGGCGCGATCGCCGCGAACTGCGGCGTGATGACGCTGTTCAGATTGATATTGAGCAGGTTGGCGAGATTGGCGTTTGACAGGTACACGCTGTTGTGCGCGCGCACCGCGACGACTTGAGCGTTGGCGAGCGCGACCTCTTGGCGCAGGACGTCGGCGTGCGCGGCCGTGCCCGCGGCGAACAGCTCCTGCGACGTCTTGAGATTCTGATTGGCGACGTCAACTGCCTCATCGCTGATCGTGGAGGTCCGCTGCGCGAGAACGAGCGCGTAGTATGCGGCAGTGGTGTTGTTGATGACGTCGGCGCGAGCGGCCGCATAGTTGCTCTGCGCAGCGGAATAGTTGGCCGCCGCGGCGCCGATGGCCGCCTGCACGGCACCGCCCGTGTAGATCGCGTACTCCAACGTCGCGTTGACGTTGTTGATATTGTTAGATGAGAAGATCTCTTTTTGCAGCACGGGCGGACCGGTCGGCTGAGGGACCGGGAAAAAGACGAAGCCCTCGTTCTGAGTGTGGTTGTATGAATAGCCGGCCGAGACGACGGGATAGGCGTTGCCGCGAGCCGTGATCAGCTGACCTTGGGCGAACCGGATGTCTTGCGCGGCGGATTGATAGGCGAGGTTATTGGTCAGCGCCATCGAGATCGCGTCTTGCACGCTGAGCGAAACAGCCGGCCCAGGAGGCAGTGAAACCGACGGCGCTGGAGCGGGCACAACCGACGCTGCCGGCGCGGGCGACATTGGATACAACGGTACTGGTGAGGAGGCGGGTGCTGGGGGCTGCGCGACCGAGGGCGCACCGGCAGCGACCGCGACCGCAACGCCCGCCGCAATCGCCGCGGCACCGTTCATCCAGGGGCTCCGAAACTTCATCAAGGCCGGCCTCTCCATTCTTTCGGGCATTTTTCCCGAGTGGAAGGGCTATTTGTTTAAGGCCTTTACTATATCCCTGCTAACTATTTTTCAGCACCGCAGCGGCCCTACTATTTTGTGCTCAGGCGGGGTGCGAAGCCCTTCGGTGGCGCGCTCATGCCGCCCGCGGGAACCGCGGGCGTGATCCGAAGCGTCCGGCACGACATCCTGGGCGGAATCGCGTCGACCTCGGCGTCGGGTATCTGCGCTGCCGTGGCCGCGATCGGAGGTTTGATTCCGGCCAATCTCGCGGGATCGAAGCCGCCGAGCAGATCGGTCAGCTTTGGATTCGCGTCGCGTGGACCTTGAGGCAGGTACGGTTTCTCGTCGGGCAGCGACGCAAGGGCGGGCAAATCGTACAGTGCGTCGATGAACTTCACGACCGATGCATGGTCGCCGGCGTCTTTGACGATCGCGCCTGACTTTGCATAGGGCGAGATGAGAATGAATGGCACGCGCGGTCCGTCACCGCAGGGATGCTTGTCGGGGCATGGTTCGAATTGCGGCGGCGGCACGTGATCGTAATAACCCTCGGCGTCATCCCACGTGATGATGATCGCTGAATCTGCCCAGTACTTGCTGCGCGCGATCGCGTTGACGATCTTGGCGACGAGCGCTTCGGAGATGTGCGAGTCGGCGTACGCGGGGTGATCGTCGTCCCCAACGAAGGCCTTTTGCACTGTAGGATCCGGGTTCGCCGGCTTGAGTCCGAACGGATTGATGTAGCCGCCCTTGACGAAGAACACACCGCGATCGGGGAGCGTGCCGCCCTGGATCGCCGGCAGCAACTCGGTGAGATCCCGTACTCCGCTCCACATCCCCGCGTTCTCGTGGATGTAGCCGAAATATTGGGGGCCATTGTGATGGGTGATGTACGCCGGATACTTGCCGCTGCCGTCGTCTTTGAAGCCCTCTTGGTACCAGGCCCACGCGATCGGCTGCGCACCGCTCGCGCCGAGCTGCGCGATGTCGTGCTGGATGTCCGTCGTGTCGTTTTTGACGAGGTCACCCGCGTCTTTTCCGGCGAGGCTGAGCATCAGCGTTGCGTACGTCTGATCGAGCTGGGTGACTTTGGGCGAGCCGTTATGGTAGGGACCGTACGCCGGATAGACGTCGTTGACGATCGGCGCGCCTGGTCCGACGTTGTTGGGTGCGACCGCGCTGCCCGGATACCGCGCCACCATCGTCTGACCCGATTGGCCGGCGATAATGTCGATGTTGCCCGGCGTTGACGGCCCGTACATCGCCTGGAAGAAGTGGTCGTAGAGAGCAAACGAGTGAGCGTATTTCCAAAGGAACGGAATCGTGTCGCAATCCTCGTACGCCATCGTGAGCAGGCCGACGCGCTGTGCGTCCTCGCGCGACGCCCCGGCGCGCAGCATGCGAAGCTCCTCGTCGCTTATGAAGAGGTCCATCTTGCCGTCGTCCACACGCGTGTAGAGCGCCGGGCGCGAATGATCGGCGTCGGCGAGATCGGGATCGACGATGCGAAACGGCGTGACCCACTGGTTGCCGAGCGCGTCGTATTCCTTGAAGCCGTGCTGGCGCGCAAGCGCGGTGGTGAGATTCTCGGCGCCCGGGAACGTGCCGAAATAAGAGTCGAACGAACGATTCTCTTGATAGATGATGAACACGTGCTTGACGTGAGTCCGCAGGTTCTTGAGCAGCGTGTCGTCGGCGCTCTGCGCGGGCGATGTGCTTGAAATCCCGACAAGCAAAAACAACACCAGAAGACTTGCGAACATGCGGCGCATCTGAAACTCCTCAGTGACGCAAAGCTTGGATCGTGCGGCGCTGTTACACCAGCTTGAAAACCGTCCTCCGTTAACGTCACATTAAAACGCAAGCGACCCGGTGTACCGGGTCGCTTTACGATTCGAGTTCACGCACGGCTCACGGCGAACCGCCGTGGGCGATCGCCGTCGATTTAAGCCGCGGTGGCAGCCGCCATTGCAGGCGCGTCGGTAACGTGGAACACACGCGACAATCCGGTCAGCTCCATGATGCGCCGGATATGAGGCTGCGATGCTCTCACGCGCACGTCGCCGCCGCGATTGCGCGCTTTGCGCAGCGTCGCGATCAACGCCGCCAGGCCGCTTGAGTTGAGCGTGCCGACGCTGTCGAGGTCGATCGTCAGGTTGATTCTACCTGCTTCGACCGCGCGCGCCAGTTGACGGCGGGCGGCTTTTCCGCCGGAATCGTCCAGATCACCGATCAACGCGACATGCGCGTCGGCACCATTTCGGAGTTGAGTCAATTCGATCCGCATCATTTTAACTGCCCTTGGGAACGTCTCGCACGGGAGGTTCGTTGGCCACCGTACTGTTTACCGCCTAATAATAACGTGGCTTACAGTAAATTGCAAGATAGTTTCCCGATTAGTACTTATGTCCCTTGATTCGGTACAATTGTGGTCGTCCGCGCTCGCTTCTGGCTGTCCAACGAACGCTAACGATCGACGGATGATACCCGCCTGCCCATACGACGGTTTCATTGCGACCTCGTTACGTGGAGACCCAACCAATAGCACCATCACGTCCTTACGACGCGGCGCCGGCGCGGCATCAGACAGGCGAGGCGAGGCTTTCCCGGAGGCCCCTAGAAAAGGCGCAAGCCGTGTTCGATACGCTTAGATCGTTCGTGGACGCCTTACGCGCCGCGGGCGAACTGCGCGAGATCAGCGTCCCAGTCGATCCGCACCTCGAGATCACCGAAATCGCCGACCGTTGCGTCAAGCGGCCCGACGGCGGCAGCGCCCTGCTGTTCACAAACGTCAAGGGATCAGACTTCCCGCTGCTCATCAACGCGCTCGGGTCGGAACGCCGCATGTCGATGGCGCTTGGAGTCCCATCGCTCGACCGACTTGGCGAGAAGGTCTCGCGCGTGCTCGATCTGGTCAAACCAGGCGGCGGACCGCCGTTGGGACGGCTGCTCGAAGCGCGCGAGTTCTTGGGCATCGGACCCAAAACGGTGCGTTCGGCACAATGTCAGGACGTGGTCGTCTCGGGTGACGACGTCGATCTGCGCAGCTTGCCGGTTTTGACCTGCTGGCCGATGGACGCCGGCCCATTCATCACGTTGCCGTTGGTGTTCACAAAGAACGAGCACACGGGAACGCAGAACGTCGGCATGTATCGCATGCAGATCTACGATCGGCACACGACAGGCATGCACTGGCAGCGGCACAAGCACGGGCGCGAACATCAAGACGAAGCGAGCGCGAGCAGCAGGATGCCGGTCGCAGTAGCGCTCGGCGGGGATCCAGTGCTGGCTTACGTGGCAAGCGCACCGCTGCCGTCCGGATTTGACGAGATGCTGTTGGCCGGATTTGTGCGCGGCACCGGCGTTCCGATGGTGCAATGCAAGACTGTCGACCTCAAAGTACCGGCGAGCGCGGACTTCGTACTCGAGGGATACGTCGACAACGACGAGTTGCGCCGCGAAGGGCCGTTTGGCGACCACACCGGGGTGTATTCGCTCGCGGACGACTATCCGGTCTTCCACGTCACCTGCATGACGCGGCGGCGCGACCCGATCTACTGGACGACGATCGTCGGCAAGCCGCCCATGGAAGACGCGTGGTTGGGCAAGGCGACCGAGCGTTTGTTCTTGCCTGTCCTCAAGCAGATGCTGCCCGAAGTCGTGGACTATAATTTCCCTGTCGAAGGTGGATTCCAAAATCTCGTCATCGTGTCGATCCACAAGCGCTATCCAGGACAGGCCAAGAAAGTCATGTACGCGCTCTGGGGCCTTGGACACATGATGATGCTGACGCGCAACATCATCGTGGTCGACGCTGACGTCGACGTGCAACGCGTGCGCGACGTCGCGTGGGCGACGCTCAACAATGTCGACGCCGGCCGCGACCTCGTGCTCGCGCCAGGACCGGTCGATGCGCTCGATCATGCGGCCCCGCTGCCGTGCTTGGGGACGAAGCTCGGCATCGATGCGACGCGCAAGAGCGCGGAAGAAGGCTACACGCGGCAGTGGCCGCCGGACATCATCATGAGCGATGCGGTGAAAGAGCTTGTAAGCGCGCGCTGGCGCGAGTACGGCATCACGGAACCGCACGCGTGAACGCCGTGCGCGCCTTCATCCGCGACATCAAACCGGAACACACGCTGTTCGCGCTGCCGTTCGCGTACGCAGGGGCACTGTTGGCGCAAGGCGGTCTGCCGACGCTGCGCACGCTCGTGTTGATCACGCTTGCCGTGCTCGGCGCCCGCACCGCCGCGATGGCGGCAAACCGGCTGATCGATGCCCGCATCGACGCGCGCAATCCGCGCACCGCGTCGCGTCCGCTCGCGACCGGCGAACTGCCGGCTTCGGTCATGGTCATCGCGGTGATCGCTGGCATCGCGGTGCTGACGGTTGCGGCGTGGCAGCTCAATCCGCTCTGTCTGATGCTCGTGCCGCTGGGCGCGTTGCTGCTCGTGATCTACCCGTTTGTCAAACGCTTTTCGTGGAGCGTGCATTTCTTTTTGGGCGCGGTCGACGCGCTGGCTCCGCTCGGCGGCTGGCTGGCGGTGACCGGCCGCTTCGAATGGCCGTCGCTGATCTTGTTCTTGGCAGTGACGCTATGGGTGGCGGGTTTTGACATTCTCTACGCGCTGATGGACTACGATTTTGACGTGCGCGAGGGTATCAGCTCGATTCCGGCGCGCTTCGGCACTGCCGCTGGACGCAATGTGCCGCTGGTGCTGCATGCCGCGATGCTCGCTTTGCTTGCTTGGCTGGGAGTTATCGTCCACGCGCACCCGCTCTATTGGTTTGGGTTGGCCGCCGGAATCGCGCTCGTCGTGTACGAAGCAGTGCTCATCCGCCGGCGCGCAGGGGACGTGTTCGCGCTGAACGCGGCGGTTTTCAACGCCAACATGACCTTTTCGGTCATCTTCTTGGCGACGACTGCGGCCTCGTTGCTGGTCGTGCAGTCATCGCTCGGTTCAT
>Ga0126371_10004937_pt1 | contig 11810 bp, 8 predicted proteins | sample PanSoiMetaPlot_4_FD_110145 | JGI IMG/M metagenome (GOLD analysis project Ga0126371, IMG submission 110145) | Tropical forest soil microbial communities from Panama - MetaG Plot_4 | ecosystem: Environmental > Terrestrial > Soil > Tropical forest > Bulk soil | place: Panama | collected 2016-02-17
CCCGGTCCTTCGAGGTAGGCGTTGCCGGCGGTATCGATGAACGGCAAATGAAGCTGGCGGCAGCGCTCGGCTACTTCGCGAGTGATGAACGGCGCGACGAGCAACGGTGGCTCGGGCCATTTTTTGCCTTGTGCTTGGATCAACGCAGGGGTGGCGAACCGGTCTACCGTTTTGACCTCGGCGTGGAAGCGGTGCTTGCGATGTTCAACCAGCAGATCGACCACGGCATCGGCACCACGGTCTTGGCCAGCTGGGGCAGGGTGGATCTTGGCGTCAATCCCGGTGGTCTGCTTGAGCGCCTGCCCAGCGGCATGCAGGATTTGTCGTTCGGCGGTTGTGATCGGCACGGCAGCACCCGTCCTGTTCAATATTCATCATTGTACACGTAACGTGGACATTAGACAATAATGAACATGCCAGGGATGAAGCGTCGACCACTTTCTCGACCATCTGCCAAATGTTCGATTCCAAAATGGTCCTTTATGTGGTCCTTAAAATGGTCCTACGACGATGTTCGTAGACCCCTGACCTTTGGGGAATCTTTGGGGAAATCAGGACCATTCTAGGACCACAATAACCCTTCCTTAGGGCTCCAAAAGGCGTTTTTGAGTGCCACTCGTGCCTTTGGTTTCTGTTAGTTACCAGCGCCCGAAAAACTCATAACCCAAAGGTCGGTGGTTCAAATCCACCCCCCGCAACCAACCAAATCAGTTGGTTACGAGCTTCAGGCGCAAATCCCAAACCATCCTAGACCACAGCGATTCCTTCCTGCTGTTTCTTGTCAAGCTCCTCATTCCCGGATGCCTACAGAATCATTTGAACGACGTTGTTGTGGGCCTGCCTCTTGCTGTCTGTCATTGCCCTTCCATACACGTTCATCGTCGTCCGAATGCTCGCGTGGCGCATCAGCTCCCGCCGGACCCCCATCGATCGGGCTGAGGAACTGAACATTGTGTTTCCGAGCTCGACTTGTGCTCTGAAGGTATAAGTGCCGTCGAAAGACATCGAAGATATGGGCTGCGATCAAAAACCAAACAGTGGCGTAGGCTAGAACTCACGAGAGCGTTGCAGTGACGAAGCAGCGACTCAGGTCGGCAAACCGAAGGCGTTTGCGGCGGGGTCATCGTGAAGAAAAAATAGGAACGCCGAAGACGAGAAGACGAACAACAAACCTCAGTTCCAAGCGCCGCAGGCGAGCACGACTGAAAGCAAATGTTAAGCAATGAAAAACATCTTTGTAGGGGATTTCGGTGCTACCGAATCTTCTGTCCGCGCCCTCTTCGAGCCGCATGGAAAAGTGGAGCGGGTCAACCTGGTAAGCGGTCGAGACACGGGCTGCGCACGCGGCTTTGCCTTTGTCGAGATGACGGATTCTGCCGAGGCGGGCCGTGCAATCGCCGCGCTGAACGGCACTAATTTCAGCGGCCGCCAGTGGAAGTCGAAGAGTTGTAGTCGGGCCGCTGAGACGCTCAGCAAAAGAACGGGCTGCACTTGCCTTAGAGCACGTGCAGCCCAGATTTCAATTTTGTTCCACGGCTGGGCTTAAAGGCTATCGCCTAAAAACTCCGCCCAATCGTTTTCTAAAGACCAAGCCCGCGCCACCCAGCATGAGGAGTGACAACAACGAACTCGGCTCCGGAACAGTCCCAGGCACATTGATACCGGGCGTAGTTCCGAACGAAAACGTCGCGCTCGTGATCCTTGTATCTACAGTGACCCCTGTAACATCAACAACGAACGTGGCCGTTTGGTTGAGAAACGGATTGTGAGGCCCGTTGCCGGCGATCGAAGAATTGGCGTTACTATACGTTAAGCCAGCTCCGGGTGGTCCGATAATCAAATGCTCGGGTCCGATAAACCCGAGCGCATCCAATTGGAGCCCACCTCCGACGTTGTTGTTTAATCCCCATCCAGTGCTAACTGCATTCCCCAACGTGAAGGTGCCATTCGATGCGACCGTGATCTCCTGACCCGAACTTGAAGCCAGAGTGCCCGTCGTCGCACCGTTACTCAACACAAAATCGAGATCGCTGAGCAGTTGCGCGACGTCCTTCGGATTAGCCTCCAAATCGGTCAGAGTTATATCGACAAAGCCAGCGCCCGTGGTAAACGTTGCTGACGCATCGACCGGTCCACCACTAGTAGTTGCACCGCTAGGCGTAACAAACGTAATGGTGTTTGCATAAACTCCGGGAACCGAGGCAAACAAGACGAGCCCGGCCCCCAAAAAACTAAATTTCATCCCTCTCACATGTAACCAGCCTCCTTTCTGTCGCAACTTGCCGACATGGAATTATGACTTTAGTGCTAATACCTTTAAAAGTGCTGCTTCGGATAAAACGGATCAGTACTTTCAGAAAACGTATTAGAGATCACCAATCTTCAGCCCTGGAGCCTTTGCGGATCCGGTGAATTCCGGGGCCGTAGGTGCGAATTTGCAACACCTACCGCTGCGACGAGCAGCGAGATTTCAGCAGCACATCTGAAGGGTGATTTCCGACGAACCATATCGGGCTCCAAATGTTTTGAGTCTCGCAGGCTGAGGGTCGCATCACTCGGTCCGTGGAATTTTTCCACAGATTTTTTCGGCGTCTTTCTTCTATCATTTGCAGGGATTTCGAATATAATCGCCTGTGAATAAAACAGACTGGCCACTGGATTGTTATAAAGCCAACAGTTAGCTTAGCCAAGAGGAAAATGATGCCTGAAAAGCTCGAAGAGGACCTGCGAACGCGAATATATGAGGCCCTGGTCGAACTCGGCGTAGCGACGGCCGAACAGAAGCACGGCTTGGTCGAACATCTAGTGGTCGAATGCGACTCCCTGCGCGATTTGATCGTTTATGGGAAGATTCCCGACACGGTAGCTGTGGCTCAACACCCTCGCGGCTGATCCACGAGATCCGGAAAACCCCTTTCAATCACCAGCACTGCGCATACCTCCGCCGATCTGGCTTCCGGGGATCGAACTGTCAAATCAGCGGAAGAGCGAGTAGCCCGCAGCCCCCTGAAGGAGACCCCTATCATTGTTATTTGCGGCAGCGACTATGCATCACTATTTCCGGAGGCGAACATATGGTAACGGAGACAGATCTTCAGTCGTGTATCGATGAGTGCACTCGTTGTCACGCCATCTGCACAAGAACCGTTCAGTATTGCTTGGAGAAGTCCGGACGGTACGCCGCCGCAAACCATATCCGACTGCTGCAGGACTGCGCTGAGATCTGCCTTGCTTCCGCCAATTCCATGCTTCGTGGCTCCGATTTTCACCCCAACATCTGTGGCGTTTGTGCTGAGATCTGCGATCGTTGTGCCCGCAGTTGCGAGAAGGTCGGAGGGGGGCAGGATGATCACATGAAGGAGTGCGCCGGAACCTGCAGACAGTGCGCGGATAGCTGCCACCACATGTCCATTGCACGCCCTTTGATCGCCTAATCGAAACAGTGAGTGTGAGAGCCTCCGGGCGGAGGACGTGGATCGCAAGGCCCGTCGTGCCCGGCTCTTTCACGATTCTCCTGATCGGCAGGTAAGATCGCCGCCCTCGATAGAGAGGACCAGCGCGCCAGAACAACCACGTCAGGCCTAAGTCGCAACTCCGTCGGCCCGGTGGATATCATGGTGACATGCGTCCGCCCGGGCTCGCCGCTTACGAGCCGAAGGAGAATCATGACAAGGCGACGGACAATTGTCTTGAAAGCTTTACTTGCCGCAGTCTCGACAGCATGGTGCGTTCACGCTGCGGCGCAGAATATCAAAGCCCCGGTCGATCCAGGAGTACGCGGCGGCGCGGCAGGTGCAGGCAATCCGCTATCTGGGTTGACGTCCGACGAAACTGCGTTCTTTCGCGATGGCTTCTCTCGCTTCGCCGAGATCGAGACCGTAACCGGCGGCAACAACGTAGGGCTCGGACCTCGTTTCAACTCCAACCAGTGCCTCTCCTGTCATTCGCAGCCGGCGGCCGGCGGGTCGAGTCCGGCAATGAACCCCTTGATCGCTGTTGCCACCCTCAATGGGGCGAAAAACATGGTGCCCTGGTTTATCACTCCGAACGGCCCCGTCCGCGAAGCTCGCTTCAAGCGGACCAACGGCGTCAGCGACGGGGGCGTTCACGCCCTGTTCGTCATCACCGGACGCGCCGACGCCCCCGGTTGCAACATCGGCCAGCTCAGCTTTGGTCCCGGCGGCAACCCGCTGACCGGCCAGGGCGGGAACCCGAACATCGTCTTCCGCATCCCCACGCCGGTCTTCGGCGCCGGGCTCATCGAAGCCATCCCCGACGCCGCCATTATCGCCAATAGCAAGGCCAACGCCTCCCAGAAGTCTGGAATGGGCATCTCCGGCCACCCCAACGCGCACCAGAGCGGGAACGTAAACCTCAGCGCCAACGACGGGACCATCACGCGCTTCGGATGGAAGGCTCAAAACAAGTCCTTGCTCATGTTCGCGGCCGAGGCCTACAACGTCGAAATGGGAATCACCAACCAGCTTTTTCCCCAGGAGCGCGACGAGACCCCCGGTTGTCTGTTCAGCGCGACCCCCAACGACACGGTCAACTTCTCCCCAACGCCTCCTTCCAACACCGCGGTCCTCTCCGACATCGAGGCCTTTGCTAACTTCATGCGCATGTTGGCTCCGCCGGCTCCGGCGCCCGACACGCCATCCATCGTCAACGGCCGCGGACTATTTACAAAAATCGGCTGCGGCCACTGCCACACGCCTTCGTTCAGCACGGGGAAGATGATGGCCAGCGGCTCTTCGACCACTCCCAGCGCCGCGCTTTCCAACAAGCCTGTGAATCTCTTTTCCGATCTCCTCGTCCATCACATGGGAAAAGGCCTGGCGGACGGCGTAACCCAGGGAAGCGCGGGGCCGGACGAGTTCCGGACGGCTCCGCTTTGGGGTGTCGGGCAGCGCGTCTTCTTCCTCCACGACGGGCGGACCACCAACCTGCTCGAGGCCATCCGCGCCCACAAGAGCCCGCAAAGCGAGGCCACCAAGGTCATCGACTCTTTCAATCATCTTCGCCCCCGCGACCAGCAGGATGTCATCAATTTCCTGCGCGCGTTATAGTTCAGAAGGGCGCCAACCCACTGTCGGCCGAGAATTGCAACGGCATTTCTCGCGCTGCTGTTGTTGAGGGATTGTGTAAAGATCGGATTCCGAACACGTAAAAACGCCGGCAATGGTCTGACCTGTGGTCTGCACCTAGCCCGTCTGGGACTCGGGTGTCCTGCCTAAACATTTGTGAAATGGGCCTTTAATGATTTGGTACTAGAGGATACAGTCTTGGCACGGTGCTTGCTCCTTTCTGTTCCGCTATGTCGATGCTTGTTTTCACTACCCCCGATAATGTCCAGCGGATGCCCGTACCTGAGGAAATGTCTGACGATATCGACGAGTTAGCCAACGAGGCCGCGGACGCGCTGGAAGACTATTGCCGAGCGCCTTGGCGTCAATTAAGTGAACAGACAAGACGGGCGAAACTGCGAAAAGCGATCGAACTCTTGCAGCGCGCCGAAGGACTCGAATCGGGAGAAATCCCGATGGGGAACTGCGGAGACTGAGGCAAAGTCACAATCCACCGGGATCTCTTCGAATAGGATGCTATCGTCCCGGCAGGTGCGGCAGGTCCGCGTTGTTCTCGCCGCAGATAAACTCCATCGGCTCCCAGCCCGGCCGCAAGTGCATCTCCTGGTGACTGCCGAATGGCTTGGTGTAAGCGCCGGGATCATCGATGGTCATGTCGATCACCATGGTTCCGTAGTTCACGCGGCGGTAGCGTTCGGTCACGTGGAGCTTGTCGCTGGTGGGCCGGCCTAGTTGATCGAGCCACATCTTGCCATTGAAGCCGCGCGTGTCTACCACAAAAGTGTCGCCTTCCCATTTGCCGGTGGAGTAGCCGAACCACGTGGGATTGGCGTCCGAGCCCACTTCGCGCCCGTCGGTAAAAATCTGGCGCCAGTAATTGAAGGCTTCGTAAATGATCACGATCGAGTTGGGCGAGTACACCACTTTCCACGGATATTGCACCGAGTCAATCTTGGGGACGCCTTGCGGCAGGCAGTGAGCATCCGGGTCCTCACGCGAATGCGCGCCGTCCTTGCGCTCATCGAAAAGCTTTTTGGCCCAGGGTTGGTAGGGCACATCCTCGGGTTTCATGTCGAGTGCGAAATCGCGGATATAGCGATTGTCGTCCGGCGACCATGAGCCGGAAAGATCCGGCCTGCCGTCGGCCTGGCGCGGTCCGGGCGCTTTGAGATCGATCTCGCCGGACTTTGTGCGGGGCGCTTTTAGCGGCGGCACTTTGATCCATTGTCCGAACGCCGGAAGACATACCAGCCGCAACACAAAGATCGCGACGGGGAGTTTCCTTCCCATAGGCGGGCTTCACCTCCACAGAAAGAACGGAATCCCGTTAATAGTATCAGGGATTCCCGAAGGTCGTTGTGAAGCAGTCAATACGCCGGCGACTCAACTAGGGCGGTGCCGCTTTCGGAACGATCGTTCCGGAATCCGCGGCGGTTTTGTTCCATCAAAAGGAGTTGCTCTGCGCTCTCCGGAACGAACCATCTTGACTGGTCCGCTCCAGTCCAGTTTGACCCTTCGGCAAGCCCGCTGAACACCTTGGCAGAGAACCTCTCACGACCTCATTATCGCGCGCACGCGTAACAGACGAGCTTCCGGGAGCCGCTGGTTCCCGGTAAGTCGCGGATTCTGAACGCGACCAAAAAGATTCCGAATTTGTGAATGGCCATGGCTAGAGCCGCAATTGGGGATGAAAACGGCCGGATTCGGCGGTAATGATCCGGTCCAATGTCCGGACTGCCAACGCTCCATCACGTTGCGTCGGCGTGAGGCGGCTTGAGCAGCAGCCGAATCCACGCATCGGAAAGCCACTCGCCGTACTCCTCCACCGACAAGCAGCGCTGCTCGACGAGCAGCAGATAAAACTCCGAAGCGAAGGATATGCAGCTACACCGCGGTGGCGCGCACTTCGTAGTGATGCGCAAGGGACTCAATCTTCGATAGCAGGGCACGCGCCTCGGGTTCGAAGACTGCCGTGCGGTAGTTTTCGCCGGCAAATGCTTTGACCGATTCCAGCGAGTCGAACAGATTGATGACAATGAATTCCGATTCCGCTGGACCGTCGGAGCGAAGTACGTACCCGCCCCGATAACCCTGAATCCCCCTGAGATCCGGTAGTACTTTCTTCGTGAGGAGTGCCTCGTAAGCGTCCGCGTTCCGCGATTCCGTCCAACCTCGCCAGTGCCGTGCGATCATACTGCCTCCACAGCCAGGATACGCGAATAGCGAGAAGAATCTGTTTGGGCTCAGAACACGTACTTGAGCGCGAGCTGGATCACACGCGGGTTGACGCTCGTGTTCACGATTTGCCCGAAGTTCGGCGCCGATATGTTGGGCAGAGCCGGCTGGTACGGAATGCTGTTCGGGTTCGGGTTATCAAATTGGGCGTGATTCAAGATGTTGAAGAACTCTGCCCGGAATTGCAGCGACTGCTTCTCAAAGAGCCGCGTGTTCTTGAGAACCGAGAAGTCAAAGTTGAATTGGCCCGGCCCCTGAATGATGCCCATCCCGGAATTGCCGAATCCGGTGCCGTCGCCGATTTTCGGCGCCGGACAAAATGCGGCAGCATTGAGGTAGCCCGGCCCGCCGCTGCCGCCGCCCAGGCGCTGTTCGATGCCTCCCGGCGTTGCGATGTCCGCGTAAGTTTTTCCCGGGCACATCTGAGCGCGGGCAATGCCTTGGTCGGTGTAGCCTGTCGATGTACCGAAGATCGTGCCCGCGTTAGAGTCTTCGATGGTCAGTGCCTGCCCGTTTTGAATCGTCGTCACGCCGGAGATGCTCCAGCCACTGATCACCTTGCCCAGCGCTCCCGGGCGCTCACGGAAAGGAAGATCGTAGTTGTAGTTCACGATGAACCGCTGCGGCCGGTTGAAGTAGGAGGGGCCGTATTGCTGACTCAGGTCGCTGGCGTTATTGTAGTTCGCCGAGTTTTCCGAGGAATTCGTGAGAGACTTGCTCCAGGTGTAAGCAGCCTGCATGGTGAAACCGTGCGAGAACTGCTTGCGCACCGTGACTTGCAAGCTGTTGTAGTTGGAAATCAGGTCGTACCCCGTCCCGAGCAGACCGGTGGGCGCAAAGCCCAGGTAGGGAACGCGCAGATTGATGTTCTCCAGGGTGCTGGTAGTCTGGCCGTTGATGGGATTCGACGGGGTCGCCAGTTGCGCGGTGTTGTAGTTGTGAGAGAAGTCCTCCAGGTTGATTCCGCTGGAACCGACATAGCCGGCTTCCAGAGTCCAGCTCGGGAGGAACTGGTATTGGATATTGAGGTTGTACTGCCGGACCAGCGGCGTGTGCTGCAGTTCGCTCACGAAAGGCACGTTCAGCGACGAAGTCTGTCCCGTCGAAAGGTTGGCCCAGCGGGGCTGGAAGGCCAACGGCGTGTTCGGGAATGGATTTGCCAGGGTCTGAGAATTGGGGAAACCGTAGGTCACGTTAGCAGCATAGGGAGGATTGTTTCCGTAGGCGCTGGACATGGAAATGGTGCTGACGCGATCGTAGAACACGCCCGCTCCGGCGCGAATCACCAGTTTTCCGCTATTGCCCGGTTGCCAGGCCACGCCGATGCGGGGCGCAAAGTTGCTGAGCGGCGGGTGCTCGCGGATCCCGTTGTTGCTGCTGTTCACCAGCGCGCCGTTTGGAGGAGTGCCATAATGCGCGGCATAGTTGGAGGGCACCACGTAACCTGTGAAGGCCGCCGCGGAAGATGTCGGACCGGTGGGCGGTATGGGAACCTTCTGCAGTTGGCTCAGCCACACGTTTGTCAGATTCGCGTATTTATCGCTTAGCGTGCCGTCGTACTCCCAACGAACGCCCAGGTTCAGGGTCAAACGGGAATTCACCTTCCAGTCGTCCTGCACAAAGGAATCCAGGTCGGTCATTCGGTATCCGTGAATGGGACCATTGGGACCGGAACGCGTGCTCAGAATCGCGCCCAGAATGTTGCCCGGTTGCCCTACCAACAAATCATTGAACGATCCCATCAGCAGGATTCCGTTCTGGATTCCGGGCCAGACCAGGTTGTAAGCCCATTTCTCAAACTCGAAACCAGCCCGGATGGTGTGCTTGCCGTGCGACCAGGAAACCTGGTCGGCGTATTGGTACAGATGGGTCGGACTGTTCAGAGGATCCAGGTTCCCGAACGCCGTGTAGCCGCCGATGATGAAGATCAATTGCGGCGGATGAGCGGAAGTAGGGCTGATCGGCGTCTGGCCAATATCCGCCGAGGTCTGAGCGCCGAGCGGCATCTTGTCGAGATTGACGGCTTCGGTGTACGAATACGAAGCCCGGGCTTCGTTCACAAGGCTATTCGTGACCAACGAAGTAAGCTTCAGCACCGAGTAGGTATTCGAGTAGTAAAGAAACTTGGGCGTGCCCGGCAACTGGCCGGCCAACGGCGAGGTTTGCGGATCGCGGCTGTAAAAATAGCGACTCGCGAGCGTGTTTTTGCTGTTGATCAGGTAGTCCGCATTCACCACCACCTGGTCCTCGTGGTGAGTCGCGGGTATGCTCCAGGAACGCTGGCCATAGACGTTGGTCCCCGAACCGGGGAAGTAGTAGCTTCCGTCCGCATTCTTCGCCTGGAGGATTTTTAAAGCCACAGGGCTGATGTTGGATCCGTCACAGGCTAGCTGAGTGACAAAGGGCAGCAGCGTCGAATACCCACAGTTCTGCCTGGCAAGCGCCGCGGCAAAACCCGCAGCGCTGCGGTCGCCGGCGGGAATGGGCGGCAGATATGCGCTGGTCAGCCCCTCCGCAGCGATGCCGTTGCGCTGCCGCGTCCCCTGATAGCTGCCGAAAAGGAACAGCTTATCCTTCTTGACCGGACCGCCGATGGTTCCGCCAAACTGGTTCTGGCTCAGAACCTGTTTCGGGCAATTCCCCTGGAACGAGGAGCAGGTGTCGCGATTGTAGAAGAAATCGTTCGCGTTGAGCTGCGCGTTGCGGAAGAACTCGAACGCCGAGCCGTGGAGTGAATTCGTGCCCGACTTGGTGACCACGTTTACGTTGGCGCCCGGGTTCCGGCCGTAGCTGGCGTCGTAAGTGGACGTCTGGACTTTGAACTCCTGGATGGCGTCGGGGTTGGGAATGGCGAGCCCGGTGAGGATGCCGTATAGATCTTGGGCCGTTGCCCGGTTAGTCATATTGCCAATGGCGACGCCGTCCATTTGGAAATTGTTCTTCCCGGGATCGTTGCCGTTTACGCTCAGGTCCAGCGTGCCTTTGCCAAAGGCGGTGGCGTTACCCACGCCTCCGGCAGTGCCGGCCGACAGACCCAGGATCTGCGTGTAGTTCCGGGTGGATAGCGGCAGGGCGGTCACCGTGCGCTCCCCGACCACAGTTCCTAGCGTCGAGCTCGATATCTGCAATCCCTCGGTTTGGGCTTCCACCGTCACCTGCTCGGCTTGCGAGCCGACCTCCAGCGTCTGGTCCAAGACCGGGGTCTCGGTCACATTGATTTTGACAGATGGAACGTCGGCGGTTTTGAAGCCCGCGGCGCTAAATCGCACTTTGTAGGTGCCTGGCGGAATCAGCGAGAATTTGTAGTTTCCATCCGCGGCGGTAACGGCGGTTCTGGCCTGGTTGGTGTCCACGTTGGTGAGCGTGACAGTTACGTTCGGGATGACGGCTCGGGAAGCATCCGTCAGTGTTCCGGTAAGAGCGCCCGTGCCGGCCGACTGCGCAATCAAGATCGGTGCCCATACGCTCAAAAGAGCGAAAGCAATAGGACGGAGACCCCTCAGACGAAGTGGCGTTTGGAACATGATTTCACCCTCGCTATCCCCGTTCGCCGGTTAGGGACGAACAAAACTCAAAACGTGTGGTCAATATATGCGCGAGTGGATACGCTGTCAATCGCGCGGATCTGATATTGATTATCAGATTTATTGATATAACTCAAGGCCCAACGGACTTTCACTGATGAACGTCAATGTCTAATTCCTCGGGCTTCGACTTCGAGCGTGAAGCCGTTCTTCAACATCGGCTCGATTTCTTTTTGCCAAGACTTCTTGCTCACGAACCAAGTTAAGATCGTTAATCGCATGACGATTCGGCGAGCGATACTTCGAGCGCGGATGAGAGACGGATGCGGATGCCTGTAGTGAACGCTGGACCATTCGATCATCCGGCGCATCCCCGCCGCGGCGGATGCGCCGGCTGCCTGATGCAGACGATGATCCTACTTCTGGGCGGCTGTGCGCTGATGTACGGGCTCTTCGTCGTGCTGGCGCCGTGGAATTTCTATTTCGGCGGCCACTTTCATGCCATACCCGGATGGTCGGGGGGCGGCTGGCTTCGGGCCCCGGCGGCGGGCGGGAATTACTACTTGTGGCTGCGCTTCGACCCCACGATTCCCGGCTATCGCAAGTCGCCGATCCAGGGAGATGGATACCTGTGCACGCCCAGGAGGCAGAAATTCCGCCTGCATTTCGGCGGTGAGATGCCACGCCAGCACGGCACCGACCTGCGCGGCGTCCCGATTCACCTATACCTCTTCAACTGGCCCGTGTTGGCGAACGTCTTAGGCGACCGCCGCCCGAGTTTCGATTTATACGGCGCGTTCGGAGACGCGGAGCTGGTCATGGACGATCGGGGCAGCTTGACTCGCGCCTTCCGGCCGGACGGCACCTTGCACGGCCCCCGCGACAACACTCCTTGGAAACAGCCGGGCACGCAGGTCACGGTGCACGAGAATTCCGCCTGGTGGGTGTTCAACCCGTCTTGCCC
>Ga0126371_10004938_pt1 | contig 11808 bp, 15 predicted proteins | sample PanSoiMetaPlot_4_FD_110145 | JGI IMG/M metagenome (GOLD analysis project Ga0126371, IMG submission 110145) | Tropical forest soil microbial communities from Panama - MetaG Plot_4 | ecosystem: Environmental > Terrestrial > Soil > Tropical forest > Bulk soil | place: Panama | collected 2016-02-17
AAAAATCTATGAGTCCATTAGTGCCTCTGGATTTGCCTCCTATTTAATTTCTCGTGGCCGAATGGACGGGTACACCGTCTTCATCGACTACGTGAATTTTGTCCAAGTGGCCGCGATTCTTTGCAGTGCAATTGCTCTGCTTGTACTGCTTTGCCACGCGCACGTGATATATGATCGCATTACCTTCGCGTTGATGCTTGCGGCATCGACCTATGCGATCAAGACCGCATCGGGTGCCGTAACCGCTATGCGTCAGTTGATCTGGCAGAAAGCGATATACGACGATCACGCCGCTGCCGAGCGCGGCGAAAATGTAGTCCGTTTCGACCGCAACTCATAATTCGTCTAGCCGCACACCATCCAATTCCAGTGCCGCTATCACCGCCAGAAAGAAAGTGGCGGCGAAGGGTCCGCGGTTCAGCTTGGACTTGATGGGGTCCAAGATCTCGCCCGGTGGCCCAAGCGCGTCGGCTCGATCAAAAGTACGAATGGAAAGATCTCGCTTTGGGAGATCGTCAGATAGCGTGAACGTTCCTAACACGTTGTTCTGCTTAAGATTCATGGTTTCGTTGGCGCGAGACTCCGCAATTCATATGGTTACTCCGGTGACATTGGTCGGAGAACTAAGGTGGACGCAACGTACAATCTGAATGGCGGGTTCAAACCAACAGCGAAGCGGCGCGCAGACTTAGACGGTCCAGACTTTTATCCGACGCCTAAATGGGCGACGCATGCGCTGATCGACAATGAGAAATTCCGCGGAGACATTTGGGAATGTGCATGCGGCGACGGCTCAATGTCCGAAGTGCTCGCGGTGACTGGAAGCAAAATTAAAAGCTCCGACCTTTACGATCGCGGATTTGGCGAGATCGGCATTGATTTCTTGAACACTAAACGGAAAGCCGAGAACATTATTACGAACCCGCCGTACAACGCGGCGGAAGGGTTCGTCGCCACAGCGCTCAAACAGGCCGAGCATAAATTTGCTCTCTTGCTACGGCTTGCGTTTCTAGAGGGTTCTCATCGCACAAAAACTATTTTCCATGTCAATCCACCAAGCCGCGTTTGGGTATTCAGCGAGCGAATAACCTTTTACATGAAAGGTGCGACGATCGCTGGCAGCGGAACAACCGCTTACGCATGGTTCGTTTGGGATAAGAATCACTCCGGACCAACCGAACTGGCGTGGTTCAAGCCCGGCTACAAGTCAAGATACAGAGATTCGACTATCGCTTTAGCGACTCAACAAGCCGCCGGCCTGCATCTGTGATCCTAAACCCTTTTTTCGTATGGGTGGCGAGGCCAGCCTTCAGAAGTGTTTTGTGACTTTTGAGATTACGAACCTTCTGCGTGAATTTTGTATCTGACCGCTTCGCCAAAATCTCGTTGTCTTCACCTTCTGGCTCGAATTGACGGACGAGCGCAGCGATTATATCGCTGGTGTCCATTTCTCCATTTGGTGCGCTGTAGAGCAATTCCAGCGTCGGAATAACAAGCTCTGGCTCCGGAATACGTGTTTTCACCATCACCCCCTTGCGTCGGTAACAACTCATGACTCTTTCCGACCGACAGAGTCAAACCAACCAGAGTTTTCTATCTAATACCGCGTCAGTGCGCCTCGTGGTCGGCGCGATGCAGGATGGCACCGTCGACGCCGGTTTCGTAGGCGAGGCCGACGGCGGTCATCGCCGCCCCGTCGGGAAAGAACGACTTGATCAGGCCTTTGCGCTCGAGCACGACCCAGACAGCCTGATTGTGCAGGCCGGTGGCGTCGCGCGTCATCACCACCGCGTCGCCGAGATGGAAATGGTCGCCGTGCGGCCGCGGCAGATTGCCAACCAGCAGCGCGCCATCGTCGCCGGCCGGCCGCGCGTGGCCGGGAATGCGCGCCAGCGCTTGCAGCAGAGCCAGGGTGCGCAGCTGTAACGGATTGAGATTGAGTGGGTTCTTTTTCGGTGCCATGGCGGCGATCTTAGCGGCGGCGTCCGACGGCGGGAAGGCCGCCGGCCGTGCGATCAGGCGAAAAACGCCCGGACAAGGAACGTCAGGCCGGTGGCGATATAGATCCCGACGATGAGCTGTTGGAAACGCTGTTCGCTCAACTGCACGCGGACGAAGCGGCCGACCCACATGCCGATTGCGGTCGGGATCAGCATCAGGAAGGAGACGCCGATCTCGGGCAGCGTCGCGACCCGGTTGGCATAGATGCCCAACAGCATGCCGACGCCGGCAACGGTGTACATCAGTGAGATCGTCGGAATGAATTCGTCTTTCGTCAGGCGCATGCCGAAGACGTAGAGCATGATCGGCGGCCCGTAGAAGGTCGAGATGCCGCCGAGCAGCCCGCTGCCGATGCCGATGAGCGGATTGGCCCAGCGTTCGTGCGCAGGTGTCACCCGGATATGCGGGGTGAAATGCAGAAACAGCGGCACCGAGATGATGGCAATGCCGATGATGGCGTCGAGGACGTGTTCCGGCAGAACGACGAGCAGGCGCGTGCCGGCGATGACCGCGACGAACAACGGCACCAGCAGAGTCCAGAATCGCTTGACCAGATGCGGAAACCGACCGCCTTGGATGCTCTGCACGAAATTGGAGCCGATGATCGGCACCGTGGTCATCGTCACCGCGGTGTTCAGATTGACCAGCACGGTCAGAAGCGGCACGGCAACCAGCGGCAAGCCGATGCCGGCGACGCCCTTCACCGTGCTGCCGGCGAGCAGGCCGAGGGCGCAGAGAAATGCGGCGGCTGGCGACACGGCTCAGCGCTTGAGCCGGATTACGTAATCGCGGAACGCCGCCAGAAACTTGGTCAGTTCGTCGCGCACGCCGGCGTCGATCAATTGGAGATTGGCGTCGAACTTCTTCGCCGCGTCGCCGATATAGACCTGCGGCTGGTTCATGCAGAAGCAGTTGAGCGATACGCACATGTGGCGCAGATGGTATTGCGCGCGCACGCCGCCGACGGGCGACACTGATGCGCTGATGATCGCGGTCGCCTTGCCGACATAAGGCGGATCGGGAATCCGCGAGCCCCAGTCGATCGCGTTCTTGAGCGGCGCCGACACCGAATAGTTGAACTCCGGCGTCGCGAACAGCACGCCATCGGCGGCGCGGACGGTTTCGCGATAGGCGTGCACCGCCGGCGGATAACCTTCGACGCGAATGTCGTCGTTGTAGAGCGGCAAGGCGCCGAGCTCGACGATCTCGATCGTCATGCCGGCCGGCGCGAGCGCGACCGCCGCTTTGAGCGCAGCGCGGTTGAACGAGCCTTTGCGCAGGCTGCCGGCGATGCCGGCAATCTTCAGCTGTGGCGCGGTGGTCATCGGTGTCCCCCGAAGCGAGCCGATTCCTTAACGAGGCGGCAGCATGCCGAGCAAGCGATTTCGCCCGGCGTGGCCTCAAACCAGCCATGCCGTGGGCAAGCGGCTCTCACACCACGCCGGCAACGCCAAGCGCGGCCGCGACCGCGAAGACCCACAGCGGATTGATCCGCGTCCAATAGGCAACCGCCGCCGTCGCCGCCGTCAGCACGAAGGTGATCGCGTCATGATCGGCGTCGCGCGCCAAAAGGAAGGCAGACGAAGCGACGAAGCCGACGGTGACCGGCGCCAGGCCGTTCTGGATCGTCATGCACCACGGCTGATATTTGAATTTGTCCCAGACGCGGAACACCGCGAAAGTCACGACCCAGCTCGGCCCCATCATCGCCGTCGTCGCCACGATCGCGCCCAGCAATCCTGCGACCTGCCAGCCGACCAGCGTCACCACCATGACGTTCGGTCCCGGCGCGGCCTGGGCGATGGCAAAGAGCGCGGCGAACTGAGTGCCGGTCATCCAGTGCTGCACTTCGACCGCCTGACGCTGCATCTCGGGAATGACCGCGTTGGCGCCGCCGAACGCCATCAGCGACAGGATCAGGAAATTGACCGCCAGCGCGGCCAACGTGCCCGTGCCTTTCATGTGCGCCGCCACCAACTGATGCCGATGCTGAGCGGCGCCGCCGTCAGCAGCACCCACGGCAACGGAAAACGCAGCAGTGCGACCGTGACGAAGACCGCGACGATGACCGGCGCCGCTTCCACCGGCCGGCGACGCAGCAGCGGCGTCGCGATCCTGCCGGCCATCGCCAGAATCATGCCCGACGCCGCGGCCGAAACCGCGAGCAAGCCGCCATTGACGGCCGGCAGATGGCCATAGCGGCTGTAAAGCGCGCCGAGCACGACGACGACAATGCACGGCAGACCGAGGATGCCGAGAAAGGCGGCGATCGATCCCGGCAGGCCGCGGAAACGCGCGCCGACCGCAATCGACAGATTGACGATGTTGGGACCCGGCAGGAACTGGCACAGCGCGAGCGTGTCGAGGAACTCGCGCTCGGTGAGCCAGCGGCGATCCTCGACCAACTTGCGCCGCGCCCACGGCAACACCCCGCCGAACGCCATGGCCGAGATCAGCATGAAATGGAGAAAGAGATCCCACAGGCCGGTATCTTGCGCTATCGCGGACTCGGACGGCTGAACTTCAGCGGTCATGCGGCGGCCATCAATTGTGACCGGCCGCGGACGCGGCCGGCGTCGGCATGCGCAGCTGCTCGCGCAGATCCTGCGCCACCAGCGCCTCGTCGAGCCGCCCGTCGCGGTCGTAAATGTCGTTGCGGAATTCGACCGTACCGTCGGCGTCGACATACGCGGTCTCGTAGAGCACGTAGACTGGAATCGGCTTGGGCAGCGGCACGGTCCGGGTCTTGCCGGTGGCGATCGCCGCGTCGATCGCGTCCAGCGTCCAGGCGTCGTCGTCGGCCAGAACGCGACGCGCGAGCTCGCGCGGATTGTCGAGCCGGATGCAGCCGTGACTCAACGCACGGCGCGAACGGTCCATCAAATCCTGGCGCGGCGTGTCGTGCAGATAGACGTCGAAGCGGTTGGGCATCTCGAACTTGATCTTGCCGAGCGCGTTCTGGGGGCCCGACCGCTGAATGAGCTGCTTGCCGCCCGGCACGTCGATATAGGTGTAATCGTGCCGCTTCAGGTAGTCCGGATCCTTGAGGATCGCCGGCCGGATCTCGTTGACGATGATCGAGCTCGGCACGACCCACGGCGGATTGAATGTCACCGCAATCATGCGCGTTTGCAGCGCCGGCGTCGGATGCTCCAAAGCGCCGACCACGGCGCGCATCGTCAGGATCGCCTCGCCGTCTTGGTAGAGCACGACATGCGAGCCCGGCACGTTGACCTCGATCCGGGTCGGCAACAGGTTGCGCGGCATGGCGCGGCGGCGCTCGAGATTGAGCCGGATGGTGCGCAGCCGCGCGCCGGGCGCGATGTTGAGCGCGGTCAACGTCGCAAATGCGACTACGCCGGTTGCCGGCAAGCCGCGTGCCGCCTGGAAGCGACCGATGGCAGCCGATAGGTCGGAGTCGAAGTTCGGACTGTCGCCCGGCGGCATGAGGCCCTCGGCAGCAAGCCGCTGCCGCAGCTTGACCACGTCCGGCCCGCTAACGCCTTGCTGCAACGGCAGCTTGAGCCCGATCGGCTTCCAAGCTGCGTGCTGGGCGTAATCGCGATAGTGCAGGTAGGCCTGCCGCAGATGCGCATACGCGGCGTCTTGCGGTGCCAACGCGGCGAGCGTCGGCGCCACGCCGTGCGTCAGCGCGCGGGCCAGCACGGCGCTCGGATCGACAGCGGGTTGCGCCATCGCCCAGTCGCTGTCGACGTCCGCCATGACGACGACGCCGCGCCCCAGCGCCAATGCGTAACGCACGAATGCATCGGTCAGCAGCAGCTCGCTTGCCGCCGGATCGGCTTGCGGCACGGCAAAAGCGCCAGGGTCGAGGCCGTGCGACGGCGCGTCGGCCAGCACCGCGACCAGCGCCGCGCGGCGCTCCGCGGTCCAGATCGGCCGATCGTCGCGCGCGGCATAGATCCGTTGCAGCGGCTCCGTATCGATCGACCGGCCGGCCAGTTCGATCGTGTCGCCGTGCTGTAGCAGCGCCGCGATCGCCGCCGGATCGGCGTCGGCGTGCGCCGGACCGGCCCATATCAGCGATCCGGCGACAAGCAAAACCGGCAGTCGAATCGGCAGAAACCGCATCGGCGGCGGGCACCTTTCGCCAGCCATCTTCGGCGAACCGCCGCAGCGGGACAACAGCGCGAAACCCCGCCGATCCCTAGGCTTGCGCGGCAAGAGCCGGGCTTTGGGCGCGTTTCGCCTCGTAAGTTTCGAGATTGGTCAAGGCGGTACGCAGGATCGGCGCATCGACCCGCCGCGCCGCGGCGCGGCGCACCAAGTCGCCGATGACGTGATCGCCCTCCGTCGGACCGCCCTTGAGCATGTCGCGCATCATCGACGCCGAAAAGCCGGAGCCGTGCTGAGTCAGAGCGCCGCGTGCGCCTTCATAAGCGGTCGACGTCGGCACAAAACCCTCGGCCTTCGCCACGGCAGCGCATTCGGCGAGCGCGGCAAGCATGAACGCCTCGCCCGATGGCGCCGCCATGATCTCGCCGACGGTCGCGCGCGTCAGTGTCGTCGTCGTCGCCAACGCCGCCAGCAGGACAAACTTGTCCCACATCGCCTGGCGGATCGTGCGGCTCGCCTCGAAATCGAGCTTGGTGTGCGCGAGAACGTCGGCGAAGGTCTGCACGCGCGCGCTTGGCCGGCCGTCGAGCTCGCCGAAGACCAGCGACTGCATGCAGCCCATGTGCTGCACGACACCGCCGGCATCGAGCGTCGCGCCGATATAGCAGGCGCCGCCGAGCACGCGCCGAGCGCCGAAACGCGCGCTCAGCGCGTCGAGATGGGCCATGCCGTTGAGCAACGGCACGATCGCGCTGTCGGGCCCCATCGCTGGTGCGATCGACTCCATCGCGCTGTCGAGATCGTAGGCTTTGGACGACAGCAGCACGATGTCGAACGGCGTTATTTTTTCGCCGGCAGCGACCGTCTTGATCGCGAGCTTGAGATCGCCGACGGCGCTTTTGACCAGCAGGCCGTCGCGGGCAAGCACGGCGCGGCGTTTGTCGCGCACCAGGAACGTGACGTCGGCGCCGCCCTCGACCATACGGCCGCCGAAATAACCGCCGACGGCGCCCGCGCCCAAAACCAGAATGCGCATGTTTTGCCCTTGGCTTGCGACGCGCATGCTAGCCTTCGGCCGCGGGCTTGCGAAGGGAACGAGGTATGCAATTTGTTTCGGCCAAGGGCGCGCAATTGCCGGCCCTCGGCCTCGGCACCTGGGCGCTTTCCGGCCGTAGCTGCTACGACGCCGTACGCGCCGCGCTCGCCATCGGCTATCGCCACATCGACACCGCCGAGCTTTACGGCAACGAAGCCGAGGTCGGCGCGGCGATCCGCGACTCTGGCGTAACGCGCGCCGAAATCTTCGTCACCACCAAGATACCAATGGGCGAATTGCGCGCGCCGCAAATCCGCCGCAACGTCGAGCAGAGCCTCAAGCGCCTCGGCAGCAACTATGTCGATCTCCTGCTGATCCATTGGCCGAGCCGCCGCGAGCCGCTGGCCGAAACGCTGGGCGCCTTTGCCGAAGCGCGCGCCAAGGGCCAAGCGCGTTTCATCGGCGTGAGCAATTTCACCGTCGCACTGTTGCGCGAGGCGATCGAAATCCATGGCGCCGACATCGTCTGCAACCAGGTCGAATATCATCCCTATCTTTCGCAGCGGCCGGTGCTGGCGGCGCTGGCCAAGTACGGGCTGTTGCTGACCGCCTATTCGCCGCTCGGCCGCGGCCGTGCCGCCGCCGACCGTGATCTCATCCGCATCGGCCAAGCCTATGGCAAGACGCCGAGCCAGGTGGCGCTGCGCTGGCTGCTCGACCAGCCCAACGTCGCGGCGATTCCGAAATCGTCGAACCGCGCGCATCTGGCGGCCAACTTCGCGATCTTCGACTTCGCGCTGTCGGCGGCGGACCGCGCCGTCATCGACGCCAAGCGCGGCGGCACGCGGCTGGTCGATCCGACGGGGTGGGCGCCAGCGTGGGATCCGGCCTAACAGGCTGGATTCGCTGCCAATCTGGGCAATTTACATCGCACCGGCAGTGTGCACACTGTGCAATGGCCCGGCGGCTTCGCCCGGGTGCGGGAACCACGCCATGAGCTGCTGCAATTCCAACCAGACCGCCTGGAACGGCAAGGATTTTCATCGGCGTACGGTGCTCAAAGGCGCTGCCGCGCTTGCCGGCACGCTCGCTGCATCGCGCGCCCGCGCCGCCGGCAAGCGCATCCGGTTGGCGTTCTGCAGCCAACTGCTCTGCATCATCCCCTATGAAGTAGCGCGCGCGCACGGCTATTACGAAAAAGAAGGCCTCGACGTCGAGCTGGTCTACGCACGCGGCGGCGGCGCAGCAATGCAGGCGCTGGTCGGCGGCGCGGTCGATTACGGCGCGACGGCGCTCGACGTGGCGTTGACGGCCTACGTGAAAGGCGCGCCGATCCGCCGCTTCATCTCGACCGGCAAGCTGCCGCTGTTCGCGCTCGCCGTCGCGCCCAAAGCAGCGAAGGTCATCACCTCGATCAAGGCGCTCGAAGGCCACACCGTCGGCATTTCGGGCCTCGGCAATGCCGATCACGCGCTGTGTCTCTTTCTGCTCCACCAGGCCGGCGCCGATGCGTCGCGCGTCCAGTTCGCCACCATGGGTCCGAACCTCCTCGAAGCCTTGCGCCTCGGCCAGGTCGACGCCGGCATGGTGCAGGAGCCGGCGCTGACGCTGATCGTGAAAGCCGGCGGCCGCGTGCTGGTCAACGCCATGCAGACCGCCGATGCGCACAAATATCTCGGCGGCAACTACGAGTTCATGGGCGTTGCGGTGCGCGTCGCCGAGATTCCGTCGCGCGTGGATGAGATGAAAGCGCTGGCGCGGGCGCTGTCCGGCGCGCTCCAGGCGGTGCAGACGCTCTCGCCCGACGATCTTGTCAAATCGCTGCCGCCGGAAATGACCACCGGCGCCGACACCGGCGCGATGCGCGACATCCTCGCCAAGTACCGCGCCTCGCTCTACCCGACAACCGTCAAGCTCGACCTCGCCGCCGCCAACCGCGTCGCCCAGTCGCTCGAAATCGCCGGACTGTTGCCGCGCGACGCGAAGACCTCGGGGCTCTACGACACCGCCATCGCCGGCTGAGCCGCGCCGTATGCTGCGTGTCGACTCGCTCGCGCTCGACTACGGCGCGACGCCCGTCCTCGAAGGCGCCAGCCTCGAAGTGCCGAGCGGCAAATTCGTCAGCCTGGTCGGACCGTCGGGCTCGGGCAAAAGCAGCCTGTTGCGCGCCGTCATCGGCTTGCAGCCTCCGCTGGCCGGCACCATCGAGACCGATATCGGCGCCGGCGACATCGGCATGCTGTTTCAGGACGACGCTCTGCTGCCCTGGCGCACCGCCGAGCAGAACGTAGCGCTCGGCCTCAAGCTCAAGGGGATCGCCGCCGGCACGGCGGTCGCGAGTGCGCGGCAATGGATCACGCGGCTCGGGCTTTACGGTCTCAGCGAACGGTTCCCACGCGAGCTTTCGGGCGGGCAGCGCAAGCGTGTCGCCTTGGCGCAGGTGCTGGCGCGTGAGCCGCAGCTCATCCTGATGGACGAGCCCTTCGCGTCGCTCGACGCCATTGTGCGCGCGCGGGTAACGCAAGATTTGGTGCGGCTGGTCGAGTTACGCGGCATTTCGGTGCTGCTGGTGACGCACGATCTGGAAGAAGCGCTGGCGCTGTCCGACGTCGTCTATCTTCTGTCGCACGGCCCGCGGGCGCGGGTTTCCGGCCGCTACGAGGTGAGCCTGCCGCGACCGCGCGACGTGATCAAAGCGCGCAGCCATCCGGATTTCGCGCCGTTGCTGCAACGACTGTGGAACGACCTGTCGCGCGAAGTCGGCGAGCGTGCGGCATGAATCCGAACACCGCCTGGCTGCGCAAGACCGTCGCGCTCGCCATCCTGATCGGCGTGTGGGAGGCCTGTGCCGATCTCGGCTATTTCGATCCGCTCTATATGCCGGCGCCGTCCAAGGTGGCGGTCGCGCTGTTCCAATTGTTCGCGCAAGGCACGATCTGGCCGCACCTGATCGCCACCTTCAGCGCCGCGCTCGGCGGCCTCGTCCTCGGCCTGATCGTCGGCACCGTGCTCGGCGCGGTTGCGGCGCTAACGCCGCTGGTCGGCGAGCTGCTGGCGCCGGTAATGATTTCGCTCAATGCCGTGCCGCGCGTCGTGTTGGCGCCGCTGTTCGTGATCTGGTTCGGCATCGGCGTTGGCTCGAAGGTCGCGCTGGCGTTCATCCTGGTCGCGGTGTTGACCTTCTTCACCGTCTTCACCGGCATCCGTGACGTCGACCGCCGCCTGGTTGAGCGCGTGATTACGCTCGGCGGTGGCCGCGGCGCGCTGTTGCGCGAGGTCTATGGACCGTCGGTGATTGCCTGGATTCTCGGCAATCTCAAGGTCGCGGTCGGCTTCGCCTTCACCGGCGCGGTGGTCGGCGAGTTCGTCGCCGCGACCAAGGGCCTCGGTTACCTGTTGTCGTTCGCGCAGAGTAGCTACAACGCCGCGCTGATGCTGGCGCTGGTAGTCCTCATCATGGGCTTCGTGCTGTTGCTCTTCGGCCTGACCGGCCTGCTTGAGCGGCGACTGCTGCGCTGGCGCGGCTAAGCGTTCTTCTCGGCTTCGAGCTTTTCGACCAGCGCCGGCAGGACGCGAAGGTCGTAACCCTTTCGTGCCGCGTCAGCGACCAGCGGCAGCGAGCTTTCGCCGTCCAACAACGCACGCGACAGGCCCCACAGCAGGTAACAGCGCGTGCCGCTGCGGCAATGGGCGAAGGCAGGACCATCGCGCAGCATCGCCTTCTGGAACTGCACCACGTCGTTGCGCGTGATGCTGCCGGTCACCACCGGGATGAAATGGTATTTAAGGTCGTGCTTCTTTGCCTCGGCGGCGATCGTCTCATGATCAGGCTGCCCCGGCTCTTCGCCGTCGGGGCGATTGTTGATGATCGACGCGAAACCCTGTTTGGCGATTTCGGCGATGTCAGCGAGGCTGATCTGGCCTGACACGGTGAGCTGATCGTTGATCTTGGTGGCACCCGGCATTCAACCTCCCTGTGCCGGCCAGACGCCGGCCGTTTCGAGCTCGTGCATCGCCTTGTCGGTGAACTCGGCCTGCGGCGCGTTGCCGCCGATGACGAACATCAGAAGATACTCCTTATTCGGATCGCCCGGTGTCACACATTCGAAGCGGCGGATGGCGCCCGCCGGGAACGAGATGACGTCATAGGGATCGAGATCGACGTGCTCGACGCCGCCGCCGTCGCTTTCCCAGGAACAACGCCAGCTTCCGGTCATCGGGATGAAGGTCTCGTTGGTGTCGTGGTTGTGCATCATCGGGCCATGGCCCGGCTTGGCCTTGCAGAAGCCGAGGTTGAAGCCTTCAGAAACCGGGATCGCAGACAGGCGCGCCGCATCGTCGCCGACCGGCGACGTCGCCGCGTCGTTATCGGTCTCGGGCGGCTGGAAGCCGATGACGTTATAGAGGATGCGTTCGCAGCCCGGCATCTTGCTGTCGGGCAGGCCGCCGTCGGAGCCTTTGAGGTCCGTGAAACGCGCCACGCGCTTCATCATCGCGGCGCGCGAGATGCCGAATTTTGGCAGCTTTTCCATCGCCAGCCTCCCGGTCGGGTTCGACCGAGGTTAACACGCCGGCAACCTATCGTGCGAGCGGCCGCGGCCGCCTTGAACGCTCCGCGCCCTTCGGCTTTAATCCGGCCAGCGCGGGTGTAGCTCAATGGTAGAGCAGAAGCTTCCCAAGCTTACGACGAGGGT
>Ga0126371_10004939_pt1 | contig 11806 bp, 10 predicted proteins | sample PanSoiMetaPlot_4_FD_110145 | JGI IMG/M metagenome (GOLD analysis project Ga0126371, IMG submission 110145) | Tropical forest soil microbial communities from Panama - MetaG Plot_4 | ecosystem: Environmental > Terrestrial > Soil > Tropical forest > Bulk soil | place: Panama | collected 2016-02-17
CGCGGCATCCTGCTCGGCGGCGTTCCCGGCGTCCCGCCTGCGGAAGTCGTGATTCTCGGCGGCGGCGTGTCGGGCAGCCATGCCGCCACCATCGCCATCGGCATGGGCGCTCGTGTCACGGTCGTCGATCGCTCGGCCGATGCGCTCACGCGCCTGTCGGCGCAGTTCGGCCCCTCGATCGCGACGGCGTTCTCGACCCGTGCCGCAATCGAACAACTCGTCCGGCGCGCCGACCTTCTCATCGGCACAGTCCTGGTGCCCGGCGCGGCCGCCCCCAAGCTCGTCAGCCGCGCCATGGTCGCGACCATGAAGAAGGGTGCCGTGATCGTCGACGTCGCGATCGATCAAGGCGGATGCGTCGAGACCTCGCGGGCGACCACCCATTCGGATCCGACTTATGTGGTGGATGGTGTCGTGCACTACTGCGTTGCCAACATGCCGGGCGCCGTGCCGCAGACGTCGACGTTCGCGCTCAATGCCGTCACGCTGCCGTTCACGTCGGCGCTGGCGGACAAGGGGTGGAAGGCCGCGTCGCGCAGCGATCCGCACCTGCGCAATGGCCTCAATGTCGTCGACGGCAAGGTCACTTGTGGGCCGGTCGCTGTCGCCCATGGCCTGCCGTATGTCGCCGCCGAGACCATGATCGGCGCCTAGGCCGGGCTCCGGCCGGCGCCCGGTCCTGCCGGCGTGGTCGATCGGCGCGATCTGGCTCTAATTGTCGGCAATTGTCGGTGGAATTTATGGGTGAATTGTCCCGTGCGGATTAGCACGGACGCAGTATTTCACGTTTAGGCATCGGGTGCCGACTAAGCACGGCATGGAGGATCAAATGAAGTCAGTGAAGCGTTTCCTGCGTGACGAGAGCGGGGCGACCGCTATCGAGTACGGCCTGATCGCGGCCGGCATTTCCGTTGCGATCATCGCGACCGTCAACACCCTCGGCGGGCAGCTGAAGAATACGTTCTCGAGCGTGTCGAGCCAACTCGGCAACGCCGGCAAGTAAGCGCCACTTCAGGTCACGAATCTCGGAGGCCGCCTCGGTTGGCGGCCTCTTTTCGTTACAGACGTCCGCTTGCGGAGGGAAAGCTGACGCAATTTTCATGGGACGTGCGGCTGCTTGGTCGTGCGGGAATGGTCCTAAGTCGGCTCGGAAGACTTCGATTTTGCCCATTCGCTCGGATTGAATCCGTCGACCGTCTGGCCTGGGTAGTCTCCCTCGAGAAACGTGGTGGCCGGGTCGCCCGGAAAGAAGCAAATTTGCCTGATCAGCGTGTCACCAGGGTTGTAGAGGGAATGCTTCATGCGGGCTGGCAAGACGACAACGTCGCCGCCCGCGTAGGCTTCGGTGCCCTGGTCGGTTCTGCACTCGCCGTTGCCCTCCAGGACGATGATGACCTCCTCGGTCTCGTGGAAATGCCACGGGACCGTCACGCCTGGACTGATGACATTTTCATGGATATCCGACACGGTACCCAGCTCCTTGTTCGCGATGAAATTTCGAACGCGTCCCTTGGGACGGCTCGGCTTCTTGCCGAGCACGCCACGAAAAATGCGCATGGCCGCTCTCCCTGTTTTCGCGGAGTTCACCCTTGGGCTCGCCGAAGGCAAGACCCGAGGGCTTATCCGGGCTACTCACTACTCACGCCGATCCCAGTGTCTCCGCCGGCCATTGCGCCACCTGCTGATCCTTGACACCCGTCGGCAATTCGACGTGAAAGATCGCGCCCTTTCCGGCCTCGGACGACGCCCAAATTCGCCCGCGGTGGCTCTCGATGATCGACCGGCAAATGGCAAGGCCCATCCCGGTGCCCTGGGTCTTGGTGGTGAACAGCGGGTTGAATATCCGATCGATGACGGACGCCTCGATGCCTCGCCCGGTGTCCTCGATGGATATCGTCACCTTGTCGGGCTTGCTGCGTTGCGACTGAAGGCGCAACACGCGCCGCTCCGCCGATTGCATCGAGTCGATGGCATTCATCACCAGGTTCAGGACGACCTGCTGCAGCTGAACTCTGTCGCCCGTCACGGCCGGCAGCTGGTCATCGAGCTGGGTCTGGACCTGTATGCTGCTTTTCTGCAGATCGATCCGCACGATCGCCAGGACCGACAGGATGACGCTGTTGACGTCGACCGAAACTCTCTCGTTCAAGCCCTTCTTGAACATGGCGCGAAGACTTTGGACGATGTCGCCCGCGCGATAGCCGGACGACTGGATGTCCTCCAGCGCCGCTTTCACCTCGCCCAGGTCCGGCGGCGCCTTGCCAAGCCAGCCCAACGCGGCGGCCGCCTTGAGCGTGATGGCGGTCAGGGGCTGGTTGACCTCGTGGGCGATGGAAGCGGACAGCTGGCCGGCGGCCGCCTGACGGTTCATGTAGGTCAGCTCGGCGATGGCGTTGCGCGAGCGCACTTCCGCAAGATTGCGGCGCCGGTGCTCGTAGATGAGCCACGTGATCAACGCCGCCTGCGCCAGCATTGCGGCCGAGAGCCCCAGGATCTGCGGGCGATATTTTTCCCATGCGGTGGGCTCGCGAAAATAGATCGTGCTGCCCGGCGGCAGAACGCTTTCGCTGATACCCCAGCGCTGCATCTCCCGCCAATCGAACTTCGGCGGCGCGAAACCGATGGGCGTGGTCTTGATGTCGGCGGGCTTCTCGCCGCCGAGAATGCGAACCGCAACGGCGGCGGTCGCGCGGCATGTCTCGATGTCCGAGTGCATCGGGCCGCCGACGAGCTCGCGGCCGAAGAACGCGTCGTCGAAGGAAAAAATCGGCGCGTTGGCGACGGCGTGAAGCCGCCTCAATGCCGTGTCGCCTTCGTACACCGCACCGGCGGCATCGACGATCAGGAGTTCCCAGAAGATCGCCGAGCCCGGCGCCAGCGTGGCGGCGCGCTGGAGCATCCCGTCGAAGGTCAAGTCGGTATACCAGGTGAACGCGACCCGGCCCTCGAACGGCTTGAACTCCCGGCGCATCTCCTCTCGCCAGATCGCTTCCAGCGGCGACTTGCCGTTCACCACGTCGATGTTCTTCGTTCCCGGCAGCACATGCAGGATGTTCTCGATGACCGCCGGAAGGTCGTGGGCCACGGCCACGACCGTGTCGTTCTCGGTGAGGCTCGCATAGTCGACCCGCCGCCGTTCGACCACCGTGAGCACCATCGGCGTTGCCGGAAACAGCTGCCGGCGGTGCCGCTGCACGAAGGCGGCCGCCGGCGCACCGAGGCTCACGATCAGGTCGAGCGGGTGCGCGGCGAACAGTGTGCGGAGGTATTCGACGAATGGCTTTTCGGTATCCGCGCCGGCGAAACGGGCGGCCGTGAGCGAAAAATCGATGACGTCCAACGGCCAGGGCGACTGACGGTCGAGCTCGGCGCGGATGCCCTTGGCGTATTCGCTCCAAGGACGAAACTCACGGCCAAACGAATGAAGCAATATCACGCGCTTGGGCGCGGCCGCCGCCGCGGTCGAGCACGTAAATACCGTGCGCAGGCAAACGACCGCTGCCGCGCTCGAGCAAATCCACTGACGCCGGGTCGCTCCGTGTCGCAATGTCGGTATTTCCTTCACGCCGCTCCGCATCGTGGAGACTAGCAGCAATGCGGGCCAGTGGCACTTGGCGGAGGTCTCCGGTGGCCGCTTGGTGCGCATGGCCCGCCGCGGTTAAACTACTCTGCAACTACCGTCCATGAGACCCGCACGCGGCGCTGTTCGCGTGACCGGATCGATGTCCGCCGAGGAAGCCGCATGGCCGAATGGGGCGCCGGATACGTCACCGACACCGCTTACGTCCACGATTTCTGCCGCGTGCAGACGCCGGCGATCCTCGCCCTCGCGGCGCTCTCGCGCAACGTCGCGGCGGCCGGCGGCCGCGGCGAGCCGCTCACCTATTGCGACCTCGGCTGCGGGCAGGGATTCACCGCGAACCTCGTCGCCGCCGCCAATCCGCGCGCGGAGGTCTTTGCCGCCGATTTCAATCCGACCCACATCGCCGGCGCGCGCGCGCTCGCGGCCGCGGCCGGTCTCGCCAACGTGCGCTTTCGCGAGGCGAGCTTCGACGAGCTCGCGCAGGACAACACTCTCCCGGACTTCGACATCATCTGCCTGCACGGGGTCTACAGCTGGGTCAGCGCGGAAAACCGCCGCACCGTGGTCGGCCTGGTCCGCCGGCGGCTCAAGTCGGGCGGCATGCTCTACATCTCCTACGACGCGATGCCCGGCTGGGCCGGGATCGCGCCGCTGCGCCGGCTGCTGGTGCAGCAGCATGCGGCATCGGGCGGCGCCTCCCAGGCCGGCCTCGCGCAGGCGCTCGCCTTCGCGGAAAAGCTGCGCGAGCTCGGCGCCCTCTTCCACCGCATGTATCCCTACGTGGCGGTGCAATGGGACCGGCTGAAGAAACTCCCCGCCTCCTACCTGGCGCACGAGCTGCTCACGCGCGACTGGCAGGCGTTCTCGTTCGCCGACGTGGCGGCGGAGCTCGCGGAGGCGAAGCTCACCTTCGTGGGTTCGGCCCACCTCACCGATCATGTCGACCGGGTCAACTTCACCGAGGCGCAGCAAAGCTTTCTGGCGCAGATCGCCGACCCGGCGCTGGGCGAGACGACGCGCGACATGATCGTCGGCCGCCAGTTTCGCCGCGACATCTTCGTCAAGGGCGTCGCGTCGGTGCGGCCGCTGCCCGCGCGCGAGCGCTGGCTCGACACGCGCTTCGCGCTCACGACGCCGGCCGGCGAGATCGACCTCGCTTTCGACACGGCGCTCGGCACCATCCAGCTTCGCCCCGACATGTACAAGCCGGTGATCGAGGTGCTCGACCGCGGGCCGATGACGGTGCGCGAGCTGGCCGCGAGTCCGCCCGCCGCCAAGCTCGAGTGGAGCGGGCTCACCGACGCCATCCGGGTCCTGGTCGGCCGCGGCGATCTGCAGCCCGCGCTTCCGGCGGAGAACGAGGCCGAGCGCGCCGCCTCGGCGGGCCGCTTCAATGCCGCCGTGACGGCGCTGGCGAAGGACTCGGAGGACCTCTCCTATCTCGCCTCGCCGGTGACCGGCGGCGGCGTCCGGGTCGACCGCCTCACCCAGCTCTATCTGCGGGCGAAGCGCGACGGCGGCGACCCGGTCGCGACGCTCGCCGCGATCGCCGAACGCGGCGGCGGCATCGTCGACCGCAACGACGACAAGCTCTCGCCCGAAGAGGCGCGCGCAGCGCTCGCGCGGCGCGCCGCGCAGATCGAGCAGCGAACGCTTCCGCTGCTCGCGCGACTCGGCATTTGCTGAGGCACAGCGGCGCAACGGCCACCGCGGTCAGGTGGTCTTCTGGACCGCCGGCAGCTGATGCGAAGCGCTTTCGAACGCGTCGGTGAGCTTGATCGTGTCGCCGGCGAGCATCTTGTAATCCGCGTTCATGAACTTGATGTCGCCGGCCAAGGTGACGAAGTCGGCGGGGTTCTGCAGAACCACCTGGTTGAAGGTCGGCGCTCCCGCGGCGCTCGAGCTGCGGTCGTCGGGAGCAAAGTCCTGGGAGATCTTCTGGAAGTCCGCGCTCACCTTGAGATAGTCGGCCGCGAGCGCCTCGGCGTCAGCGCTCCACTTGATGGCGGCGTCGGACAGCCCGCGGATCTTGAGATCCGACGCGCTCCTCGCCAGCGCGATGAAATCCGCGCTGAGCTTGTGCAGGTCCGCGCTCTGCTCCTTGTAGTCGACGCTGATGGCGCCGAAGTTCAGGCTGATCGTCTCGGTCGGCTGGTCGGCGATCCCCGGCGAGATCTTGAGGAAGTCGGTGCCGATGGCGTTGAGATCGGCTTCGTAGCTTGCGAAGTCGGCCGCCACCTTGCCGGCGCCGCCGCCACCGCCGCTATCCGACGTTTCGGAGAACAGGATCGGCGAGGCCTTATCGACCTGCTTGATGATCACGATCTCCTTGATGTCGACCTTGTGCTGCGCCTCCGCCGTATTCAGAAAATCCGTGCCGATCTTGAAGAAATCGTGGCTGATGAGCGCGTCGTCGTGCTTGAACTTGATGTCGAGCGCAGCGGGCGAAACGCTTTCGCTCGATACGCCTGCGCCGGAGATCAGCGTCCCGTCCTGGATGATCTTCAGGAAGCCGTCGCCGAGCTCGACGGAATTGCGGCCGATGTGCCGCAAGTCATGCGCGACCTGCTCGCCGGCGTCCTCGAACGATTCGAATTTGTGGAAGTCATCGAACTTGAGAAAAAAATCGGAGGCCATGTGCCGTCTCCCAATTTTTTCCGTCGGTAGCGGGCGGCCGTCCCGCATCGAAAACAGCGGAAGCGCCGCATGGAACGATATGCCTGTCGTTCGCTCTCGGCAATGTCATATTGCCCCTATCATGTTGCCGTCGGCATCGCGGCGAGGCTGCGAGCTCGTCACGCCTGCCGCCAAACGACCGCGCCATCGCCCGCACGGCGTCGCGGCCGGTTGATTTGGATCAACGCGGCGACGCGCACCCGGACCTAGCATTGCTGCCATCCATGGGCGTCCCATGGCGCAGGTCAGAAAACCTGGCAGACGCTTGTTGCGGATTATTTGCATCAGGGAGAACGGCAATGACGACGAAGAGAGCGACGGCTGCGGCAGCGATCGGCGGGGCGTGTCTCGCGTTCGTCGCGACGACGCACGCCGCGATGGCGCAAACCGCCAAGGACCTCGTCGGCTCGTGGCAGCTGGTTTCGGTGGTCAACACCACAAAGGACGGCACCAAGTCGGATGCCTTCGGGCCGAACCCGAAGGGAATGCTGATCCTCGGCGTGGACGGGCGCTTCGTCCAGGTGCTGACGCGCGCGAGCCTTCCCAAATTCGCATCGGACAACCGCATGCAGGGAACGCCGGAGGAAAACAAGGCGATCGTGCAAGGCAGCATCGGGATCTTCGGCAGCTATTCGGTGGTCGACAAGGTCCTGGTGCTGCATGTCGAGTCGGGGACGTGGCCGGTCTGGACCGGCACCGACCAGAAGCGCCCGATCAGCTCGTTCACCGGCGATGAAATGTCGTGGACGCTCCAGGCGTCGATCGGCGGGACGAACGTCACGACGTTCAGGCGCCTGAAGTGAGCGAAGCGAGCGCGAACGACCGACCGCGCAGCCTCGCGGCCGAGTGAGGCGCGCGGCCATCGGGTCGCATCCCGATTGCGACCCTTGAGTCCTGATTAGAACAGACGGCCGACCTGATCGGTGATAACCGTCGCTCATCCCTGCCGATAGCCGTCCGGGCCGCAGGGGCTGAGAGACCGGTTGCGCTCCCGCCTGTGCAGAACGCGGAGCGCCGTCATGCCGATACGCCCGTTCCTCGACGGCCAAGCCTTCAATCCCGAGATGATCGAGAGCATGAGCAAGGCGCTGGCCGGCGCCTGCGAGGCACTCGGATTGAGGCAAAAGCCGGATCTCGCCATACGCATCGTGGCGACGTGCATCATCGATCACGCGCGCAACGGCATCCACGATCCGGAGCTGCTCAAGGTCGCAGCGGTCTGTGCATTTCGGCAATGAGGGGAGTGCACATGGCGCTCGATTCTTCTTATGCGCGAGCCGAGCTGCGCCAGGAGTCGTGGGAGCAGCGCGTGAACCGGCTGTCGAAAGAGACGCACGATCTCGTCGTTGCCACCCGCGTGATGATCGAGCAATCGCGCAAGTCCCTGGCCCGGGCCGATGAGGCTCTCAGAGACCGGCAATAGGCCGCTACGCGCTTCGCGCCTTCCCCTCGCTTACGCCCGTCGCTCGCGCAGCGAGCCAAGGCGGGTCGGCACGCCCAAGGCAGGCTCCAGCAAAACCCGCGGCCGTTGGCGTTGATCTACATCAAAATGCTCGCCACGGACGGTGCATATTTGGCGTTTTCCGGCGACCGATGGGAGACAGCCAATGATGCGATGGATCGTTCTCGTGCTCGGCTTGGCCTTTGCGCCCTCCGTGCAGGCCATGCCGCACGGCCCTCTCCCGCAGACGGACGGGGTGATCATTCAAGTGCGCCAAGGGTGCGGCCTGGGACGCCAGCTCGTCGATGGTCTCTGCGTGCAGAACTACAAAGTGCGCGCCGCAGTCCGCAAGTGCAGGAAACGAGGGATGCGCATGGTGAACGGTCGCTGCGAACCACGCGCGCGACCTGCCGCCGCACGACCTGCGGCCGCGCCCGGCTCGGCACGACCTGTGGCCGCACCGGCAACCCAGCCGCCTGCGCCTGCTCCAGCCGCGCCGCGTTGATCGGCGCGCGCAACTCCCCTAACGTGTGACCAAGCGGTAGCCCGGATCGCGCCTCTGAGGCGCCCAAGTGAGACTGCATCTCGACCACGCGCCCATCGAGATCGAACGAAAATTCCTCGTTGCGAGCGACGATTGGAAGCGCTCGGCGACGCATAGCGTTCACATCCGCGACGGACTGATCGCCGCCTACAAGGGCCGCAAGGTACGGGTCCGCATCGCCGGAGACGTCGCAACGATCACGATCAAGGGACCGCGCTCCGGCCTCGCACGTGCGGAATTCGAATACGAGATTGCGCTCGCCGACGCCGAGCAGATGCTGTCGGTTTTTTGCCGCGACGATCACGTGGAAAAGCAGCGCTTCTTCGTGCAAGCCGCCGGTGCCGTCTGGCATGTCGACGTGTACGGAGGCGTGCTCGAGGGCGTCGTGATCGCCGAGATCGAGCTCAATCGCGAGCTCCAGAAAGTGGAGCTGCCGAGCTGGATCGGCAAGGAGGTGACCGGCGACTTGTCCTACCGGAAGATCAACATGCTTGCCCAGCGTCAGCAGCAGGCGAAGCCAACGTAACCCGGGTCGAGCGTACCGGCACGGCCGTGTCGGTGCAGCTCCCGGCGACCAATCAGTCGCCGGCGCAACATTAGCTGCTGGCTTTGTCGGGACGCGGACGGAACACTTCCGCGCCGCCGGACTTATGATCGTACGCCGCCTTGCCGAGCCCAGGAAACTCCGTAATGGGATCGCAGGCCAGATACGTGGCCATCGTCGACGACGACGAGTTCGTGCGCACAGGGCTCGCGGCCCTGCTGCGTGCCTACGGGTTCGAGACCCGAGCCTATGCGTCGGGTCCCGACTTCCTCAAGGCTCTGCCCTTCGCGGTGCCCGACTGCCTGATCGTGGATGTGGACATGCCGGGGATGACCGGCCTCGATCTGCAGCGCGAGCTCTTGCGCCGTGGTCTGCACATCGCGACTGTCGTGATGACGGGCAGCGACGACAAGGCTACGCGCGACACGTGCCGCGCCCTCGGGGCGATCGCGTGCCTGCGCAAGCCCCTGCAAGGCGACACGCTGCTGGCTACCATCAATTCGTGTGTGGACGCATCGCGCGCGCCGTCAATGCGTGCAAGGGGGGCATGAGTTTTTCGCGACCCTCCGATTGAGCAGTTACCCGCTTCCAACAAGAGACGCCTCGTCGTGAGGAGTTCGTCGTCGCTCTGGGACGACGGGCGTCTCGAACGATGGCCGCCGGCGCAAGCGATGCCGCCTGCGCCGAAGCTTCGCATCAGGTGAGCCTGCGGAAGAAATCGCTCCACCGAGGCTCTTGATGCACATGCGGCAGATCCACAGCTCGACGTTGCCCGACGTTTTTACCGGAAAATCAACATTGAATTGCCGTTGAAATGGTGCTTATGCGCCGACGTGGGCGAAGGCATGCGAATTGACGTTGAGGTTTCCGTGGCCGAGCACGACGCGGCCCCGCCGAAGGATGCCAGCGCTCCTCCGAGCTGCGGCAGATGCAGCGCGGGCATGCAGCAGTTGACGGTCCTTCCCCGTCTCGGCGACCGCCCGGCGTTTCACATCTTCCGCTGCATCGCTTGCGGCTTCGTCGATTGGATAGCAGTCGATTGGATATCGGAAGTGACGCAGAAGCCGGCATCGTGAAGCGCTGTCGACGCCTCACCCGTCGGCCCGCCCCTCGAGCAGGCCCTGCAACCGGCTCGCCAGCTCGGGCTGGCGGAACGGCTTTGCGATCATCGGCCACTCGATGTCCGTCGGCGCGCGACTCGCCACCGCCTCGCCCGCGTATCCGGACATGAGCAGGACCTTGATCCCCGGCCGCAGCGCGCGCGCCTCGGCGCCGAGATGCATGCCGGTCTTGCCCCCCGGCATGATGATGTCGCTCAGGATCAGGTCGATCGGCTCGCCGCGGCGGACGATCTCGAGCGCGCCATGCGCATCGGACGCCGTGATCACGCGGTAACCGAGGTCGCTCAGCATCTCGATGACCAGCGCCAGCACGCCGGCGTCGTCCTCGACCACCAGGATCGTTCCGGTTCGCGCCGGCCCGGCGACGAGATTCTGGTCCGCGACGCCCTGCTCGCCGAGCAACTTCGTGGACGGCGGCAGGTAGATCGACAGGCGCGTGCCGACGCCCACGGTGCTCGCCAGCGTGAGGAAGCCGCCCGACTGCCGCACGAAGCCGTAGACCCGGGAGAGACCGAGCCCGCTGCCCTTGCCGGGCCCTTTGGTCGTGAAGAATGGCTCGAAGGCACGGTCGACGACGTCCTTGGGCATGCCGACGCCGTTGTCCGCGAGAGTGAGCACGATCCACGGCCCCGCCGACACCGCCCGATTCTGCCGCACGAGATCGTCGTCGCGCTCGACACGCGCGAGCCTCAGCGTGAGCGTGCCGCCGTCGGGCATCGCGTCGCGCGCGTTGACGGCGAGATTGAGCAGCGCCGATTCGAGCTCGGCGGGATCGACCTCGCACACCAGCGGCTCGCGGCCGAGCGTCACCTCGAACCCGATGCTCTCGCCCACCGCGCGGCGGATCAGCGGCTCGAACCGGCGCACCAGCGCGTTCGCGTCGAGCGTCTGCGGCTGCAGGTGCTGGCGGCGCGAAAACGCCAGCAACTGCTGCGTCAGGCTGTGACCCCGCTCGGCCGCATGCCGGGTCGCCGACAGGTGGCGCCGCACACGCTCGTCGCCGTCGAGCCGGCGGCTCAGGAGATCGACATTGCCGAGGACGACCGTGAGCAGGTTGTTGAAATCGTGCGCGATGCCGCCGGTGAGCTGCCCGACCGCCTCCATCTTCTGCGCCTGGATCATCTTGCGGATCATCAGATTGATGTTGTCCTTGAGGTCCGCGACCTCGCCCGACGCCTCGACGGTGATCGACCGGCTGAGGTCGCCCTTGGTGGCGGCATCCGAGGCCTCGGTCAGGGCGCGCACCTGGGTCGTCAGGTTGTCGGCCAGCTGGTTCACGTTGTCGGTCAGGTCGCGCCAGATGCCGGCGGCGCCGGGGACGCGCGCCTGGCCGCCGAGCTTGCCTTCGATGCCCACCTCGCGCGCCACGTTCGTCACCTGCTCGGCGAAGATCGCGAGCGTCTCGATCATGCCGTTGATGGTGCCGGCGAGCGCCGCGATCTCGCCCTTGGTGTCGACGGTCAGCTTGCGCCGCAGATTGCCCCGCGCCACCTCGGTCACGACGGCGGCGATGTTGCGCACCTGGTCGGTGAGGTTGGCGGCCATCGTGTTCACATTATCCGTGAGATCCCCCCATATGCCCGCGACGCCTTCCACCCTGGCTTGGCCGCCGAGCTGGCCCTCGGTGCCCACCTCGCGGGCGACGCGCGTCACCTCCGAGGCGAACGAGCCGAGCTGCTCCACCATGGTGTTGACGGTGTTCTTGAGCTCCAGGATTTCGCCCCGCACGTTCACGGTGATCTTGCGCGACAGGTCGCCCCTCGCGACCGCCGTGGTCACCTCGGCGATGTTGCGCACCTGATCGGTCAGGTTGGCCGCCATGGCATTGACGTTATCCGTGAGATCCTTCCACGTGCCCGCCACGCCGCGCACATGGGCCTGACCGCCGAGCTTGCCG
>Ga0126371_10004940_pt1 | contig 11805 bp, 9 predicted proteins | sample PanSoiMetaPlot_4_FD_110145 | JGI IMG/M metagenome (GOLD analysis project Ga0126371, IMG submission 110145) | Tropical forest soil microbial communities from Panama - MetaG Plot_4 | ecosystem: Environmental > Terrestrial > Soil > Tropical forest > Bulk soil | place: Panama | collected 2016-02-17
AATGGAACTGCGAGCGTCGTGTTGCCGCCGCTGCCGACCGGCGTGGATGCGAAGGCTTTCGGCGTCACCATTGAAAATGCGGAAGGGGCCACGACCCCGACGCTGCCAATTGTCATGTCGGGTCAGTAGATGAATTTACACTCAAAAAGCGAGCATTATCTCTTCTCAGGAGCAAATCAAAATGTCTGAAAATGAAGTCAAGATTACGGTGCGTCCGAATGGTCCTTACCGCGTGGAAGGCCCCTGCAAACTTCTCGATGCAGACGGCAAAGAGTGGTACCTGACGGGTAAACCTGTTTTCTCACTCTGCCGCTGCGGCGGATCGACGAATAAGCCATTCTGCGACGGAACACATTCGAAGATTGGCTTCCAGGCCGCTGAAGCGGCTGTGGCTAAGGCCGACGCTCAGTAGATTTGCGGCATCAAATCGGGGGTCTCTCGCATCTGTCTAAGTGCAGGAGACACTTTGGCTAGACGTCCGAATCTCGGTTTTATTTTTCGATTAATAGGCCGCGCGGCATTCCAGCCGATGCAGGGTGAGCAGCATAAGCCAGTACTGGCGCAAGAAGGAGAATTAGGAGTGACCTTTATTGGTCACTCTTCGTTTCTGATTCAAATTGGCGGACTGAATCTGCTGGTTGATCCGGTGTTTGCCAACTGGCTTATCGTTCTGCGCCGGTTGCGGCGTCCAGGCGTGGCCATCAGGCATCTGCCGCCTATCGACGCGGTCTTGCTAACACATGCGCACATGGACCATCTGAATCTTCCGTCGCTGCGGAGGATCATCCGCCATACGCGCAAGCTCACTGGCAAAGCGCCCGCCGTGATTGTTCCGTGGAACGTGAATGACCTGGCTTCCGGGCTTGGATTTTCGAGCGTTACGTCGTTGGTGTGGTGGCAGAAGATGCGGCTCGGCGATGTCGAAATCACGCTCACTCCGGCAAAACACTGGGGGGCGCGCAAGATGACAGACAGGCACCGCGGCTATGGTGGATACGCGATTCGGAACGGTGAGCAATCGGTATATCACTCCGGTGATACTGGGTACTTTGACGGCTTCGATGAGATTCGCGAGCGTCTCGCGCCGCAGATAGCACTGTTGCCTATAGGAGCTTATTCACCGGATAGTTTCCGCTCCGTGCACGCCAGCCCGGAAGATGCACTACAGATTTTTGCCGATCTTCGCGCGGAGACTATGGTCCCCATGCACTACGCCACGTTTTGCCTTTCCGCAGAGCCAATGGATGAGCCGCTGCCGCGATTGTTAGACGCCGCCCGTAGAGCGGGCATGGCCGCACAAATGTTACCTCTGGGTGAAGGTGAGACAAAGATATTTGCCGAGGATGCCGCGCTGGAAAGTGTCGAAGCATTGACAGCATCCAAGACTGCCTGAATACTGGTGCAAGTTTGAAAGAAGCCGTAGACTGCACTCAGGTTCGATGAGCAAAACTGGTTCGCACCCCACGCTCGCAGACGTAGCACGCAAGGCCGGAGTCGGGACGACTACGGTTTCACGAGTCATTAACGGCGGCAATCGTGTCAGCCCGCGTACCCTGAATCGCGTGCACTCGGTGATCGAGCAGCTTGGGTATATGCCGAACCAGGCGGCGCGAATCCTTAAAGGCGAGCGCACCAAAACCATCGGCTTGGTCATCCCCAGCATTGCGGACTCGTTTTTTTCAAGCTGCGCCGAGGCTGCGCAGGAGATTGCGCGAGCCAACGATTCCCTGCTGATTGTCACGGTTACGAACAACGATCCGCACATCGAGATGGAAAACCTCAATGTGCTGATGCGCCACCGCACCGATGGCCTGCTGCTGGCCCCGGCGAACTATCAGAGTGAGTCGCTGGGTGAGTTTCTCGGCAGAATCTCAACTCCTGTGGTTTCTTTCGACCGCCCTGTTGCTAAAACAGACGTTCCCAGCGTGGTCGCGGATAACTACAACGGCGCTCGCATCGCCATTGAGCACCTGATCGGGCACGGTTACAAACGAATTTTGTGTCTTGGTGGCGAAACCACGCTCTACACCATACGCGAGCGTCTTCGCGGATACCGTCACGCGATTGAAGAAGCCGGTCTGCCTACAATGATCGACATGTCCGTCAAGGATTACAAGTCCGCGGAATACGCAATCGAAAGTAACCTGGCAGCCTCTCAACCTCCGGATGCCATTTTTACTGTCAAGAACAGTACGACCATCTATGCCTTCGAAGCACTACAGAAGATGAAAGTGCCCATTCCGAAGTCCGTAGCCCTGCTTGGCTTCGACGATTTTGAGTTGGCTTCCACTCTGAGACCGTCGATCAGTGTCATTCAGCAGCCAGTGGAAGATTTGGGCCGAATAGCAGCGGAAATATTGTTTGAACAGCTCTTCCCTACCAAGAAGAAAAAACATCAGCTGACCAAGAAACGGCAAGACCAGGTGAAACTTGAGACCAGGCTGGTGCTCAGAAATTCCTGTGGGTGCAATCCTGCCGCCATGCCGGAAATTATTTCATGACAACTTGCGTATAGGAAAAACAAGCGTCGGCAAAGGAAACGATACCACTCAGAATGGAATCGTTTCCACCTTCACTTTTTTCGTGTATATTGCAGAGGGTTGTGATTAGACTGCGCCTGCCGTGAGTCGAATCACAGCGAAACCTTGTCCGGGCATCATTTTGTTGCCCAGCTTGCAAACCTGGATGTGAAGTCAACCTCCAGTACTTTGAGACTTGGCTGCGTATGAGTTCTTTTTCAGTTGGGGTAGATTTAGGCGGAACGAATCTGCGCGTCGCGGCATACACGCAAGCGTCTGGGTTGATCGAGACAATTCTTCTGCCCACGCGCCTCTTCGCAGGCAGGCATGCTGTAGTTGAGGATATGTGCGGCGGCATTCGAAAGCTGCTGGCCTGCCATTCCAGACAGTATGAACTTATTGGAATCGGCGTCGGTACGCCCGGTCCGCTTGAACTGCCGGCAGGACGTCTTCACAATCCACCGAACCTTCCTGGATGGGATGGATTTGAACTTCGCAAAGAGATCGAAGCCTGCCTGGATATGCCCGTTACGGTGGAGAGTGATGCGAACGTTGCCGCTCTGGCGGAGTGCGTGCTGGGAAGCGGCCGTACACTCGGCATCGATTCGCTCTGCATGCTTACCCTGGGCACAGGTATTGGCGGCGGTGTTGTTCTGCAGGGGAAGATCTGGCACGGGGCGCATGGCATGGCGGGCGAAGCTGGCCACATCAATATATGGCCTGACGGGCCAGCTTGCGGGTGTGGCAGTAGCGGCTGCCTCGAAATGTATGCCTCAGCTACCGCTGTGCGCCGCATCGCTCTTGAATCGGCGCAAAGCGGTAGAGCACCGGCAATTGCGACATTATCGCATAAGAATCCTGAATTCACGACACGCCACCTGGCCGACCTGGCGGAAAACGGATCGGCTGACGCGCAGCGCGTCTTTGACGACGTTGGGCGCGCGCTTGGTATTGGCATCGGCGACCTTGTAAACACGCTCAACTTACCTCTCTATGTTGTTGGCGGTGGCCTGGCCAATGCCTGGAATCTGTTTTCTCCGGCATTGTTCACTGAGGCGCGCCAGCGCAGCTATGTTTACCGGCTCACCGAACCCGGCAGCGCAGTTCTAAATGGCGATGCGAATCGCGGAACGCGTATTATTGCCGCTGAGCTTGGCGCGGATTCCGGCCTGCTCGGAGCCTGCATCCTTCCCTATACCATTTCAGAGCAAAGGACCATAGGCATGCCGGACACAACCCCCCGCTAAGGCCTGCCAAATTCTCTACCTGGACGCATCGATGCGATTGAACTTCTACCTTTTTAAGAGCACGATTGTAGGCGCGCTCGGCGGACTTCTCTTCGGATTCGACACCGCCGTTATTGCCGGAACGACCCACCAGCTCACTAACATCTTTCATCTCACTGCGGGAGAGCTTGGCTTCACTGTCTCCATCGCATTATGGGGAACTGTCATCGGAGCCATGTCCGCTGGAGCTATTGGACAAAAGATCGGCAGCCGCGAGACCCTGCGCATCCTGGCACTGCTCTATGTGATTTCATCGGTAGGCTGCGCGTTTTCGTGGAGCTGGACGTCGCTGCTTATCTTTCGTTTTATAGGTGGGTTGGGGATTGGTGGCTCGTCCGTGCTTGGGCCTGTATATATCGCGGAGCTGTCTCCGGCAAAATGGCGCGGGCGACTCGTCGGATTGTTTCAGATCAACATCGTGGTCGGCATCCTGCTTGCTTATGCCTCGAACTACGGTATTGAGAGCCTCAGCCTAGGCGCATTGCAATGGCGATGGCAGCTTGGCGTGGCGGCCTTTCCTGCTGCGCTCTTTCTCATTATGCTTTATGGGATACCACGCAGCTCGCGCTGGCTAGTGACGCAGAATCGCATTGATGAGGCACGGTCTGTGCTGCAACTGATGGGCTCTCCCGATTCTGAATCTGAGTTGCGAGAAATTATCGACTCCATTCACCTCGAACGCAGCTCCAAATCCGAGCCGCTCTTTCAATACAAGTATCGGCTGCCAATTTTTCTTGCCATCACAATCGGCATGTTCAACCAGCTTGCCGGTATCAATGCCATTCTTTACTACCTGAATGACATTTTCCGGGCGGGCGGCTTCAGCGCTATGTCAGGCGATTTGCAGGCGGTCCTTGTAGGAGCGATGAACCTGGTCGCGACACTGCTCGCTATGACAGTCATCGACAAACTGGGCCGCAAGACGCTGCTGCTGATTGGCTCCGTGGGCACGGCGGCCTGCCTGGTAGGCGTGGCGGCGATCTTCTTCAAACGGTCGCATCAATCGGACCTGGTCTGGCTTTTGATTGGCTATATCTTCTTTTTTGCCATCTCGCAAGGTGCGGTCATCTGGGTTTATATCAGCGAGGTCTTTCCCACGCGCGTGCGCGCCAAAGGCCAGAGTCTAGGCAGTTCTTCGCACTGGATCATGAACGCCATCATCTCCGGAACATTTCCGTTGTTGGCGAAGTATTCCGCAGGCGCGCCGTTTGTGTTCTTTGCCGCAATGATGGTTTTACAGTTCTTCGTCGTTCTCCTCATCTATCCGGAAACCAAGGGACATACTCTCGAAGAAATGCAGCACCGATTGGGGATCGAATAGATGTTCAGGTTTAGGGCACAACCTGGAAGCTATTGACCCTGCCATCGTTTGTTATGGTGATCAGAATCTGACGAACTCCGCCAGTGAAAAAGGCCAGATAAACGTAATACACACTACTTCCGTTTCCCAGTGTCGTCTTCTGCCTCAAAGTCATCTGAATCAGGCGGCCCAGTGCTGACATCTGTCTGGCAGATTGGGCCAGGCGTGCCGGCGTAAGATCAGCATCCATCTCCGGACTCAGAATGCTGCGATCTACTCTACCTGCTGAAATTTCCTCAAAGATGGTCCGCGCCAGCGTCCGCGTGCGACTATCCTCGTCAGTTCCCTCCATACTGGCGACCTGTTGCGAAGTACTTACATGCGGATCGATCATCGCGATTATTTCGTGAACCATCTGCTCCGGCATACCCTGGAAAACCGCATCGGGACTGTTTGAAAGCACCACAACTGCCAGTTGATCATCGGGGAAAATAGCATTGAGACAATAACCGCCTGCCAAGGGAGTGTAACCGTTGTGCCATAGTTCCCGATGGCCGGCAATCGATGCAGGAACAAAACCCATGGCATAATTCACAAGTTGCCCGTTCGCCAACCTTCCAGCGGTCCACAACTCACGCATTGCAGCTGGGTTCAGCAGCCTCCCCCCGATCAATGCTGCATCCCAGCGGATCAAGTCATTGGCGCTGGAGACAATATTTCCCGCTCCATAAAAAAGATCGAGGCTAAGCTGCACAGGAACTGGCGCAAAGTTCCCCGCTGTTCCTTCGTATGGAGTCGCAATCTCTTTTTGTGCCTGATAGCCGACTCCAGAAGTTGTCATCAGAAGTGGAGTAAAAATATTCTGCTGTACAAACTGATCGAAAGACAAACCGGAACTCTTCGCGACTACTTCAGCCAGCGCTGCATAATTTGTATTGCTGTACTCCCATCTTTCTCCAGGAGGAAAGTCGGGCCGGTCTGTCTTCAGAATTGCGAATATGCTTTTTGAATCAATCTGTCCTTCGAGGGGCCAGCTATGTTCGCTCGTAAGTGGATAGTTATGCAGTCCGGAAGTCTGGTTCAGTAACATCCGCAGAGTTATCTTGTCCGCATTCGGCATCTCCGGCAGGAAACGATTCAGCTTGTCATCAAGCAATATCCTGCCTCGTTCTGCCAGTAACATAATCGATACAGCAGTAAACTGCTTCGTAATCGAGCCTATGGGAAATCGCGTGTCAGCCATTACCGGCGTTTTGGCGGCCACGTCAGAATAGCCATAGCCATTGGCAAACACCACCTTGCCTTTGTACCAGACTGCCAGCGAAAAACCGGGGGCTCGGTTTTGTTCATATGCGGTTCTTCCAATGCGGGAAATAGCCGCAGCATCCAGTGTCGTCTGAGCAAGCATTGTGAAGCTTCCTGCAAAAAAGAAGAGGAACAGGCAGAACATACGCAACATGGCGGGATTGTAACGCTTCTGATCCCTGCTAAATCACAAAACGGATGATTTGTAAATCTGCAGAATTGAATAGCCCCTGTGGTACATTCAGCTTTGACCATCGCATAAGTCTCATTGATCTCACGGTAAATGGGCTTTCTTGTACTGGTCGTGCGTGAGAGGTGATCTTGGATCTTTTCGAGAGAAATCCGAACCCGATGTGGATTTACGACTCGGAAACCCTGCGTTTTCTTGAAGTCAATCGAGCGGCTATCGATCTTTATGGCTGGTCCCGTGAAGAATTTTTGAATATGACTATCCTCGACATTCGCCCGGAAGAGGATAAAGAGCGGGTGCATTTACGTGCACGACGCGGCGGCACACAACAAGCCTCAGGGCCATGGCGGCACCGGTACAAAGATGGTTCTGAACATCTGGTGCGTATCGCTTTCTATGCGACCGAGCACGCCGCGCGCCCGGCGCGCGTTGTGACTGTGAACGACGTCACCGATCTTGTCCGCACGACCGAAGCCCTGATACAGAGCGAGGAGATGTTCCGCAGTCTGTGCGCGTCAAGTCCTGGTGGGGTATATAAATCGCGCATCGATGGATATGTGCTCTATGTCAATCCTGTCCTGACGAATATCTGGCAAATGACAGAAGACGAAATGCTGGGCTATGGCTGGCAGAAGCGCCTGCATCCGGAAGATCTGGAAGACACGATTCAAGGATGGCTTAAAGCAAATAATGTGGGAAATACTTATGAACGTGTTTTTCGCATTGTGCTGCCGTCGGGTGAGATTCGCTGGATCCATGGCCGCTCGACTGTAGTGCGGGGCACTGATGGAAAACCGATTGCTTCAATCGGGACTACGGACGATATTACCGAGGAGCGGCGCGCGGAAGATGCTCTGCGCACAAGTGAAGCTGGCCTGCGCGCTTTGACAGACCAGTTGCCTGTCGCCCTGCTTTATGTGGATGCAGAAGGCAAATGCCGTCGCGCCAACCGTGCATTTGAGGAGTGGTTCGAGATCTCGCGTGAAGATCTTCTCGCGCTGGACTTCGAGTATCTGGCCGTGCGGGGGGATGGAAAACAATACGAAGCTGACGTGCGTCGCGCATGGGCGCTGGTGATGCAAGGCATTCCCGTTCAATTCGAAAAAAGCATCGTCATTCACGACAAAAAACGCACGATTGAGGCCACGTACACACCTGATACTGCCGCGGACAAGCAGGTCTTGGGGTTCATCGTTCTGCTGCACGACATTACCGAACGTCGCGCGCTGGAAGACCAGTTCCGGCATGCACAAAAGATGGAAGCAATCGGCAGACTGGCCGGAGGAATCGCGCACGACTTCAACAACATCCTTTCCGTGATCAATGGATATGCACGGATCATTGAGCATGAATTGAACGGAGATGGCCGTCTGGGCCAGATGTCAGCCGAGATTCATCGCGCCGGTGAGCGCGCAGCGCGCCTAACCCAGCAATTGCTCGCTTTTAGCAGGAAACAGGTCAGCCAACCGCGCATTGTATGCGTCGACGACTTGGTCCGCGACGATGAAACCATGCTACGCAGGCTGGTAAGCGATTCTATCTTTCTCGAGATGATTCCGGAAGCGGGTGACACCTGCATCGAAATTGACCCGCACCGCTTCAGCCAGGTCCTGCTTAATCTTGTCGTCAATGCCAGAGATGCTATGACAGAGGGCGGCACGCTCACGATCAAAACGGCTGCAGTTTTGGGCAACGTGTCTATCAGCGTGCAGGATACAGGCTGCGGCATGCCGCCGGAAGTGAGAGAAAGGCTCTTCGAGCCATTCTTTACCACCAAAGGGGAGGGCAAAGGCACAGGGCTTGGGCTTGCGACCGTTTATGGCATCGTTCGTGAAGCGGGTGGAAGCATTTCATTTGAATCTGTTGAAGGAGTTGGGTCGACCTTCACTCTGTCCCTTCCCATCGCCAGAAAGATACAACTACAAGAACTTGCGCCTAAGAAACAGGATTGTGCTCAGGGTGGCTGCGAAACGATCCTGCTGATCGAGGACGACAGCAATATTCGTTATCTTTTGGCGCATACGCTCGAATCGTATGGGTACCGCGTGATTCAGGCAGAGAACGGCGTGGAAGGTCTAGACATTGCAAAAGGAATGCTGTTCGCAATCGACGCTGTTATCAGCGACGCCATCATGCCGAAGATGGGCGGACAGGATGTGATTGCGAGTCTGCGACGCATGCGCCCGGAATTAAAGGCGCTGCTTGTAAGCGGGCACATTGATGCTGATCCCAAAGAACTGGCCGGAGACCCGCGAACGTCGTTTTTGTATAAGCCAGTGCCACCCGAAGTCCTTACGGCAGAACTGCGTCGTTTGCTGGACGGCGCTCCCGCGCCAGTTTAGTTGTTGTCGTCGCGCCGATGCAAAGTCGGGCGGTCATCGCCGTTCTGCGGGTTATTGGGATCGTTTGGATCGCCGATGCTGGCGCGCCGCAGTGTCGGTTTACCATTCTTGGGAGTGAGCATCTTGCGCTTGTTCTCAATGCGCGCGAGACGCGCCTTTACGTCGTCAAACTCCGATGTGGTGACCAGATACTCATCTCTTGCCGGGAGAATCTTCGCAATCTCTTCCTGGGTTTTCTCGATACGATCCGGCGTTTGCGGATGGTCAGAAAAAGCTTTGGCCACTGCTCCGGGCTTCTGTTTCTGCAGGTTCTGAATCTTTTCAAAGAAGGTCACGAAGGCCTGCGGATCGTATCCCGCCTTGTACATGTACTGCACGCCGAGATAGTCGGCTTGACCCTCGAACTCGCGCGAGAACATGAGGAAGGTCATCGGGATGGCGATATTCACCGCCTCATAAATGCCATAGCCTGTCCAGCTATAGCCCGTCATCATAATCAGCGGAATCGTGCCAAGCTGCGCGTAGTTCATGCGGGTCATTTCACGCGCCGCGTGGTGCGCGCAGACATGTGCGATCTCGTGTGCCATCACGCCGGCGAGTTCGGCCTCTTCATCGGCAGCGAGAATCAAACCAGAGTTGACATAGAAAAAGCCACCGGGCAGCGCCATGGCGTTAATTTCGTCGGTATCGATGACCTTGATCGTGAACGGGACTTTGCAGTCTGAATTCTTTACGATGTTCTGGCCGACGCGGTTGATGTATTCCGTCACCACCGGATCAGTGATGAGCTTAGTACTCTTTTCGATCTCATCCGCGTACTGTTTGCCCATCTTGATCTCAGATTCGGTTGAATACCAGTTACCGATTCCACGCCCGCCGATATTACGAGTGCCAACCGCATTTACATCTTCAACGCTGCCCTGCTTGACGTGAACCTCTTTCGGTTCCGTATTTACCTGCGGTTGGTTGCTGGGCGGCTGCTGATTGTCCTGCGCTGTGTTTTTCTGATCGCCCGTCGTCGATGGCGGCAGCGTGGGAGGAGTTGTAGGAGGTTCCTGGCCCGTTGTTTGCGGGGCTCCGGCAACTGGTCCCGTCTGTCCGGGAATTGGGGCCGGGCTTCCATTCGGGTTCGTCTGTGGCGCTGTCTGCGCACATACCACCGGCGCTAATACCAAACTGGCAGCCAGCAATAGTTGCGGAGAAACCTTCTTCATGGATGGAATCGTGGCCATACGGCACTCCCGAGGCAGAGGTGCTCACGGGATGCACCTCACCCCTGTATCTATAGACGTTAGTATGCTCCTTTTTGTCAGTCGTCGCCTAACGAATCGTATCGGGGTTTGGCCCCACGAAAGAAGATTCCACTTGACCCCGCCCCCGGCTTGTTGCATTGTGGGGCTGCTCGTCCATGAACCGGACCCACCACACTGTCAAAGGCCAGGCCATCGCACTGGTCCTGCTGGCTTTGTGCTGCAACATTCATTCTGATGCCGCACCGCGGCTCCCGCGAAGGATGATCTCGCTACCCCGCTTGACGCTCTGGGCCTGGGAGCGGCGGGAAGATCTCAGCAGCCTCGATACTAGCAAGTTTGCCATCGCTTATCTTGACCAGACGCTGACTTTCGGCCTGTATGTTCGCAACCAGCCACGCCGCGAGCCGATCATTTTCCCCAGAGATGCGGCGCGAATCCCGGTGGTCAGGCTGGAAACCGCGTCAGATGCTGTACTTGACGACGACGCACGCAGACAGGCGATCCATGCCATTCTTTCGAGCGCGGAGCAGCCCGGCATCGCGGCCCTCCAGATAGATTTTGATGCTATCCGGTCGCAGCGGGAGTTCTACCGTGCTCTTTTGGTCGATCTGCGGCAACATATGCCGCCAAATCTGCCTTTGTCCATTACTGCGCTGGCATCGTGGTGTTCGTATGACGACTGGCTGCCCGGCCTGCCGATTGACGAGGCGGTACCAATGTTCTTCCGCATGGAGCCTGACCGCAGGCGCGCCGCTGTCTCAGTCGCCGAGTTCCGCATTCGCGAGGCGCTATGCCAGGCTTCCGTTGGGATTTCAACCGCGGAAGCATGGCCGCCTGACATTGCCGGCAAGCGTATCTACCTGTTCCCTGATAACGGCTGGCGTGTTGACTCGCCAGCAAAATTTGAACGGAAACTCCCATGATCTCAAGACAATTTGCGCCGTTTCTTACGCTGGCTGTTTTTCTTTTGCTCCCTTTCATCACGGTTGAAGCCTGCGGGCCTGACTTCGAGCCGGATGTCTTCGTGCGCATGACGCACCCGGACGACCAGCAGAAATTTGGCCGAGGTGAGTTAGGCATTCTGCAACCGACTTTTGACTCGAACGAACTGGCTGTGGCATATCGCTATTTGAATGGGGACAAACTCTCGGATCAGGAGCAGGCCGCTTACGCGCATCGCAAAGAGCAGTCTGGGGCGGAATATGAAGCGGAAGAAGCGGCAAAACCAGTCAACCAATGGCGAGCTGTGCGCGCGAAATACGCGGCCGCTGATGGCGAGATTGTGCAGCAGCATCAAGCGCCGCAGAATCTAGGCAACAACGAGGTCTACTACTTCCCTGACTATCTCAACTGTCCGGATGCCGCTTTCAAGACTGCTGTTCTTACGGTGAACGACCGCGCCAACACATGGGGCGCGCAGAGTCCTTACCTGAAGGACTGGATCGGCGCGCAGGATGCCGTCTTCTCGAATTGCAGTGGCAAATCACCTGCCACGCCTCCCGCAGCGCCAATGGGCAGCCCGGCGTTGCTGCTTGCCGACCGCGACTATCAAATCGCCGCGGCAAATTTCTATGCGGGAAAGTACGAGAACGCGCGCCGGCAGTTCGAGA
>Ga0126371_10004941_pt1 | contig 11804 bp, 7 predicted proteins | sample PanSoiMetaPlot_4_FD_110145 | JGI IMG/M metagenome (GOLD analysis project Ga0126371, IMG submission 110145) | Tropical forest soil microbial communities from Panama - MetaG Plot_4 | ecosystem: Environmental > Terrestrial > Soil > Tropical forest > Bulk soil | place: Panama | collected 2016-02-17
ATGCACATTCCTTCGCTCGCCGGACGCACTTTCACATCCGCCGATTTCGCCACAGCCATTGCCACCACTGCCGCGCAAAACCTTGTAGGAGCCGCGGCGGCGAAACAACATTCTGCTCCTGATTCGGCTGCGGCCGCGGCGCTCGCATCGGCGCAGCAGGCCTACACTCGCTCTGCGCCCGTTCCTGTTCTAATCAACGAGATTTTTGTGAAGAGATTTCTTTCCAAGCAAAATCCCGTCGGCCTCCACATGGGCAGCGGGCAAGATAGTGACGACGAGGTTCAGCATCCCGGCCCGGGCTACACCATCATCGGCGTTGTCGGCGACACAAAATATGCCTATTTGCAAAGGCCGATTGAACCAATCATGTTCCTGCCGCTCGTCAGCAACAGCGCCTGGTTCGAATTGCGCGCCGCCGGCAATCCCACCGCGCTTGTCAAAAATGTGCGCGACATCGTTTCGCGCGCCGCCGACAATCTCCCGCTCACCAACGTCCGCACGCAAACGGAACAAATTGACCAAACGCTCTATCTCGAGCGCCTGCTTTCGCGCCTCTCCACTTTCTTTGGCGCCCTCGCGCTCGTGCTCGCCTGCGTCGGCCTCTATGGACTGCTGGCTTACGAAGTCGCCCGCCGCACGCGCGAACTCGGCATCCGCATGGCTCTCGGCGCGCAGCGCCGCGATCTCTTGCGTCTGGTCGTAGGACAGGGAATTCTTCTCGCCATCATCGGCTCAGCTCTGGGAATTGCCGCCGCTCTCGGCGTCACCCGCTTCATTTCCAGCATGCTTTTCGGCGTCCAAGCAAACGATCCGCTCACCATCATCGCCGTGACAGTTCTGTTGGGCCTAGTTGCGCTCGCGGCCTGCTACATTCCCGCGCGGCGGGCAATGCGCGTCGATCCCATGGTAGCCCTGCGTTACGAATAGGAGATGATATGAAACTCCTCGCCGCGATTCGTACCTGTGCAGCGACACTCTTCCGCCGTTCGCGCGTGGAGCGCGACATGGACGAAGAACTCCGCACCCACATCGCCAGTCGCGCCGAACACCTAATGCGCTCCGGCCTATCTCGTCCCGAAGCCGAACGCCGCGCGCGCATCGAATTCGGCGGCTACCAAAAATACAAAGAAGAAATTCGCGAGTCCCTCGGCGCGCACTTCCTCGAAACGCTTCTGCAAGACGTCCGCTACGCCCTCCGCATGCTCCGCAAGTCTCCCGGCTTCACGCTCGTCGCGGTGCTCACCCTCGCCCTCGGCATCGGCGCCAACACCGCGATCTTCAGTGTCATCGAAGGGGTTCTGCTCAAGCCTCTCCCGTACCCGCATCCCGAGCAACTTGTCACCATCAACATCAGCCCGCTCGCTCTTGATCCTCTCGTTCACAACATGGCGCCCGAAGACTATTTTATTTTTCGCGAGCAAGCCCGTAGCTTCCAAAGCATCGGCCTTTACATTGGCCAACCCGCCAACATTACCGGCACTGCCGAGCCGGAACACGTTCGAGCTCTCTATGTGACTTACGACACGCTCGCCGCATTCGCCGTTCCTCCCAAACTCGGGCGGCTTTTCTCGCCGGCCGACGATTCTCCCAACGCGCCGCCCACTGCGGTTCTGACTTACGGCTACTGGCAGCGCAATTTCGGCGGCGATCCTTCCGCCATCGGCAAGACCATCATCGTAGACGGCAGCCCGATTCGCATCATTGGCGTTTTGCCCCAATCCTTCCGTTTTCTCGATCAGCAGGATCTTGCGCTGATCATGCCGCTTCAGTTGAATCGCAGCAAAACGCAAATTGGCAACTTCTTTTATTTCGGCCTCGCGCGCCTCAATCCAAATACAACCATCGCGCAAGCCACCTCCGATGCCGCGCGCCTCATCCCCATCGCTTTGCGCAGCTTTCCGACGCAAGCAGGATACCCTCTCGACATTTTCTTCAAAGCCCGCCTCACTCCTCAGATTGTTCCGCTCAAAGACGAAGTCGTCGGCAACGTCGGCGCTTTCCTTTGGGTGCTCATGGGCGGCATAGGAATTGTTCTGCTCATCGCCTGCGCAAACGTCGCTAATCTCATGCTCGTGCGCACGGAAGGGCGCCGCCAGGAACTTGCCGTCCGCGCTGCTCTTGGCGCAAGCCGCCGGCGTATCGCCGCGCAACTGCTTCGCGAGAGCCTCCTCATCGGAATCTTAGGCGGAATTCTCGGCCTCGGTCTCGCTTGGGCCGGACTGCGTTTTCTCGTCACGCTCGCTCCAGCCGGCCTTCCGCGCCTCAGCGACATCAATATCAATCTCCCCGTGCTGGGTTTCGCGCTGGCTATCGCTCTCTTAACAGGCGTGCTCTTCGGCTTGTTCCCCGTGCTCAAGTACGCCGGCGCTCGCTCGGGCCTTTCGGAATCCAGCCGGACTCTCGGCATGAGCCGCCAGCGCCATCGCGCGCGCAGCGTCCTTGTCGCCGTGCAAGTCGCGCTCGCGCTGGTACTGCTGATCTGCTCGGGCCTGATGATTCGCACTTTCCGCGTTCTCACCCGCGTAAATCCCGGATTCACGCAGCCCGCCCAGCTTCAAACTTTTCGCATTGCCATTCCAAATTCCGATGTCGCTGACGACACTCGTGTTCCGCGTTTCGAACAGCAAATCCTCGCTAAGCTTTCTGCCATTCCCGGCGTTTCCTCGGCGGCGGTTACGAGCTCGATCCCCTTGGACGGCAGCGGAAACGTGAACAATATTTTTGCCGAGGACCGCACTTACGCCCAAGGGAAACTGCCGCCGTTTCGCCATCTCGTCTTCATCTCGCCACGATACTTGCAAACCATGGGCACGCCCATGATCGCCGGCCGCGATTTCACCTGGACGGACACTTACAACGAGCTTCCCGTCGCGCTGATTTCCGAAAATTTCGCTCGCGAGTATTGGGGCACGCCCGCGAACGCCCTCGGCAAGCGCATCCGCATCTCCGCCGTGGACGACTGGCGGCAAATCATCGGTGTCGTTGGCGACGTGCGCGATCAGGGCATGTCCCGCCCCGCGCGCCCCGTCGTCTATTGGCCGATTATCGTCAAAAACTTCCAGAGCCAGCCTTTGCAAGTCATTCGCAGCGCCACGTTTGTCGTCCGCAGTTCGCTCGCCGGCACTCCAAATCTCATGAACGAAATTCGTCAGGCCGTTTGGTCCGTGGACGCCAAGCTGCCGCTCGCCGGCGCCAATACGATGAACGATTTGTACAGAAACTCCATGGCGCGCACTTCATTCACGCTGGTAATGCTCGCCGTCGCTGGCGCTATGGCCTTGCTCCTCGGCGTCATCGGACTCTACGGAGTGATCGCCTATTCTGTTTCGCAGCGCACGCGCGAAATCGGCATTCGCATGGCCCTTGGCGCCCAGCGCCGCGATTTGCTCAAGCTCGTTTTGAACGAAGGAATGCTCGTCGTTCTCATCGGCGTGGGAGTCGGCATCGCAGCATCGCTGGCGCTGACTCGTTTCTTGTCCGGCCTGCTCTACGGCGTCACCGCGACTGATCCGCTCACGTTCTCGAGCGTCGCCTGTTTGCTCGCGCTCGTCGCCATGGCCGCCTGCTACATCCCTGCTCGCCGCGCCATGAAAGTCGATCCCATGGTCGCCTTGAGGTACGAATGAGTGTCACTCTGAGGAGCGCATCTTGCGACGAAGAATCTCGGGTTGGACTTCGCTGTTGAACGACGCCGCGGTCTGATGCGACCAGCATCCAGCGAGCACCTGCGTTTGCCCTTCGCTTTTGTAGCGCAGAACTTCGCGCTGTTGCGAAGATCTGCGGCCTTTTGGCCGTGCCGTGCGTTAATTGGGACAGAGACGGGCGCTCGGTTTTTAGGGGGTCGGAGCTTCAGCTCCGACTTTAGGCAATCGAGAAGGAAGGGGCTTCAGCCCCTGAAGACTGGGCGTCTTGCAGGGAACTCGCATCGCAATCGAGGATGAGCCATGAAACTCCTCAGCTCGCTGCGTTCAATCAGCTCAATGCTGTTCCGTCGTTCGCGTGTTGAACGCGACATGGACGAAGAACTCTGCGCCCACATCGCCAGGCGCGCCGAAGACCTTATGCGTTCTGCGGGCCTCTCACGCGCCGAAGCCGAGCGCCGCGCCCACATCGAATTCGGCGGCTACCAAAAATACAAAGAAGAAATCCGCGAATCGCTCGGCGCGCATTTCATCGAAACGCTCCTGCAAGATATCCGCTACGCCCTCCGCATGCTCCGCAAGTCCCCCGGCTTCACCGCCGTCGCCGTCCTAACTCTCGCCCTCGGCATCGGCGCCAACACCGCGATTTTCGGGATCGTTTACAATGTCCTACTGCGGCCACTCCCTTTCCCCGAGCCGGACCGTCTCGTATCGGTTTACACGTACTACCCCACGGACGGGAATAGCAAGTTCGCCTACCCGAATTTCCTCGACTGGCAGCGCCAGAACAGCACGTTCGCATTTTTGGCCACTTATCGTCCGTTTGACTTCACAACGATAGGAGCAGGCAAACCCGAACACGTTTCCGGCGATCGTGTCTCCGCGGAGTTCTTTGATGTTCTAGGAGTCAAGCCGTTTATTGGCCGCAACTTCACCAGAGCCGACGACCAGATTGGCGCCGCGCCGGTCGTTTTGGTGAGCGAGGGTTTTTGCCACCGCACATTTGGTTCGACGACGTCGATCCTTGGCCGCACCATCACCCTGGATGGAATCATCCACACGATTGTCGGAGTGATACCGGCGTCCGTTCACTCTTTCGGAAGTAGCTTTACTCTGGGCGATGTTTACATCCCAATTGGCCAGTGGACGGATCCATTTTTGCGGGTCCGCGAAACCTACACCTACAACTCCGGCGTCGGGAGACTAAAGGCGGGAGTTACACTCGCCCAAGCTCGTGCTGATATGGACAAAATCGCTCTCCGCCTCGCGGAAGAGTATCCAAAAGCGGACAAAGACACTGGCATCGCACTTGTCCCGTTGAAAAAGGACATCACCTCTAGTGTTGCCGTAGTCCTCTATGTGTTGCTAGGCGCCGTCGCCTTCGTGTTGCTCATCGCGTGTGTAAACATTGCGAACCTCTTACTTGCGCGCTCGCCGAGCCGCACGCGCGAATTTGTGGTTCGCTCCGCGCTGGGAGCGACTCGCGGCAGGTGCGTCCGCCAGTTGATCACGGAGAGCGCGATGCTGGCAATTGCCGGGGGAATTGCAGGCTGGTTAGTTGCGGTCTGGGGATCGGCAGGAGCCCTGAGTCTATTGCCGAGGGCTCTCCCGCGTGCCAGCGAAATCGGCCCCGATGCCCGAATATTTCTGTTCAACCTAGCGGTATCTTTGTTCGCGAGTGTTGTGTTCGGGTTGGCGCCCGCGCTGAAAATGACGCGGCGCGACCCGCAGACAACGCTCAACGAGCAAGGCCGAGGGTCAAGCGGTACGCGGCGCGGATTGCAAAGCGTTTTCATCGTCGCGGAAATGGCCCTGGCTCTCGTCTTACTCACCGGAGCAGGCCTGATGATCCGGACTTTGGTCCGGCTTTATTCCGTGGACCCTGGCTTCAATCCACGAAACGTTCTGAACTTCGCCGCCTTGACGCTACCACAGGCCCTGACCTCGGAGCCACCGCGCGCCCTTCGCGAGCATTTTCGACAGGTCACCGCATCCATGGAGTCTCTCCCCGAGGTGGTGGCAGCTTCCATAGCGGATGGTCCATTGCCAATGCAAGGAACTGACATCGTATCTTTCTGGCGCGAGGGACAGCCGAAACCCTCGAGCGTTAATGATATGTACGAGGCCGAGGACACAGGTGTCGAACCTGATTATCTTAGAGTCATGCAGATTCCCCTCAGGCAGGGACGATTTATAACCGCGGAAGACACATCGCATTCCCAAAACGTGATTGTGATTGATGATGTCCTCGCACAAAAGTATTTCCCCAATGAGAATCCAGTCGGGAAGCGAATTAACATTTCGGACATGAATATGCAAGCGCAGATTGTGGGAGTAGTCGGACACGTCAGTCATATCGGACTGGCGGAACGGGATAGCGATGGCGTACAGGCGCAACTATACTATCCGTGTGCACAAGTTCCTGATTTCTTTCTTCCAGGTTGGTTTAGGGACCTTCACTACGCAGTGCGAACAAAGGGCCAGCCTGCCGTCGCGCTGGATGCAATCCGAGCCATGATGGGAAAGATGAATAGCCAGCAAACGATCTACGAAGCTTCGACGCTAGACAGCATCGTTTCTGATTCGATTGCTTCGCAGCGTTCCGCGATGTTGCTTCTCGGTATTTTTGCCGCGCTCGCGCTGGTGCTGGCCAGCATTGGAATCTACGGTGTCATTTCTTACGTGTTTGAAGAGCGCACCCATGAAATTGGTGTGCGCGTAGCCCTGGGAGCGCAACCCATAGATGTGTTGCTGCTTGTCCTAAGAGAGGGCGCGACTATGGCGTTGGTCGGCGTTCTGGTTGGCGCCGCTGCGGCATTCGGTCTTTCGCGGCTAATTGCAAAGATGCTCTTCGGTGTGAGAGCGCACGACCCGCTCACTTTTGTCGGTGTCGCACTCCTGCTGTTGGTTGTCGCGCTCGTCGCCTGCTACATCCCCGCCCGCCGCGCCATGAAAGTCGATCCCATGGTCGCCCTGCGGTATGAATGAGGCGCAGCTGCAGCCTCCTGCCCTGACTGGGCTGGGAGGCGTATGCTGCCGCACGTGTAGGCGCTTCATTGGAGGGTTGCTTCTTATTCATTCCGCCTCAATCGCTGGCGGACGACCGGCATGTAGCTCAGGCACGCCCTGAACGAAGTGAATGGGTCTTCAGACCTGAGGCCTTTTGCAATTGTCCGGTTTGGGGTTGCAACTCCTCGCGCAAGCTGCTATGGTCAGCCGACGTCACCAAAATTCTTACAGGTCACCGAGATTGAGGGCTGAAGTTTCCGGCAGTCCGCACAAATCGGCCAGCAGCAGTTCTACATCTACGACATCCCGCCCACCCGCCTCAATTTCTAATCACAACACCAAATTATTAGAATCCCGCCTAAGTCACAGAAAACAAAGCCCAAGACAATTTCTAATCGATAATTTTCAGCGCCTTTTGGATCTTGCTCCGCGCAACCCGCACCAGAAATCCACCAGCAGCGGTCAGTTTCGGGCAGGAACTGGAGCGCGCAAATCAGAAAATCGCGTAACTCGCGCGCGAAAATTAGAAAATCGGGCAAGTTACGTTCTATCAGCGGCTTCCAAATTTCTAATCGATAACTTTTACCAGTATTTTAGGTCGTTCGTTCCACGAATTTTCCGCAAGAGGCTGCCCCAGCCTGAATTGCACCGAGCCTCCAAAGTCACCTCAATCGTCATCTCAAAACGCCAGGAGGACTCATGATCCGCATCTTTTCGTGCCGAAAAGCTCTTAGTTTGGTCGCCGTCGCTGCGTTTTGTTTGTCGTTGGCCGCCAGCGCTCACGCGGACACGCTGGAGCTGAAGGACGGCAGCGTCGTTCACGGGAAATTTGTCGGCGGAAGCGAATTCAATGTCCGCTTCATGGTCAGCGGCGTGGTGAAGTATTACTCCACGAAAGACATTCTCACGCTGACGTTTGACAGCACCGTTAGTGCTCAGCCGGTAGCTTCCGCGGCTCCGCCAGCGAATCCACAATCGGTCGCCGCGGGAACGCAATCGTCGTCCATAACTGTTCCGGCCGGCACAACAATTCCCATTCGCATGATTGACAGCGTGGACTCGGCGACAAATCAGGTCGGCGACCAATTTCACGCCAGCCTGGAATCGGATCTCATGGTCAACAACCTGGTGATCGCGCCAAAAGGTTCGGACGTCTACGGAAAGCTCGAGCAAGTGCAGTCGGCGGGAAGCATCAAAGGCCAGTCGCAATTGCAGCTGGGGCTCACCGGCATTCGCATCAATGGCGCGATTGTGCCGATTGCCACGGGTGATTATGAAGTCGCTGGAAAATCGCGAGGCAAGCAGAGTGCGGAACGTATCGGCGGCGTCGCGGCGCTGGGCGCGGTGATCGGAGCGATTGCCGGGGGAGGCAAAGGCGCGGCGATTGGCGCAGGGGCGGGGGCGGGTGTCGGCACGGCGGTGCAGGTGGCCACCAAAGGACAACAAGTCCGCGTGCCCAGCGAAACGGTCCTCGATTTCAAATTGCAGACGGCGTTTTCGGTTCCGGCGCATTAGCTAACTTTGACTCGCGCTGCGTCGCGCCGGGCTGCGCGATTAACCTTTTCGTTATGGTTGGCAAAAAGAGCGCAGAAAATTCTTGCGCGGCTCGCTGTTGCTACGTAAGATAACCCCGCAAAAAGGAGCTGCGCCATGCCCAAGGAAAAACCGCGCGTCAATATCGGGGAAGTGATTCGCTCGTACCGCAACGATCGCGGACTCTCGCAGGGCGACATTGAGCGCCGCACCGGCTTGCTGCGCTGCTATCTTTCGCGCGTGGAAAACGGGCACACCGTCCCGTCACTGGAAACGCTGGCGAAAATCGCGGAAGCGATGGAAATCAATCTCGCGGATTTTTTCCCGGGCTCGGATACGGCTCAGGATCGCGAGACAAAAAAAATTCTTGGCGAACTTTCCGAAGAAGAAATTCGCTTCCTCGGCGACATCAAGAAATACAGCACCACGCTCACGGAAGATGACAAGAAACTCGTGCTGGCGATGATCCGCAAAATGGCGACCGTGGTGGCGCATCCTGTTGCGCCGGCGCCGCGCGCGCGTCACGCCGCCCCCTCCTCCCACCGCTCCGGCTACTGAATTCCGCTCTCTGCGGTCATAATTTCGACCTTTTCACCTTGACGCATATACCTTAAGGATGCTATATGACCCTTAAGGATAGGCATGTGGCCATTGAGTTCGAGTTCCGAGGCGAGTGGTACAGAGTCGACTCTCCGCAGGAAGTTGTAGCACTCAAGAAATATCTTCGAGCCCACCCCCAAGAGGAAAAAGTTTCGTCCTCTGATTCCTACGCCGGTCTTCCTGCGCATGGGAAGTGGACGAGCGATCTCTTCACTTTGATGATGGAGAAAATTGGCTACTTCGAGAAAAAATTCCTGGCTGCTCTGCTAAGTGTCGCGCAACCCATAGACGCTAATACGGTGGCCCGCTTGGCCTATCCGGGCAACTACCGTTACGAAAAAAAGAGGCTGCGGAGGAAGGTGGAACGCAATGGGTTGATGGTCATGGGTGGCATCCAGAGCGGGCTGGTACGCCATGTCCGGGCTCTCGGTTTGGAGCCCTTCGACCTATACCAAGTCCACATCAGTTGGAGGGATGGCCGGCGCACCAGATATTTCACGGCGGATCCGGGCTTTCGCTTCATGGCTGAGGAACAAGGCTGGCCGCCGCAGTTTCTCCGAGAAGCGCTGAATACATAACAAATCGACTGACGCGAGGAGGCGCAGGTCCATGGAAGATTCATCACGGGATGGGATTCGCGTAACTCTGCCTGGCGCGTCCGCGCCGGTGAAGTTGCCTGGGGGCTGGTTGCTCGGGAGCGAGCCGCGCGACGTGGTCACAATCGTCAGTCCGGAGCGAGACCTTCGCGTTGCATTCGTTGTCGTGCCGCACGAAGGCGCGCCGGAAGAAATGGCAGGAAGGGCGTGGCGAGCGTTCGATAGCAACTTCGATTTTCCTGTGCTGCAGAAGATGCCGATGCCCGGGGCTGGCGGGTGGGATGCGATATTTCAAGTTGTCTACAACGTGCCCGAGGCTCAGTCGCGCGTTGCGGTGGCCGCTCTGCGCATTCTCGGCAATAAGGCCTATTGCGGCTTGATTTCCGGTACGAAAGGCGCGATTAGCCGCCGGCAGATGCAAGTGGCAGAGGTTCTGCAGAACTGGAAGCCGGCGGGCCTAGTCGAACCAAGCCTTGCGCGCACTCAGCGCCGAAAGTGGGAAGAAGAGCAGAGTGCAGAGATGGCCGAATTCGTTCGTCGTGGCATGAACGAATTGCACATTCCCGGCGCGGCGATTGCCGTCGTGCAGGCGGGACGCGTCGTTTTTGCAGAGGGCTTCGGCGTTACCAAGATCGGATCGACCGACGCAGTGCGTCCGGACACGCGTTTCATGATTGGGTCGTCAACAAAGCCACTGACAACGCTGATGATGGCGCGATTAGTGGCACTGGGGAAACTCGATTGGTCCACGCCGGTTACGAAACTGCTGCCTGATTTCGCGCTGGCCGATCCTGACATCACGCGCAGGCTTGAGCTTCGGCATACCGCGTCGGCCTCGACAGGGATGCCGCGCCGCGATTTGGATTTTATTTTCAAATTCAAGGGCATCACGCCCGAACAGCGGTTGGACGAGATGAAACAGATGAAGCCGACCACGGGCTTCGGGGAAACGTTTCAATATTCCAATTACCTGGTGGCAGCGGGCGGGTATGCCGCGGCGCGATGCTACCGGCAACAGGGTTCGCTGCAGGAAGCCTACGAACACGCCGTGCGCGAACTCATTTTCGATCCGCTAGGAATGACGAGTACGGGTTTCGACGAAGCCGATGGCGGTCCGGCTGCTGCGCCACACGCGCTCGACTTCGAAGGGAACACGGTTCCGTTCGATCCCGCGATCGAGGGCTGCGTCAGGGCGGTCGCGCCCGCGGGAGCAGTGTGGTCAACGGCCATGGACATGGCGAAATATCTGCTGCTTGAATTGAACCGTGGAAAGCTGGCGAGCGGCGAGCCACTGCTTCCCGAAGAGGCGCTCCTCGAACGGAGGAAACGCGGGATCAAAATCACTGACAAGATCAGCTACGGGCTGGGGCTTTTTCTCAGCGATGAAGAGGGGCTGAATGTGATGCACCATGGAGGAAATAATTGGGGATTCTCTGCTGACCTGTATTTTCTCCCCGAAGAAGGACTCGGCGTGGTGCTGCTCACCAATGTTCGATTGGGCAATCTTTTCCTTGCGGCGGCACGGCGGAAGGTTTTCGAGCTGCTCTTCGACGCGACACCAAGGGCAGAAAAAATGATCGCCGCTGCGTCGCAAGCCGAAAAGGAGGCAGCGTCCAAAAGGCTCACGCGTGTGAAGGTGGATGCCGACAGCGTGAAGTGGCTGGAAAGGGCGGTCGGCGAATATCGAAGCACTGAATTGGGTTCGCTGACCGTGCAGCGGAAGGATGGCCAATACTGGGCCGCATTCGAAAGCTGGAGCAGCTCTCTGGGCGTATCAGAGCAGCCCGATGGAAGCCGCGTCGCGGCCCTGACAAGTCCCCCTTGGAACAGCGGAGCGATTGCTGCCGGTGAAGTCCGCTTGCAAGTGGCGGAGGATGGCCGGGCTCTCGTTTTAGATGAAGGGCAGACCCTTTATAGGTTTGAACGGCAGTAAGAGGTGGCTTCTCTCTCCTCTCTTCGCAGCAACTGCCCTGATGTGTTGCGAGGAAAGGATCTAGAAGGCGGACGGGGCGGGGAGAGGGACGATGGCGCGGCGGACTTGGCCGCGGCCGATGATAGTGTCACCGGCGCGGGCCTGAACTTCGAAAATGAGGAAGCGGCCTTCGTTGCCGATGTAACGGGCTTGGGCGCGGACGGCTTTGCCTTGCGGAACGGCTTTGAGATGGTCCACTTCGATGCGCGTGCCGACGCTGATGTGTCCGGGAGGCAAATGCGGGCGAATGGATTCGGCGGCGGCGACTTCCATGAGTCCGATCATTGCGGGTGTGGAGAAAATGGCGGGAAGGTCGGGATTGTAGGCGGCGATGGTCCACTGGAATTCGACGACGCGTTCGATGGATGCTTCGAGACCGACGGGCAAATTTGGAAAATGAGCGGGGGCGGACTTTGAGGCCGGCTTGGAGTTCTTAAGGCGAGATTTCATAGA
>Ga0126371_10004942_pt1 | contig 11804 bp, 12 predicted proteins | sample PanSoiMetaPlot_4_FD_110145 | JGI IMG/M metagenome (GOLD analysis project Ga0126371, IMG submission 110145) | Tropical forest soil microbial communities from Panama - MetaG Plot_4 | ecosystem: Environmental > Terrestrial > Soil > Tropical forest > Bulk soil | place: Panama | collected 2016-02-17
AGGCTTTATCGAGGAGATGTCAATCGTTTCTTCAGCAGGCGAAGTCACCTCGGCGCATTTCAACACCGCCAAATCCGTGGATGCGTCGCGACCTGCAAGCGAGGCGGGCACGGCCCGGCCATCCGGCAGGGTGACCTGGATGTCCTCGTCACGACGAAGCGAGTGCTCCGCGGTAACGATGACGCCCCTGCGCCAGACGACCCCGCTTGAAGACCCGCGAGGCTCAGTGTGAACGGCGACCGTGCTTGCCGCGGCGCGATCGGTAGCCTGCGCCAGGGCGTTGGACAAAGCAATCAGTTCTGCTGACATTTTCGGAACCTCCATGAACAAGATGCCGCAGTCGCCGCGGCATTTACATCCGCCAAGTGGCTAGGTCCGAACTGCGAACCTCACCAGGGGTCGGCGCGGTAGCCGCGGCGGCCTAAACGGGGGCTTTGCCAGTCACACACCAACAAGCAATTCGATTGAAACGATGGGCTGCGGAAGTCACTACTTCTCGAGAGGCCGTGTCATGAGGGGAGAGGTTTTTTCCGTCCAGAATGCCATCTATGCCATTTTGATCCGCGACGCGGATGGACGTCACTTGGAGCTAGAGAGTTTTCCGGATCTGGAAAGCGCGCGCCGCCGGCTCCCTTCGCTCGCCGCCCAGTATCCGGGCCTAAAAGTCACTCTGTGGAACCGGCAAACGCGGGACGTCGTGGCGGAAACCGACGGCTTTTAAAGTCCGCCTTTCCATCGATCCGAGCTAAGTGCCAGCCTCTTGGGCAGGATTAGCGGGCCTCTCCCAAAGAGATTTCTGGGGAGTAAAGCGGCCCACGAGTGCCAGGTGAACTGGCCGTGTCTTCAAGCGGCGTAAACTACGGGAAATAGGGGGCAGGGGGCACCCGAGGATCATTCCTCATCCCGCCGTTTCCTTGATGCAAAGGATCAAAAATTTCAACGGGGTTTCGGCAAAATCTTGGCCGGCCACTTCTTTTGCGCGTTAAAATAAAGCGAATCGTTCGTCGAAGAACGATGATCTAAAGGAGGTTGGTAGAAAGGGGAAGAGTTATGTCCAAAACAGCGAAACGCTCCTCATCCGCTTTGAATAAAGCACGGGCTGGCAAGAGCGCTCCGACCCAGGACGAAATTGCCCGGCGTGCCTACGAGATTTATCTGGAACGCGGCGGGGCCCCTGGGCATGAGCTTGAGGATTGGACGCGCGCTGAGCGAGAACTCGTCCAAAAGAACGGACAGGTGCGGCGCAAAGGCGAGTCAAAGCCAGTTGCCGCCTGACCTTACATGAACGCAAAGGGTGGAGTCACCTGAACTGCTCCACCCTCTCCGTCCAAACCTGTTTTTACTGGCCCTGGTTACTGCCGCACCACGAAAGTACGGTCACGAGCATCCGAACAGCGATCGACCGATCGCCACCTATCTCGTTGATTCTCATTCTCCCTCATTCTCCGTCTTTCGCTATCTTTCGGCTGCGTTCTGCGGGCAAACATACCCCGCAATATGCACCGCCTTCTCGCTCCGTTCCATCTCAGTCGCTGCCAGACGCCACCGAAGAACACGCGCGCCTTGCTGCGTGCAACCCGGAGGTCGACGTGACAAAGCCTCAGAGGTGCAGTCCGTTCTGAGAAGTTAACCCGGGGCGCGCCGCTGTGCGAAGCAGCGAACGCGCCCCTAACCCACTCGAGGTGATTAGCTCGAATCTACGTAGAAGAAGAGTAACACGCTAATTTTGCCGTATTGTTTTTGGCCAAGGACCGTAGTAGTTTTTCGCGCCTATGCCCAGCGCGCGCAGGCCCTGACTCCTTGTTGTTGACGACCGTGCCGCCGTGCGCGGCGCTATTCGAGGGTTCATCGAAGCCACAACCTCCTACAGGGTGTGCGACGCGGTAGACAACGATGCATCCGCGATCCACAAAGCAACGGATAATCACTGCGACCTAATACTCATTCATCTGACGCCGCCGCTACAGGACAGCCTCGTGATGGTGTCGGTTCTGCGAAGCAAGCTGCCCCGTGTCAAAATCGTTGGCGTAAGCACTTTGTCGGTCGACCTAGGAAACTGGGTGTCTCCTGGAATTGGATTGGATGCGGTCCTCACCAACCAAGACGGACTGTCGAAGCTGGCCGAGACTCTGAAGGCGCTGATGCCCGAACCCGCTCGAGAATAACCGCTCTGCCCGAGGGGCCAACCCGCAGCTCTTATCTAGAGTCGGCCCATTTTTCGCGCTGAAGGATGAGAGCAGCGTCCGATGCCGGTTAAATTGCAATCTGCTAGACTGAGCACAAAAGATCTGGGGACTCAAAATGGGGTTGAGACACCGCTGAAAAACCTCGTGCCTTCGATATGGAACAGAAACCTATAGTAGAACTGCCCGAGGAAGAAAAGGCGCGGATTGAAATTGCGAACCTTAAGGCGGAAATCGCGGAGCTTAAGGCGGCGAAGGGAGTGCTCCAAGGCGGGATTGGAGAGCTCTTCGGGGCTGCATTCGTGAAGGGAATGTTTGTTGGAGTACTTTTAGGACTGCTTCTCGCGTTGTTGTTGTTCTGGGGATTGCATCTGGACGGGTAAAGACGGCTACGTGGATCTCGAGCAAATCAGTGGCCCGCTGGGCATTTCCCGCGCTCGAGCAGACGCCCGTTAGGAACACCCGGCGCTTGTGCGCCTGAGCGCGTCGAGCTGCTGCGAGCGGCTCCGCGCGAGGGGGCCGACCCTTCCCCCTGGCTCTCACATCTAGGAATCGGCCCCTTTTGGCGCTGGAGGCGGAGGACTGTTTCTCCCGAAGCGCCACGGATGGGAGCGGCATTCTACGCCAACTACGTCAAGCTGGGCGTGGAGAAGCTGTGGGAAACCTGTGGGCAAATGGTACTTGTCCCCTCGACTGGAGGCTTTGTTTCCGCGATGATGCCATTGCGGAGGGCCTTTCGTGGACAATCAAATAGAGAGAACGAGCGATCTGGCGAAGGCTGTCCACGTGCTGCGGCAACAGGGGATGACCGTGAGTTTTCCCATGCAGACCGCTGAAGGGAAAATAATCTTCGCGGTAGGCGAAGATGTTATGCTGACCGCAGACCAGATACTCGAACTTCTGGAACGTAAGCAACTGCACGCTGAGGGCGTGCGAAGGTTGGTAGAGGCACAGCCAGAAAAGTGAGGAGTCGCGATCGGCTGGTCATTTCAGGAGAGGCGGCTCGCCTTTCCACTTTTTCAGGGCACCCATAGCCGCCCGGTGGAGTAGGGGCGGGCCGGAAACGACCTTCATCTCGATCACCTTGCCTTGATCATCGAAGACTGCGTCAAGCTGGACCTGTCCTTGATTGAATGCGAGCCTGCCGGGCCGAGGCCGGATATTCCGGAGGCGGTTGAACAATGGCCCTTGGGGCCTTACACATCCCCCAACTCGAAGCGGCGCTGGTTTTAAAGGCGCCACCGGCTTTGCTGCCGTGCCGAGTACTCCACCAAGCACACCGCCAATCACTCGACCCATCTGGCCTCCCGGCACTCCGCCTGGTACGCCGACGAAACTGTCTGGCTCTTGCGAAGTGGTGGGACGGTAGATCTGCAAGAAGTTGAAAATAAGACGTTTAGTTTGGCTGCAGAAGGTTTGCGTTCTATCCCGGTCATGCGGCGCACGGGAGAAAGAGCGGTGCGTCAGGTTGGCGCACCCGAAGGCCCGTCACGGAAATCGCCCGCCCTGGGGAGAGTACCGGCTGACCGAATAAAAGGCGATCAACAGGACCGGAAACAGAACGACCCAGAAGTTCCGTGTGCGGCTTGTCTTTCCTCTGGCCATCAAGTCGGCGATCGCCGAGCTGAAGAAAAATACTTGCAGAGCCGTGCACAGACTCGCCGCAACTTCGACGAGGGCAAGCTGATCGAGGAGGGAAGCGAGGAAGATGGCGCCGCTCACCAGGGAGGCTGCCAGGCTCAATAGAATGGAGAAGAAATGCTGGCCCCTGCTCGATGCTTGCGCCTCGTCGGACACCCTGTTGTGCTCCGTTTCCCTTCGATCGCTCCGGGATGCCTGGTCCTCAACGATTTCATTGTAGCGTTTCAGGGTAGCCAAGCTTGCGAATTTTCTATTGAGGTAGGGTATCCGAAGCCACGAAATTTTCATCCAACCAATATCCGCGCACGAGGAGACGCTGATGCAGCTACGCCCACTAGGAAAGAACGGTCCACTTGTTTCCGCCCTGGGTTTGGGCTGTATGGGCATGTCCGAATTCTACGGACCGCGGCACGATGCGGAATCGACGGCTACGATTCATCGTTCGATTGAGCTGGGCATCACCTTTCTGGACACCGCGGACGTTTACGGCCATGGCGACAACGAAGTGCTTGTTGGTCAGGCCATTCGCGGCATGCGGGAAAAGGTCTTTCTCGCCACCAAGTTCGGAATTGTGCGCGACAAGGCCAACCCTGCGGTTCGCGGCGTAAATGGCCGGCCGGACTATGTGAAGGCAAGCTGCGCGGCGAGCTTGAAGCGTTTGGGGGTGGCTACCATCGATTTGTACTACCAGCATCGCGTCGATCCGAGTGTGCCGATCGAAGAAACGGTTGGCGCTATGGCCGAACTGGTGAAGGCGGGGAAGGTCCGCTATCTGGGATTGTCGGAAGCATCCTCAGCAACCATACGGCGCGCTCACAAGGTGCATCCTATTGCCGCGTTGCAAACCGAATATTCGCTGTGGACACGCGATCCGGAAGACGAAATTCTCCCTACCACGCGCGAATTGGGCATTGCTTTTGTTGCCTATAGCCCGCTAGGACGCGGCTTCCTGACCGGGCAAATCAGACGCTTCGAGGATTTTGCTCCCGACGACTACCGGAGGAATTCCCCGCGCTTTCAGGGAGAGAACTTCCAGAAGAATCTGGACTTGGTGGCGCGCGTGGAGGCGATTGCGAAAGAGAAAGGTTCGACGCCGGGACAACTTGCCTTGGCATGGCTGCTTGCAAAGGGCCAGGACATCATTCCGATTCCCGGGACGAAGCGCCGGAAATACCTTGAGGAAAACGCCGGCGCGTTGAACGTAAGACTCTCACAGGACGACCTGAAGCGGATGGATGAAGTAGCTCCCCATGGAGCATCAGGCCTGCGCTACCCGGAACACCTGATGGCCTTGGTGGAGCACTGAGTTGTTTGAGACTCCCACGCACCGTCTCTCATCACCCTTCTGCTATTGACAAAAGCGAAGTGTGACTCTTCTTTATTGGTCGGTGCGCAGCGCGGGCAGCGTGAATTTCGGCGTAACCTCCTTGCGTTTCGACCAGTCATGATAGGTGTGGCATTCCGAACATCGCGCATCGGCGCGACCGGGGCCGGGTCCGTGGCAGGTCTTGCAGATGGCAATTCCCGGCAGCAAGATGTCGCTCGCTTCCGTGCTGGTAAGAGCCTTGGCATGGCAGTTCACGCAAGAGAATCCTCGATGCGCGTCATGGTCGAACTTGGCGTGCGGCATCCACTGTGTTTTTATGTTGGCGTGGGCCACCTGGGGAAGGGCACCACCCGGCGAAATTGTAAGCGTGTGGCACTGCTTGCAGGTTTTGCGCCACAACAATTCTTCGGCGTCGCCGATCCGCTCCGTTACCCACTCTGATACGGTGAACACCCGAACCCGCGGGGGAATGAGCTTGCCGCCAAGTTCCTCGGTTGGGTCAGGCGTCACGCGGAGTTCACTGGGATGCGCGGCAATGTATTGCTGGAATTTCTCGAGCAAGAACGAGTGAACGACTTCTGGTTTGTCGTGAGGTACGCCTTCGTCAAAGCGCTTGTCAAACGTGAGAAGGTGACAAGCCGCGCAGGCATTGGCGAATTTCACGGGGGCCATCAGTTCGCGCCCCGTAATTGGTTTTGGTCCCCTCAGGGAATCGGCGCGGACCGGAAGAATTTCATCGCCGACGTTATAGCTGACCGCGGCAGCACGGTACTTTGCATCTGAATAGGTCAGGTCTGCTTCGATACTTGTGGCGCGATGACAATTGCCGCACTCAAGATTCACGAGGATGCCATTGGGCCCTCGTCGAATCGGCTTCATGTGAATGGAGTGGTTCAGCTTGATGGTGGGGGAATCACCCGCCGGGAGATCGGTGATCTGGCCGAGTGCGGCGAATTCGGGATGGCCGTCGAGAAGGCTGTGGATGCGCGCGGCGTATCGTGTGTCGGGCTGGCTATTTCTTAACGTCGCGTGACATGTGGCGCAGACGTCTTCGCTCGCGGCCGCGATAGGCACGCGGCCGCGATGCTCGGCGTGACACGTGGCGCAGAGCGGTGAAGCGATCTGGGAAGCGTGGTGCCGGGGCCCATCGTGGCAGTCAAGGCAGGCGCGATCGGCGGCTTTCGCCGAGAAGCCGCCGGCTTGACGGAGGTGGCAGGCGGCACATTCGTTTTCAAGCACGGCATGCGCCCGCGATAAGCTGCCGCTCGAGTAGATGCGACGGTCGCTCGATATGCCGCGCCCGACAATCCACAGAAGCGCGAGAAGCGGTACGCCCAAGCTAAGCCAGAATTTGGCGTGCTTGAGCGGCGTCGGCCTCTTGAAGTAGTTGAGGTCGATGCGCTGCGCGAGCTCCTTGGTTGTCCTCGCTCTTGCCACTGGTTATCGCCTCACCATTTGTTCAATAGCGCAAGGCCATGACCGCATGTACGGCGCCGAGCAAAATCAGCGCAAGCGAAAGCGGAATATGCAGCAGCAGCCAGCCGTGCAGCCAGCGGTGCAGCTTCTCTTGGCGTGCCAGTTGGCGGGCTTCCTCACAAATGTCTTCGAGGTCGGCGAGCGCGGCATGCGCTCGGCTGGGCAGCACAGCGCGCAGCCCGGCAAAGGTGCCGCTCGCGGTAGCTGCCTGTGCTAAACGGTGGCTGTGTTTTCTCGGACGTTCGAGAAACAAGCGCATCTCATTCAAATAAAAAAGGCGCAGCGGCGCGCTCTCGTCTTGACTCAGGCGAATACTCTCAGGCGCCGTGGCAACGGCCGCGCTCGCGCCGGCGCTCACGGCCGCAGAGGTCCGTAAGGGAGCCGCGGCGGCGGCTATCGGGCGTAACGCGGTGAACCCGCCAGCGCGCCGGCTTCCCTCCACCGAAGATTTGGCAAAGCCGAGGTTTCCGCACAGCGCTTCAACCCTGCGATCCGCTTCTTCGCGTAACAGCAGGCGAACGTGGTCGATCTCGTCGTAGATGGTTTCGAGGGGCACTTCAGCAGTCATCACGCGGGGAAGGTAGTGCTGGAGCGCAGCGCCGACACATCCGCTGGCGACGGTAAGGATCAGCAGCCACATCAACACGCGCGTGAGGGTCCCGCCAAAATGAAAACCCCCGTGAAAGAGAATAATCGGCAGCGCCAGAAGACCGAGCCAGAGGTGGCCGCGCATCCAGGCCTGCGCGCGGCCAAGACGCCAGGTGGACACGCGTTTTCGTGCGCCGAGTAAGGCGGCAAAAATCATCAAGCCGAACCCGATGATTCCAAACAGGAGACCAACAACGCTTCCCCCGCGCGGCCCTTGTGGCGCGTTGAGTACGTCGAGGAGATAGACGATCGTCGAGGCGGCAAGAACGGCAAACGTCGCGATGGCCCAGGCGCGGTGTGTGCGATCGATTCTCATTTTGCGCCGTCCGGGCCCAACATATCCGCAAAAAATGCCTTGGGATCGACGCGATACGCTGCGTCGTGTGGACAGGCGTACACGCAGCTGGGTTCCTTCAAATGCGTGCAAAGATCGCAGGAAGTCGCCTTTTGCTGGATGACCGCTTTCTTGCGGCTGGGATTTTGCGGATCGTCGGCCAGAACTTCGAAGGGATGGAGATTGATATTACCGTAGGGGCAATTCCGCGCGCACAGCCCGCAGCCAATACACCAATCCTCGATGATGACTTCGAGGGAATTGCGGCGACGAATCGCGCCAACCGGGCAGCCGACCATGCAAAGCGGATCGCGGCACTGGCGGCAACTGGTGGCCACCAGATAGCGGTCAAAGCGCAAGCCGTCGCGCACCAGGCGCGTTATGCCGTCGTGCGCATCGGCACACGCGTTCACACAAGCATCGCAGCGCGTGCAGTTCTGCAAATCGAGGATGAGCAGGCTTTGCGCTTCCATCAATCCCTGCGAGAGGAATTGGTCAATGGGCATGCTGTCGACCATTTCCAATCGCTGCCGGTTTGCCGCGCGGCGTTCGGCGGCGACGGTTTCAAGACCGGCTCGCACGCCCGGGAATTTTGCAACCATGTCGCGGAAATCGTCGCCGGAAATGCGCACGAGCTCGACATGGTCGAGCGCCGTGCACGTTGCCGTTCGAACGCCCCCGCCGAGCAAACCGATTTCGCCGAAGTAGTCGCCTCGGGAAAGATAAGCCAACACCATCTCGCCGCCAGGGTAGTTCTCGGAAACCTTCACGAACCCGATCCGCACAAGGTAGAAACTATCGGCGGCCTGGCCTTGTTGAACGATCACTTGCCCGGGGGCGAATCGCTCGAACGCGATACTCCCTTTGAGGTGTTCGATGAACTCCAAAGACAGGTCCGCGAACATGGGGACGCCGCGAAGATGATTCTCGAGCGCGCGGCGGCGGTAGGTCTCGTCGAGTTGCCCGCGGAAGGTCTTGTTCTTTAGCATGATGTCGAGTACGTTGCGCAGCATCTCGTAAGCGACAAGGTCAGATTCCGCGACCACCGTGGCGGAGCGCGGATAGAAACTCATGCAGGTCATTTCCCCGAACAGATCTCCGGGACCGAGTTCGGCAACGGGATTGCCGTAGGAAAGATCGACGGAAGCATCGATCGGAATCGTGCGGTCGCGCGTTTCTTCTTCGCGCCGGTCTTCCTCGCGACCGACAAGCGTGCTGGTCAGCCGCTTAAAGAAACCCTTGGCGCCGCCTTGCGTTTTGACATGAGCGATGGGCGCTCGAATGGAGACTTTGGCGCGACCCTCGACCAAGTAGAACGCCGTGGAACCAAATTCGCCCTCGCGGCAAACCACCTCGCCTTTGTGGAAACGCCGCTTCACAATGGCCCCACGATTCAGTTCCAAAAATGTTCCGGACACGCCTTTGAAAACAGGGATACGCAAGAGTTCTTCGGCTTTGAAAATTTCTGCACTAGCACCGGCGGCGATCGCGGCACGGGTGTGTCCTTTATTGGTGAGCGCGCCCGTCGGGCATGAGACCATGCATTCGCCGCAGGAAATGCAGGTGGAATCGCCCATCGGTCGATTCAGGTCGAACGCGATGCCCGCGGAATAACCTTTGCCCATGCGGCCGAGAACGAAATTGTTCTTGATTTCGTCGCAGCCGCGAATGCAGCGGTCGCAGAGGATGCAGGCTTCGTGATCGACGGCGATGGCCAGAGAGGAATCGTCCGCGCCGCGTGCGATCGATCGCCCGGCGAAACGCGGCTGGACGATCCCGGCAGCTTTCGCCAGCGCCTCCAGTTCGCAATCGCCGGATTTTTCCTGCCGCGCGCACGGCGAAGGATGATCCGACATCAGCAGCTCGAGCAGCATCTTGCGGGCATTCAAGACTTTGTCCGAATTGGTGACCACCTTCATGTCGGGTTCGACCGGACGCACGCACGAAGCAGAAAGTACTCGCGCACCGGTATCCACAACACACAAGCGGCACACCCCCACCGGCGTCTGGTTTTGTAAGTGGCACAAGGTGGGAACGTCGATGCCGTTCATACGCGCCGCGTCAAAGACCGTGGTGCCGTTTGGCACGCGCAGGGGTTGGCCGTCAATCGTGAGGTCCACCATCCCCGTCGGTGTGGCAGAGCTGTTCATATTCACGGCCGAACTCCAACGCGCTGGGTTTCACCAGCATGCGATAGGGCGGTCGAACAGATCCCGCTCGGGCACTGTCCCTTCAGCACGTGGGCATCGACTTCGGCGCGAAAATGCTTCAGCACCGACCGAATTGGCGCCGGAGCAATCTGGCCAAGGCCGCAGATCGACGTTTGGCTCATGGTCTCGGAAAGATCGTCAAGCAGCGCGAGGTCGGCGCGGTACTGCGGCTCGGGCACGGCTCCATGCGTCCAGCGAACCAGCAGGTCGGTCAGCTTTTGCGAGCCAAGGCGGCACGGCACGCACTTCCCGCAAGACTCGTTGCGATAAAAACGCACTGCGTTCAAGGCCATATCCAGCATGCAGGTGTTGTCGTCGCAAACGACGATGGCACCCGAGCCAAGCATCGAGCCGACATCCGCCAGCGCTTTGAAGTCCAGGCGCACGTCCAGGAACGCGGCCGGCAAGTAGCCCGACGAAGGGCCGGAAGGCGCGAAGGCCTTGAGCGAGCGGCCTCCCGGAATGCCACCCGCATGCTTGAAAATCACTTCTCGCATGGGAGTGCCCATGGGCAGTTCGAAGACCCCGGGACGCTCGACGTGGCCGCTGACCCCGACAAATTTCAGCCCGCGCGAACCGTTGACACCTTGCGCGACAAACCAATCGACGCCGCGCGCCAGAATCTGGGGGACGTTGATGAAGGTTTCCACGTTGTTGATCACGGTGGGCTTCTGCCATAAACCGATCTGGCCCGGGAATGGCGGCTTGTTGCGCGGTTCGGCGCGATGGCCTTCGATGGCCTCGATCAGCGCACTCTCTTCTCCGCAGATGTAGCCACCCGGGCTCACAAAAACCTCGAGGTCAAAATTCAGCTCGCTGCCGAGGATTCCCTTTCCTAGCAAGCCTTGGCGGTAACAACGGCGAATTTCTTCGCCGAGGATCTCTTCCTCGAGAGCGTATTCGTGCCGGATATACAGGATGCCGCGCTTCGCCCCGGTCACCAGGCCGGCGATCATCATGCCCTCGATAACCAAATGGGGCAGATGGGTCATGATGAAGCGGTCCTTGAAGGTGCCCGGCTCGCTTTCATCGGCATTGCACACGACGTATTTCACCGGATCGGGCTGCTTGCGGACCAGATCCCACTTCAGGCTCGTAGAAAACCCGGCGCCGCCCATGCCGCGAAGTTCGGCGGCTTTTAGCCGGGCGAGGACGTCGTCCCAGCCGCGGTTGTGCGCGAGCTTGCGCACCATGCCGTATTTCTTGTCGTCACCATCACCATATGGGTCGGCTTTCGACGCCACGCGCGCCAGCTCGGGGTGCGGCTCTTGAATTTCTTCGCCGCGAAGGGCGCGGTAAGCGACTCCCTCCGCGCTCGCGGCAGTAACATCGGTAAAAATCTGATCGTTGATCGATATGGCCGGCGCGTGATCGCAGCGGCCGAGACAGGAAACCTCACGAATCTGCACGTCTTCGGGGCGGCAGCCGGCAAAGCGCCGCTCGAGCTCGGCGCGCAGTTCACAGGCGCCGTGGAGATGGCAACTCATGTCCGCGCAGACACGAATTTCGGCTTTGGCCGGCGGCGCCAGGTGAAAATGCGGGTAAAAACTCGCGACGCTGTGAATCTGGTAGAGCGGAGTATGCGTGCGCTGGGAAAGGCCTTCCAGCTCCGCCTGGGGAAGAAAGCCGTAGCGAAGCTGGATGGCCCGAAGGTCGTCGAAGATCACGTCTTTCCGTCTCGCGCACAAATCGCCGCCGAAGCTTCGCGGAATACGCGGCGCAAGTTGGGTTGCTGAATCTCGTGCATACTACTGAGCGTAAAGCAGGCAGTGAGCAGCGCCCCGTTTGCTTTTCGCGACGCGTCGCCAAAAAGGCAACGCAATCCGTTGACTTCGCCGCGCGGCAGACGATATAAGCGAACAGACTCAAGCGACAATTGGAATGCACAAGACTCTTCACTCCATCCTTCTCGCTATCGTTTTGTCCGCTGGATTCGCCGCTGCGGCAGACAAGCCCACTGCCGAAAACGAACCTGTGAAATACAT
>Ga0126371_10004943_pt1 | contig 11803 bp, 8 predicted proteins | sample PanSoiMetaPlot_4_FD_110145 | JGI IMG/M metagenome (GOLD analysis project Ga0126371, IMG submission 110145) | Tropical forest soil microbial communities from Panama - MetaG Plot_4 | ecosystem: Environmental > Terrestrial > Soil > Tropical forest > Bulk soil | place: Panama | collected 2016-02-17
AAAGACGATGTAACGACATTTGAGCAGCATCGTAGTTGACGATGCCTTCATCCCCAACTGAGATGCGATTATTGTGAGGGAATTTGCCGGATGTTGGTCAAGCAACCGTTTCAGAAGGATCGCCCCGCCATGATGATTGGAGGGTGGGAACTCGCCAATGTATAGGAGTCGCGGAGCCGGCGCCTCAGCACCTCCCTCCTCATCGTGCGACAGTACGGCTGTCATCTCTAGTGGGGGTATCCGAGACTCGATCCAGCTGCGATGTGATTTGGGAGGTCGTAAATCCGGCGCATCCAATCAGCGGTGATGCGAAGGCCTTCTTCCAAGCTGTAAGTGTCCCGGTGCGAGAGGTCTCTCGACGCCTTCGAGACGTCGACAACCTTGTGGTGAGTCGTGAAACCCTCCGCATCGCGATATTGGGCCAATGACGGTGACGCCCCGGTAACCTTCAGCACAGCGTTGGAGAGTTCCTCGATGGAGTGGTGGTGAGTGCCGCCAATATTGTAAGTCTCTCCGGGCTTGAAATTGTCGGTGATGTTCGCCAAAGTACGGACTGTATCCGGCAGGAATGTAGAAGTGCGCGAGTGGCCACGAAATACCGTCCAAGGCAGCCCATTTAGCGCGCAATAAAGAAAGCGACAGTTCACTGAACGGTAGGGGCTATAGTATTCACCCGGCCCAAAGGTATTAAACAAACGCACGACCACCGACTCCGTGCGGTATCGCAGCGCCGAGTTGCGCACTTGCATTTCATTTACCCACTTGGTCATTGCGTAGTCGTTCATCTGCTTGATTTGGTGGTCATCCATTACCGTTTCGACCATCAGATCCGGCCAATCTCCATACACCTCCGAAGACGAAAACTGAATTAGGCGGAACGAAAACCGCTCCTGCAGTCGAATAACGTTCTTTGTCCCTACCGCATTCGTGCGCCACAGTGTCTCGTAGAAATCTTCTCCGTTCCACCGGCCGAATTCGGCGGCACAGTGGTAGACATAGTCGAATGGACCCAGTTGCTCAATCACTCTCTCAATCTGCCGGAACTCTCCTACATCGCAGCGCGCGTAGAGCGGAGCACTCACATCGGTGCGCACGGAGAATCCCAACTCGTCCGGCTGGTGTGCAATGTCGCAGGACACTACATGATGCCCGCGCTTCCGAAGATCGGAGACCAATCCGGCGCCGACGGTGCCCAACCCCCCAGTTACCAGGATTTTCATGCTGACCGCCCTCCCGACAAAGGCTCCTTAAACCGCAATACTTTCCCGGCCCCGTATTGCCGGAACACCATCGATTGCACCAAAAATTCGTATTTTATCGTACCGGAAACTATCTATATCGCAAACACAGCTTGCGTCCTGGCAGAGGGTCGCGCGCCCCCAGATTCGGGAGGCTGACTTCGTTACGACATCAGCCACACACTGATAATGTCAACTTTGACGAATCGTGAAGGATCTCTGATCGATAATCTCCTGCAGTCGACTCCACCCCGACTACACACAACGTCGTGCGCACGGAGCGCGGTTCAAAATCAACCCAGGCCGCAAAGGAGGGAGCATTTTGCCTTAGGTATATCTGGTGTCCTCGGCCTTATAGACGACACCATGCCGCCCCGCCGAGTTTCCCAAGAATGCGAGAGCGAGAGATGGTTTGGCCGGCCACAGATGAGCCGCCCCACAAACGGTGGCGCTATGCTAAGGCGGCAGGAGCGGGAAGTCAAAGTTTCGAGCGGTTGATGGTTGCAGGTACTCTTTTTCGAAGCGCGCTGGCACCGCTACTCCGGTGGGATAGGCGCGATAGGGGTGCATATCCCTCCCATCCTGTTCTCACCCCGGAGTTCTTTTGTTCGCCATCGATGCCGAAGGTAGACTCAATCTTCCGTGCGTGCTTTGTAGGGCGGGTGGAACCAGCGAAGGGTGTGGGGTATTTGCTGCAAGCGTGGAACCGTCTCGCGCTACCCAATGCCGAGTTGCTGCTCGTGGGAGAGATCAAGCCAGAGATGAACTCCTTATTGCGGAGGTATGCGGACTCCACCGTACGGCTGACGGGAATTGTAACGCCCAGAAGGCTGGTGCACCTTCTACCAGGATTCTGACGTGTTCGTTTTCCCTTTCGGTAAATGAGGGATTGGCTCAGGTGTTGTTAGAGGCTATGTCGTCGGGGGCTGCCAGTCATAGCCAGCGACCACTCGGGCGTGGACGATTTAATCACTGAAGGAAAAGAAGGGCTCATAGTTCCAGTGCGCAACGTAGATCGGCTGATTGAAGCAAACTCTTGGTGTTACCGGCATCGGGACAAAACGCTAGCGATGGACGAGCAGCACGCGTGAAAATCGAAAGTCAGTTCACGCTCGAGCACTACAACCAGCGGCAGATTGAATTGTACAAATCGTTAGCGAGATAGGGAGCAATCTTCCTATTGCTGCCGGAACCTGGCGGTATTCTTAGTTGCCCCAGTTTGAAGCCATGTTAGAAGAATCATCGCGGATGGACCCCTGCACCCCTTTAGTCTGTGGCAGATTTACTGAGAGTGATGGCAGAAGCCTTGTCCGGATGTGATAGACTCGCGCCAGTCCACTCTTTTCACCAGGGTTGTGCTCACTGCTCGTTTAGACCCCCTGCTCATCAGCGACCGTGAGCAAGTCAGGCCACGCCAATATTGGGGTAAAGAACATGGCAGCCGCGAGTTCAAAGCCAACGCAGGAGTCGGAAACCTGCACGGTGGAATTGTCCGTGGTGGTACCGTGCCTCAACGAAGCTGAGACCCTGCCGGAATGCATCGAGAAGGTCCGGCGGGTGCTCTGCGAACACCGAATCGCGGGCGAAATCATTGTAGCGGACAACGGCAGCACCGACGGCTCGTCGGATATCGCCGCCCGGATGGGAGCCCGGGTGGTGCGGGTGAGAGACAAGGGATACGGAAATGCTCTGCGCGGTGGCACCGCCAGTGCGCGGGGCAAGTACGTCATTACCGTCGACGCCGACAACAGTCACGACCTGGCCGAGATCCCGACCTTTCTGAACAAACTCCAAAGCGGCTACGACCTGGTGATTGGGAATCGCTTCGCTGGGGGGATTCAGCCCGGCGCCATGCCGCCACTTCACCGCTATTTTGGGAGCCCAGTTCTAACCCGTGTCGGCCAGTTGTTCTTCCGCAGCCCTTGCGGAGACCAACAGTGCGGGTTTCGGGGTTTCAGCCGGGTGGCCTTCTCAAAGATGCGGCTGCGTGCCACCGGCATGGAGTTCGCCAGCGAGATGGTTCTCAAAGCGGCTTCCCTCCGGCTGCGAATTGCTGAAGTTCCCACCACTCATTTTCTCTCCGGTCGCCGGCGACCACCGCATCTGCGGCCTTGGCGAGACGGGTGGCGACATTTGCGCCTGATGCTTTTGCACAGCCCGCGTTGGCTCTTCTTGTATCCTGGCGCCCTGCTCATGGCCTCCGGTCTGCTCGTCGGTCTCTGGCTGATACCGGGGCCCCGCGTGGTGAAGGGAATAGCGTTCGACATCCATACGCTGCTTTACGCCGCCACGGCGGTACTGCTGGGGTTCCAGGCCATCACTTTCGGAGCTTTCACCAAGATCTGCGCCATCCGGGAAGGACTGCTGCCAGAGGACCTCAGGCTCGAAAAACTTTTACGCTTCACTAGCCTTGAGCTGGGCTTGGCTGTCGGGGGCTTGCTCGTTGCGGCAGGGCTTGTTGCTTCTGTGTATGCAGTCGGGAGTTGGGGAGCACAGCATTTTGGAGACTTGGATCCAGTCAAGGTCATGCGACTGATTATTCCTGCGGTCTTTTCACTAACGCTCGGCGCGCAGATCATGCTCTCCAGTTTTTTTCTCAGCGTGCTGCTGCTGGGCCAAGCTCCGGAACCGGCAGAAGCCTCAGAGCACAACTGCAGTTAAGTGCGTGAGCTTGTCGCAGCCAGATACAAGGTGTGAGCAGATCGCTGGTCATCCGCCCCACAGCGGCGCACAAGCCACCAGGCTGGCTCAACACTCAGATACCTAGATTTTTGAGGCTCAACTCCCGCAGCGAATGTCCAGAGTGTAATTCGCTAGCATGCCGCAGCGATCATACGGCTTGACCGGATTCAGAGAGTCGATGTTCCGACGCCAAACGTGGTCCATTTTGCAGCGTCTGGCTCATTTTGAGCAATTGCCACAGGCGAACTGAACATGATCCAGATGTGACAATTTTCTGACAATCGCCCGGTTCATCTGCAATAAACTGGACAACCGTGACCGGACGAAACATTGACCAGCACAACTTTTAGCCTGGTGGACAGCTTTGAACGTCAGGACAGACAACTCGTTTGCGCACTGCGTCTACTATGCCCTATTTGCCGATCTGTGTTCCCAGATGTTACCTCTCGGTCTGTGCGACTGACTTGCTCCACGTGCGCATTTGAGATTCCACAGGTTAATGGAATCCTGCGCGCATTGTCCCCCGAAGGCAAGGCTCGCTTCGAGAAGTTTGTTCGTGATTACGAAAATGTCAGGACGCAAGAGGGCTGGGGTTCTCCAACGCCCGAGTACTATCTTGCTCTGCCGTTCAAGGATTTGACGAACAAGCACGCTTGGATTTGGCGAATACGAGCGCGAACGCTGCTCTACATGCAGAACCGTGTTTTGCCGCGCATGGAGTCGCGCGAAACATCTCGACTTCGCATCTTAGACATCGGGGCAGGAAATGGTTGGCTCAGTTATCGGCTTTCAAAGCTTGGTCATTGCCCGATTGCCGTCGATCTGTTGGACAACGATACAGATGGGCTTGGCGCTGCCCGACACTATCTAGCGCATTTAGACCGAGGCTTTCCGCGTTTTCAGGCGGAGATGGATCATTTACCGTTCGACTCCGGGCAATTTGATGTCGCCATTTTCAACGCATCGTTCCACTACTCAACCGACTATGAAAAAAGCCTCAGAGAAGTCATCCGCTGTTTGCGATATTCGGGTTTTGTAATCATCGCGGACACCCCGTGTTACTGGCGTGACGAGAGTGGCAAGCGGATGGTGGAGGAAAGAAGAGCATCATTCGAGCGACAGTTTGGTGTGCCCTCGGATGACACTCGCAGGGAGGAGTACCTGACCCCGGCCACGTTAGACGCATTGGCGCAGAGTCTGGGAATCCAATGGAACGTGGGTAAACCTTGGTATGGTTTGCAGTGGGCGTTTCGACCCGCAAAAGCCCGTGTTTTGGGTCGCCGTGAACCCTCGAAGTTCTTCCTCTACTGGTTCAAAAAGAAATAAACCACTTCCCGGATCGCAACGATAGTTGCAATGGACCGCGGCAACTGCCGTAATCAGATGGGATGAGAAGGCCGCTCTCCGGCTTGACCGGACTCAGAGTGGCAGCAGAGCATTGCGTGGAGTATCGGACGAATGCGCTATGCTTTTCAGCGAGAGTGGAATAATCTCCATGTGTCGTTCCCGGCGCTAGTATAAGCGGCGGATTTATCAGTCCCATCCCGAGATTCCGGTTCCATATGCAGAATCCTCGACCTAATGCTATCGAACCTAAAACTGCAATCACGATATTGATGGTCAGTTTCACGTTTGCCACGTGCTATTTGCGTCTGTTCGTTTTCCCCCACGTTCCCATTCTTTTATTGGGCGACGCGATCGGCTTCGTTAATGAGGGTGCCCGAATCGTTGCCCGACAGCTTCCATATCGCGATTTCTTTGAAATGATTCCGCCCGGGACGCCGTACACCTATGCTCTATTGGTGAGAATATTCGGTCTGTGCAACTGGATTCCGCTACTAGTGATGGCGTGCCTAGCCGCTACCACGGTGCTGTTGATGACGCTGGCTTCTGGCCGGATCATGCGTGGGAATGTCGTAGCCTTGCCAGCCATGCTGTTTACAGGTCCTATTCTTTTCCGATCTGCCGACGCTACTCATCATTGGTTCAGCACAGTCCTGGTTTTGGCAGCTATGCTGATCTTGCTGGGCAAGATTACCATCCTCCGAATTGGTGCTGCGGGAGCTTGTTGCGGCTTGGCCGCATGCTTTACACAAACCAAAGGGGCAACAGCCGTTGCCGGCTTCGTCATCTACCTAATCTGGAAGGCGTGGGACGAGAACTCAAGAGTGCGAGATGCCTGGCTGAATTGCCTGACCCTCTGTGGGGGGGCACTAGCCACCTTTGCCGCGGGGAACATGTATTTCATCGCGACCGCCGGACTGAGCCGTTGGTTCTATTGCCTCGTTGTATTTCCACTACGCTACTATCCGGCTCCGGCTCTGAACAATTGGCGGGTGGTCAAATATGAGTTTCAAGCACCCAAAAGTACAGCTAATTGGTTCGCTTATCTTTTTGTGTGCTGTATCGTTCCCTTGGTCTACATCGTTTTTCTGCTGATCATGCGTCGACGATGGCGGAAAGATCGTACCTTTCCCGGGGACCAACTGCTGCTGATTACCGTGACTGGGATTGCGATGTTCTTTGCGATTGCTCAATCGCCTTCGGTCAAACGACTTTCAACCGTGAGTCCCCCGGCCATGATTCTTCTCGCCTGGCTCCTAAACAAGCCCACGAGAGTCTTCGCCGTCGTGAGAATGACGTTAGCAACAGCGGCAGCCGCGCTCGCCGTCGCGGCTGCGGTTCAAAACCAAGTGCGCCCAAAAACCTGTCTTGATCTGCCTGCCGGGCGGATGGCATTTGTTGACAGCACCGTAATAGAGGAATACCGCTGGGTGCTAACACACACGCATCCCGCGCAATTCTTCTGGGGCATGCCACCGCTCTATGTACCGTTTCATCTGCAGAATCCTGCTGCAATTGAGAGTCTTGACACATCGGAATACACGCGTCCAGAGGATATTGCTGAAGTGCTGCGAGCCCTGCAACAACATCAGGTACCGATCATTATCCTGCCCTCCGAAAGTCGATATCCTCTCACCGTCAACAGTCCGTCCAATCATGCTATGGCGTTTGTCACGTATCTGCACGCCAACTAATCAACTCAGCAGAACATTCGCAACCGGAGACGAGCTCTGGGAAAAAGTTGCTTCAATTCCCTGAGAGTCGCCATGCTCAACGGTCTCCCCTGGGAAGGGTATACAGGTTAGCGCGACTGGCTTACTCAACTAAAGCGTCCCAGGAGAGCTTCCGTCTTCTTCGGTCTCACTGTCCGGGCACCGCCACAATACGACAGAGTGCGGTCAGGCCGTAGCCGCGGGCGCAGTCCGTCGCATAGACCAGACGTTTCGAGTCCGGATACCAGGCGGGGGCCGTTGCATTGCAATCGCTGTCGGTGAGGCGGTGCTCGAAATGAGTCCGGCGATCCTGCACCCAGAGCTGCCAATTGCCATTTTCCAGTTGGCTGAAAGCCAGCCAGCGGCCATCCGGCGATACAGCGGGGAATCGGCGGGGGGCAGACGAGCCTTCCTCTGCTACATCGGAAGGCTCAGGTTTTGTCCGAAATAGCGCCGGCGGATGACCACTCTGTCGAGCGGCGAAAATAATTCCATCCTCCGGGTCAAACGCCGCTTCCAGCACGTCGAATTCGTTCCCTGAAACCGGCCTCTCGACATAGTCCGCGTTTCCGCTGCTGGTGCCGTGCTGTAGTTCTTTTACCCAGAGAGTTCCTCGTCCCTTCGACTCACGCATGAAGGCGAGCCATTTCCCGTCCATCGAGACTGCAGGTTTCTCAGCGTCTTGCTCTTGGATGGCGATCTGGTTAGGCGTTGGCACCTTAGCGTCCGCAGGGAACCGAATGATTTGCGAGCCCGCCGACGCCAACTCCACCCAGGCGTCTTGCGAGTTGGAGCTGGCTGCGGCGTGGAAGGAGTCGGTGCCGAACCAAGAATGCTGTGTCAGCGAGGTCCCATCGAACGCGCCTGTAACATAGCCCCGGTCCGTCATCATCGTGAAGAAAACTTTTTCACCGGCCACTACCGGATCGGTGTCCAGGTAAGACTCGGGGGCGACGACCAGACGTGTCGCATAGTTCGCAAACTCGCCCTTCATGTGAAGCAGATTCATGGTGACTGCTGGCACGACCAGAGCCAGCCAGATGCAGGCAAAAACTATGGCCTCACGCGACTTCAGCCACGTTCTTATCGGTACGCCCGTAGAGCGGAACGATACCACCAGCAGGCAAATCCAGAGTCCCGTCATCGCCCACAGCCGTGGCACACTTAAAAGCGTCTGGAACCCGGAGGGTGAGCCGTGAACCCAATGGGAAAGCGGAAAGCAGACTAACCCGTACAGGGCGACTACGATCGCAGCTTCCCGCGCCCGGCCCGCTTCTATCAGGTAACCAATCGTCAAAACGGCCGTCATGATCAGCGCAACGAAATCGTAGGAACCCGGATTGGTGGAAAGGATCAGCAGCATGGCGACGTACGTTCCCCAGAGCAGTTTTTCTCGGGCAACGGCCGCGCGAGAAGAGCCCATCAACCACAGGAATGGTACGAAGATCAGACCCTGGCAAATAGGTTGCAGAACGGCATAAAGGACTGGAAGATGAGCGACAGGGTGGGGATTCAACTCTGGCTCGGCCACAAAGAGCCGATGGAGCACAGCCGAGAAGGTATTCCAGTTGATGTTGTAGGGGTCTTGTCCTTCCGCCCGCAAGGGCCATGGCAAGACCTCCACTAGATAGGTTCGAATGGTTTCAAAACCGAACAAGCTCCAAGAAAGCAGCCAGAACACGATGGATCCCCCAACAAGTCCGGCCGCGGCTCGCCACTGCTTCTTACGAACGAAGAAAATCAGAAACAGGCTCGGGTAAATCTTGAGCGCGCCCGCGACCGCTAGAGTTAGTCCCGCCGCCAGCCCTCGGTTTTTGAAATAAAGCCAGGCGGAGGCCGTGAAGAGAAAGAGCAGCAAAACGTACTCTTGGCCGTTCATGAAGTTCGTGCGTAGCGGTACGATGGCGAGAAATGTCAGGATAGCCACGCGCCGTGCGCCAAGTCGCGACATCCGTTGCAGGAGATAGGCCGCCAACCCAAGCAAAACCAAGTTGACTACCAGCCAGCATCGCTTGGCCAAGAGCGGTGGCAGGGAAGAAAACGGCAACACCGGCAACAGAGAAAAAGGGGTTAGAAGTGCAAAGGCTACGAGTGGGACTTGAATTCCGGCGTGGTCCTTCTGGCGCTGGATCCAAGTCCAGTCGTAGATCTGTTCGAGAGAGTAGCCCTGGCGATAGAGCCTTGCGGCCAGATAGTAATCCTGAAAATCGGAGTTCACCGCTTGCCACGCAGGGACGAACCCGCGCCAGACGAAGATGGCCACTAGAGTCGCAAGCAGCAGGTACTCGACGATGAGATGGAATGACGAGTACCGAGAGACAAAAGAGGCTTTCGATGACGAGTGATACCGTGAAAGTGACGAGATAGATCTCCCTCCGTGCGCTTAGGGTCAGCGCTTCGCTCGACACGGGTGAAGCGTCATGCTGAGCAGTCAGGCGACGAAGAACCTTGTATCACTCTGGCTGCCTCTGTTGGATGTTACTCATCACTTGTCACCCTCTGCTGTCGCTGCTTCAAACACTGTTTTCCTGCCACTCGGACCATCAACCACTGCAAGTGTGTAAACCGGCGTCGCGGCTAAAGATTCCGGCAACTTTCCGAACGAGAAAGTTTTGAACAGCCGTCGCAGGCGAACCTCCGTCAGATTGAGTCCGGCGTAATGATAAAACTTTGGTCCAAACATTCGGGAGAGCCGAGGCTGATCGGGATCGAGTTCCCAAGGATGGAAGTATAGAACAACAGGTTCGGCGCGACTCGCCATTCTGTTGAGCCCCAACAATTGCAGACGATAGGGCAGGAGTCGCAGATAAGCTCCTCCGGTCACCGGCACTCCCCAGCTTGCCATCTTCAGAGCCGGAAGGGGAAACTCCATGAGATCGCTTCCTTGGATACGAATCCGGAACGGCTGACGAGGGGCGCAGGGAATACCGTAAAGGTGATTGCGCGTGGGGAAGACGCTACTGTCGACCGTAAAGCCCTGCTCCAGCAGAATTTCGAACGCCCAAAGTGAGCGATTTGTGATCGAAAACGAGGGCGCACGATAGGTGTGCACCCCAGCACCGGCGGCATCCTCGATGGCCGCTTTCGCTTGTCGTGTATCGTCGCGAAATTCCTTAGGAGTCATACGGTAGATTAGTCGGTGTGCATAGCTGTGGCAGCCGAGGTCGTGACCGGCCTCTTGAATCTCTCGCACCAGAGAGGGGTAACGTTTCGCCACCCATCCCAGGACGAAGAAGGTCCCGCGAAGATCAAACTCCGCCAATAGTTCAAGCACCTTTTTTGTGTTCTGTTCCACGCGAGAGGGTTGACGGTCCCAAGCTTCGCAGGGTACGAGTTCGGTGAAAGCCGAAACGTGAAAGTACTCTTCGACGTCGACCGTAAGAGCGTTCAACGGGTGCAAATTTTTAGTCATTGCCTGGCAAAACTCTTACCTGTTCAGCCCGGCTGGGAACCAGCCGCAAATCTCTGCAATATCTGCAATCTAGAAACTTGGGTTCGTGGCATCCTGAAATCCGCAATCTCGGCAACCATCGTTCTCCTTCGATTCCTCGGGATCGGGGGCCCTGTCGAACTCACAGAGTGTACGACATCACTGATCTCCTCCGAAGCATATCGGACGGAGAATCTAAACGCACTCCACTCCTATACCTGGTCGAGGGGAACGCGAGCGTACCGCGAAGCTGCCAGTGCGGTGCGTCGGAAATAGTATGCGTTAAGTATTGTGTCTCGGTCCGCGTAACCCGCGGTGATCCGTGATGAGGTTAAAGGAATTAACCGCAGGGGGCACCGAGGATCACAGGGCAAACCGGCGACTCATAAATATCGATTTGTTGGAAGAGTACAGTAGCAAGGGTTTCGCAGTCGTCAGAATCCAATCGATGTCGTTAGGCTGAACGAGATGAACGCACAACGCGAGCAGATTGATTACCTATCAAAGCGTGACTTCAGGAAATTGCAAACATTTGACAATTTAATGACGAATGCAGAAATGCTATTCGCTAGGCTGTGCCAACGCGTAACGAACTATACAAAAATCAGACATCATCTCGAATGACAATCCAAGATTCTCAAGCCACAGTCGAGCGAGACGGAAAATGGCTCCTGCCGATTGAGGCACGATTCGTTGTCGCAGGGTCCGCGTGGCTCATCACGACCAACACGCCAGAAATCTTGGCTGCATTCCGCGAGACCTTTCAAGTAACTGATGGGGCGACGGGGCCAATTGCTTTGAAGCTCACTTGCTTTGTTAATCCGGAGCTGCGCGGGGTGAAACCCTGGGCACGACCTCATTTCAGGGGCCTGGACCATCTCGTCTACGCGGCGTATGGAGCGGGTGGTGCAATGTTAATCGACCTTCGCCGGCGACGGGTAATAGGCACGTTTTCTCCTGCCATGGCTCGGGACTCGAGTTATTGGAAGTGTGTACTGTTGCCAATACTTCTTGGTGTCAGCAGTGCGTCCCTCGGGATAACGCCTCTTCATTGCGCCTGTCTGGTCAGGAATGGACAGGGATTGATTTTAGGAGGCGATGCAGGGGCGGGCAAGTCCACCTTGGCGGTGACTCTCGCTCTCAAGAATTTCGCGTTTCTTTCCGATGACTGGACTTACTTTTCACAATCGGGCTCCAGAGCACAGGCGTGGGGGCTTCCCACGCCGGTGAAGCTTCTACCGGATGCCGTCAAGTATTTTCCTCAATTGAGGGAAGCGCAAATTGCTCCTTCGTTGAATGGCGAATTGGCGTATGAGGTAGATCCGGTCGAAGTGTTCGGTGTAGACCGGTCGCTATTCTGCGAGCCGAAATGGCTGGTCTTTGTCGAGCGCACCGAG
>Ga0126371_10004944_pt1 | contig 11803 bp, 10 predicted proteins | sample PanSoiMetaPlot_4_FD_110145 | JGI IMG/M metagenome (GOLD analysis project Ga0126371, IMG submission 110145) | Tropical forest soil microbial communities from Panama - MetaG Plot_4 | ecosystem: Environmental > Terrestrial > Soil > Tropical forest > Bulk soil | place: Panama | collected 2016-02-17
CGTGGACCATGTTCATCCCGCACGCGAACCCGAAGGTGCCAGCCGCCGCGGGGGCCAGCCGCACCGTGGTCTGCTCGAACGCGGGCAGGGAGGCGCTCACGGCCAGGTCAGGGAAGACCACCCGGGAGGTGCAGTCACCGGACTCCTGCCGGTCGAACACCACCTCTAGCGGCACCCCCTGCCGGGCCCGGATCACATCCGGGCTGTACCCGCCCCGCACCGTCACGGTGATCCGCTGCACGCCACCGGCCAGCTCCGCCGCGCGCGCCCGGCGTGGCGCGAAGAAGAACCAGGCAAGCCCGGCCAAGGCAGCTACGGCGCCGATGACGACGGCAATGTCGGCCACGCTCATGGCGGCCTCCTCTCACCCGCCTTCCGCCACACTGCCACAATATACCCCCCGGGGGTAAGGGCATAGGCCTACGTGGCTCGGGACCTTTGGCTCCCGGCCCACTGCGCCGCGTTGTGGCATCGGGGGGTGCTTCCCAGTCCTGGCGCCGGTCTGTGGGATGCGGCGATGGAGGCCGGCCGCCTCGCCGATCCGGATTGCCAGACGAAGCCAGGGAGCAGGCGATTCACATGCAGGTCAGGAGCGCACCAGCCGGGCAATCGCGTCAGAGGCTTCGCGGACCTTTGCCTCCGCCGTTTCCCCGCCCTCGGTTATGGCGTCGGTGACGCAATGATTCAGGTGCTCATCCAGCAGGCCGAGAGCCACCGACTGCAGTGCCCGGGTCACGGCCGCGACCTGGGTGAGGATGTCGATGCAGTATTTGTCGCTCTCAACCATCCGCTGCAGCCCGCGGACCTGTCCCTCGATACGGCGCAGCCGCGCGAGGTAGCTGTCCTTGTTCTCGGTGTACCCGTGCACGGCGTCCCCTGCCCCCAAGCAAATGCGAAGCGATTACCATACCCCCGCACAGTATAGGTGGGATGCCGACATCTGGCCATGGCGAGCACTTGGCCAGTGAGTCCCGGCTTTCCGGGCGTCAGGCGGCTTCACCGCGGGTCAGCGCGGGGGACGAAGTCCGTCCATGGTGACAGCCACCAGCCGGCGGACCGCGGCCTTGGATGGCAGGCCGCTGGCGGCGGTGAGGGCGTGGAGGCAGTAGCCGGCGAGCTCGCCCGGGGCGACATCATCCCGCAGGTCGCCGGTCTTGGCGCCTTCGGCCAGCAGGTCGGCGATGAAGGCGCGCAGCTGCTGCTGTGCCCGGGCGATGTGCTCGCCGCGGTGCAAGAGCGCGGCGAGTTCGGTGCCGTGGTGCTCGTACTGGATGAGCGCATAGGCCTCGAGGACGGCTTCTAGCCGACCGGCCGGGCCGTTGGCCTGGTCACGGATGTCGGCGAGGTAGTCCAGGTGGCGGGCGATCTGGCGTTCGTGCCAGGCGATCAGGATCGCCTCGACGTCGGGGAAGTACTTGTAGAGCGTGGCGCGCCCGATGCCGGTCTCCTCGGCGATCTGCGACATCGTCACCGACGCGAGTCCATGCTCGGTCACCAGCGCCGCGGTCGTGTCCAGGGCCGCGTCACGCACCGCCCGGCGGTGCGCCTCGATCGTCTCGGTCCACAGCTTCGGCACCACCACAGCATACAGTACGTCCATATCGAGACGATTTGACTTGACAGCGACAAAATGTCTCGATAAAACTACTGCCGTCGGGACATGTTCGCGCACCACCCGATGGAGAGGACACTCGCATGACTGACCCACCGTCCTACCCCGACACCCGCAGTGGGGTCGGCGCGGATCCAGACAGCGAACCAGCCGCCAGCCGACCACGCTGGAGGGTGATCATGTTCTGGATCATCGGGATCGCCCTGGTCCTGCTGTTCGTCGCCTTGCACCTAACCGGCACCCTCGGCCCTGGTGCCCACGGTTGATGCACCGCGTCTCACACCACATGAATCCGCCTACCACGCCCGCCGCGCTGTCGCTGCGGTCCGCCAAGCGCCCCGCTGTCCTCCCGCTGGGGCCCAGAAGGCGGGACTTACGACCAAGCACGACCCTCGCTTTCATCGCTCGCCTCGCGAGCACCGCAGACGAACATTGGAGTCCGACGATGATCGAGGCAACCGGCCTGTCCAAGCGCTATGGCACGACTGTGGCGGTCGATGACCTGTCGTTCCGTGTGCCGCCGGGCCAGGTGACAGGGTTCTTGGGCCCAAACGGGGCCGGGAAGTCGACAACCATGCGCCTGATCCTCGGCCTGGACGCGCCGGACGCGGGGATCGTGACGGTCAACGGGCGCCCCTATGTCTCCTACCGGCGCCCGCTGTTCGAGGCGGGGGCGCTGCTGGAGGCCAAAGCGTTTCACGGCGGGCGCAGCGCCTACAACCATCTGCTCTGCCTGGCGCTCAGCAACGGGATCAGCCGGGCCCGCGTGGGCGCGGTGCTGGAGTTGGTGGGGCTGGCCAGCGTAGCCCGCAGGCGCGCGGGCGGGTTCTCGCTAGGCATGGCGCAGCGGCTGGGCATCGCCGCCGCCCTTCTCGGCGATCCACCGGTACTGATGCTGGATGAGCCGGTCAACGGCCTGGACCCCGAGGGCGTGGCCTGGATCCGCACCCTACTGAAGGCACTGGCGGCCGAAGGACGCACCGTCTTCTTGTCCAGCCACCTGATGAGCGAAATGGCGGTCACCGCCGACCGGCTGATCATCATCGGCCGCGGCCGCCTGATCGCACAAACGACGGTAGAGGACTTCCTGAGCACCGGATCCGGCGGCTTCGTGCGGGTCCGCTCCCCCCAGGCCAGCGCACTAGCGGCGCTGCTCACCGCGCAAGGCGCCACAGTCACCCGCCAAGCCCAGCAGACACTTGCCATCACTGGCGCCAACAGTGACGCGATCGGCGAACTCGCCAAAGCGAACGGGTTCACCCTAACCGAACTGTCCGCGCACCAGGCCACCCTCGAGGAGAGGTACATGGAACTCACCAGGGACTCCGCCGACTACCACGCCGGCGACAGGGCGCTGGCCCCGGGGCGGAAGTGAGGACCGCCATGGCAGCCATCGCAACCCGGGTGCCCGGCCGGCCCTCGTCACGCTTCGGCAACATCCTCCGGTTTGAGTGGTGCAAGTTCCGTTCGGTCCGCTCGACCTTCTGGGCGCTGGCAGCGGTGGTGGCGTTCAACGTCGTAGTCGCGGCACTGCTGGCCATCTTCTTGCCCCGTGCGCTCAGCGCCCACCAGCAGGCGGCCATCGACTCCACCCGGGTCAGCCTCGGCGGCCTGCACCTGTCCCAGGTCGCCATCGGCCTGCTGGGCGTGCTGGTCATCACCAGCGAATACAGCACCGGCATGATCCGCGCCACCCTGGCCGCCGTGCCACAGCGCCGGCTGATGCTCACCGCGAAAACCCTCGTATTCGCTGTGGCCGGCGTCATCGCCGGGATCGCCGCGTGCCTCGCCGCCTACATCATCTTCCAAGCTCTCTTGCCCAGCGGTGATGGCATGCAGACCTCGCTGTCCGACCCTGGCGTGCTCCGCGCGGTGATCGGCGCCGGGCTGTACCTGGCGGTGCTCGGGCTGTTTGGCCTGGGCCTTGGCACGATCATCCGCTCCAGCGCCGGCGCGGTCGCGACACTGTTCGGCGTGCTGTTCGTGCCCTCGATCATCATGACCTTGCTGCCGGCCTCCTGGCAGGACACCGTCGGCCGCTACCTCCCGATGAACGCCGGCGAAACCATCTACACGGTGCAGCACCAGCCGCACACCCTCCGGCCCTGGGCCGGACTCGGCGTGTTCTGCCTCTACGCCGCAGCCGCCCTCGCGACCGGCTTCATCCTGATCAACCACCGCGACGCCTAGCCCTCAGGCCAGCTTGCTCGCGGGACAACAGTGGAAAGGACCGTCATGCCCACCGCCGAAGCCCACGTCCAGACCGAACAGCCAGCCCGGTACCTCGCCCAGCTCTGCAAACACGCCCGGCAAGTCCACCGCCTGCGCCACCGGCCGCGCAATCACGGCGGTGACGGGCAGCCGCCGCCCAAGGTCCACAGCGTCGAATGCTCCGAAACCAGCGGGATGATCAGCTTCGGCTGGGGCCGGTGCACCATGCAGGCCACTCCGGGCGCGCTGACGTTGCAGGCCGAAGCCGCAGATGAGGAAAGCCTGCAGCGGGTCCAGGGCATCATCTCCCGTGACATCGAAAGGTTCGGCAAACGCGACCAGCTGACGGTCGCCTGGCAGCGCGCCCCAGCGCCCAGCGCCCAGCCCGGCCAGGCCGGCTAGCCAGACGGCGCCGAGGGCCGGTGGAAGTTGCCACGCCGCACCAAGCTGCGCCGCGGCGGCGCGGGCGCACGGACGGGGAGGCCCTGCCGAGCGACGTCGTAGGGATAACGACCGGGCAGTGGCAGCCCGGCGAGTCAGTCTTCCAGCTCGACCTTGCCCTGCAGGTAGTCTTCCCGGCTGATCTCGCCGTTCGCATAGCGCAACCGCAGCGCATCTTTGGCTTCGCGCACAGCGGCCGATTCGGTGCGAGCCGACCGTGTTGACGCCGATGAACAGCTCGGCGGGTGGTCGCCCCTGCTCGACCAGGGAACTGGAACTACTCAGCGAGTCCGCGCAGCGGTACATGGAGGCTCAGCGATTCCGTGTCATAGGGGTTCGAGTCCCTCCAGGCGCGCGGGTCCCTTTGGCTGATGGCTCCGTACGCTTGCAGCTGCCGTGCGGGAATCTCATGCCGCGCCGCTGTCGGTGTTGATCAGGGCAGCGATGGCCGGGTGGCGGCGTAGCTTGTCAAGGCAGCGGCCGCGGTTCGGCCCGATACTCCCAACTGGCATGCCGAGCCTGGCGCTGATCTCGGCGTACGGCACGGGCGGGTTCTCGATTAGCAAGAGGATCAGCCGTCGGCCCCTTGGGGGTAGGTCTCCGAACGCCTCGCGTAGCGCCGCGTGGCGCTCGGCCACCAGCAGTTCCTCCTCGGCCGTCCTAGTCTGCGCATCCGGGAAGGTCTCGGCGTCCAGCACATATCCGGCTGCCAGCGGTGCCCGCGCCGCGCCCAGGACACGCAGGCACTCCCGCCGGGTCACGGTGGCCAGCCAGCCAGGAAGCGCAGCCGGATCGCGGATTCTGTCCAGCTGGTCCACAAGATGCAGCCAGACGATCTGACCGACGTCCTTCGCGTCGGCGTCGTCCAGCCGGTGCCTGCGGCAGATCGACCACACCAGCGGGGCGTACCGCTCGACGAGCGCGTCCCAGGCCTGCGCGTCGCCGTTTCTTGCGCGGGTCACCAGGTCACTAACCACCGGCTCCTCGCCTACCGGGTCAGCGCTAGTGGGCTCGATGCGCCCTCGCTCCCTGCGCGGATGCGTGACCGCAGCCGCGGACTTTACCTGGTCCGGGGGTCTTCCGGCCCTTCCCACCTCAGCGATCATGATCTGGTTCTCCTGCCTGCTCGAGCGGGTTGGCGGGCTCCTCCGCCGGCGGGTTCCACCGTGGCCAGCCGCGCGGATGATCACCAGCCACCAGGACCTTGCCGTCGGCGAGCAGCGTCGCGGTGTGCCGCCGCGGGCGGTGGCCATCGGCATGGTCGGGCGCCAGGTGTTCGCTGGCGCCGGGACGACGCTGGGATGGCCGCCCGGGCGTTCGTGGTGATGTTGTCCTCATCTGCCTGCCCGTCTTGTGCGGAGTGCCATTAGTGATGGCGTTTTTTACCCAGGCGGATTCCGGGCGCTTTGACGGTTGTTGCCGCACCGGTCTCGGTTACCGCAGGAGGGTTAGCGTCATGTCGAGGACGCCTGGCGATGGGCTGGTGAAGGAGAATTCGCCGCGCGCGCCGGTGTAGCTGCCGGTCCCGCCGGTGATCGCGTGGACGATGCGGGGCTGGGTTCCGAAGAAGAACCCCTGGATGGTGATCTGGCCGCCGGGGAGTTGCAGGTCCACGGTGGCCAGGTTGACCGAGTCCTTTGAGCTGACGGAGGTGAGCGTGCCGGCGAAGATCCCCACCCGGGTGGTGCCAGAAGCGTTGTCCAGGATCCCGCGGAAGATTTCCTGGTCTCCGAAGCCTCCTTCGTTGAGGAATTTGCGCTGCTTTTCGTGGGCCACCAGGTGGATCGTGTGCGGGGTCGTGGCGCCCGTGGTGGCGGCTGGCTGCGCGGTTCGGCTGGCCTGGGCGGTCGCGGCGATAGCGGACACTGCGCCAGTCAGGCCGGCGAGTGCCAGTCCGGCTGCGGCGAGGCGGCGGCGCCATGGTGCCGGGTGGCTGGTTTTGTTCACGGGGATCACCTTCCTGATCGCAGGGCTTGGTGACGCCGGCGGCATCGGCCGCCGGCGGCGGTGTGTGGCTATGGGTTGCAGCTGGGCGGCGGCGCGTCGTCGCGGATGGGCGCGCCGGGCGGGGTGATGAACGTCACGATGGTCTCGGCCGGGACGGAGCCGTCGTTGCGGACCATGTTCTCGTCGGTGGGGCCGTTTTCGACGAAGGCTTGCCCAGCGGTGTAAGTCTGGGCGGTGCAGTCCTGGGCCGAGTACTTGGTCACTGAGCCGGTTTTGACGATGACCAGCACGGGGCCTGGGTGGACATGCCAGCCGGTGGTGCCGCCGGGGGCGAAGGTCAGGTGTGCGACGGTGAAGCTGGCGGCGTCCTTCGACTCGACCTTGATCCCATCGACGTGGATCTTGAACCCGGCGAGGGTCGTGCCGCTGCCCAGGATTTCCGAGGTGACGCCGGCGGGCGGCGTAGCGTGTGCTGGGCTGGCTGTAAGCACGCCTGCGGCCAGCCCGACGGCGGTCACTGCCAGGGCTGCCGTCAGCATGGGGGCCTGCCTCCTAGTGCGCGTTCTCATGAGTGAACCTCCTGTTCCTGGGCCGCCTGTTTGGCCCTTCGGCAAGAGCGTCCAAGACGTCTGTGACTCCGCTGTAACGACGCCGTAACGCGGGGCGCGCGCATTGGCTGTTCACCAGGTTCGCCCGGTGCGTTACCGTCATTCCGGTGGGGCGATGCTGGAGTTTTTGATCCTGGGGCCCCTTGAGGTCCGGACGGATGGCCGCCTGGTGCCGGTCCAGGGATTCCGGCAGCGGGCGTTGCTGGCCATGCTCCTGTTGCACGCCAACGAGGTGGTGACGTCCGGCCGCTTGCTCGATGAGCTGTGGGGTGGCGAGCCGAGATCGGACACGGCGGCCCTGCGGGTGCGGGTCTCCCAGCTCCGCAAGGCGCTGCGGGTAGCCGGCTGCGATGAGCTGCTTGAGACGCATCCGCCGGGTTACGTTCTGAAGCTCGACCGTGACTGGCTCGATCTTGGGCAGCATGAGCGCCTCGCCGCAGAGGCTGGTTTGGTGCTGGAGCACGACCCGGCTCGCGCCGCGGCCCGGCTTCGCGAGGCGCTGGCGCTGTGGCGCGGGCCGCCGCTGGCCGACTTCGCCTATGAGCCGTTCGCGCAGACCACGATCGGGCGGCTAGAGGAACTGCGGCTTACCACGCTGGAGAACTGGATTGAGGCGGAGCTGGCGGCCGGGCGGGAGCGGGAGGTGGTGGGCGAGCTGGGCGCGCTTGTCGCCGAGCACCCGCTGCGTGAGGGCTTTCGTGCGCAAATGATGCTCGCGCTCTACCGCGCGGGCAGGCAGGCGGAGGCGCTGGAGGTCTATCAGCGGACCCGGAGCCTGCTGGTCGAGGAGCTCGGAATCGAGCCGGCACCCGCGCTGCAGGAGCTGCACCACGCGGTCTTGGCCCATGACCCGTCTCTGGACAGACCGCTGTTGCAGAGGTCGGCGAGGCTCAGCGCGAACGCGGCCCCGCCGCCGCCCGCCGCTCGCCGTGAGTGGCGGAAGACGGTCACCATCCTGGTTTGCGACATCGGGCCGGCCAGGGTTGGCGGGCGTCTCGACGCCGAGGTGATGCGGCGCGTGATAGAGCGCTGCCATCAAACGAGCGCGCAGATCGTTACCCGCCACGGGGGCACCGTCGAAGCATTCGCTGGCGACGTGGTTATGGCCGTGTTCGGCATCCCAGCGGTGCATGAAGACGACGCCCTCCGCGCCCTGCGAGCGGCCAGTGAGGTGAGACGCGCGCTGCTGGTGCTGAACGACGAGCTCGATGCCCAGTGGAAGGTCAGGCTGTCACCGCGGTTCGGGCTTGACACCGGTGAGGTCGTGACCGGGGACGCCGTCCCTGGCCAGGCGCTGGTCAGCGGCGAGGCCGTACACGTCGCCTCAGGCCTGCAACGCGCTGCCGAACCGGGTGAGATTCTGCTCAGTGAAGCGACGTGCAGGCTCACCGGTGGTGCCATCCGGGCGGAGTCGGCGATCGTGCTGACAGGAACGGGAAGGCGCCGCCAGGCCGCCGCATGGCGCCTGCTGGAGGTCCGCGCAGACGCCTCGGCGATCTCGCGCCGATTCGACACGCCATTCGTCGGCCGTGACCGCGAACTGGCCCAGCTGCGCAGCGCATACGAGCGCACCTGTAGCGAGAAGGCCCCGTGCTTGTTCACCGTGTTCGGCGAGGCCGGGATCGGCAAGTCGCGACTCGCGGCGGAGGCCCGGATCGAGCTGCTCGCCGAAGCCCGGGTGCTGGTCGGCCACTGCCTGCCGTACGGCGAAGGCATCACTTTCGCGGCGCTGCGCGAGCTCGTGCGCCAAGCGCTCGGCGGCGAGCCGGCGCACGCGCTTGGCCTGCTGCTTGCCGGAGAGCCCGACGGGGCACGGGCCGCCGGGGCAGTGGGCGGGCTGCTTGGGCTCACGCCGGCCGGCGCAACGCTGGAGGAGGGCTTTTGGGGCGTGCGCCGACTCTGCGAGGGGCTCGCCCGGCCGCGACCGCTCGTGCTCGTCTTCGAAGACGTCCATTGGGCGGAGACGACGATGCTCGACCTGATCGAGTACATCGCCGAGAACGCCCGCGAGGCGCCGATCCTTCTTCTTTGCCTCGCCCGCCATGAACTGCTCGATCAGCGGCCCCGGTGGGGTGGCGGAAAGCTGAACGCGACGACGGTCACGCTCGAGCCATTGACCGAGCCGGAGTCCGGCATGCTCGCGGACTGGCTGATCCGCGACCTCGGCGCAGCCGAGGCGACCCGGGCGCGGGTAGTCCAAGCCGCGCAGGGGAACCCGCTGTTCGTCGAGCAACTGGTCGCGATGCTCGCTGACGGCCCGTGGGACCGGGACGAGCCGCAACTTCCGGGCAGCGTCGAGGCGCTGCTGGCTGCGCGCCTCGACCTGCTCGGCCCCGCCGAGCGGGTCACGCTTGAATGTGCGTCGGCCCTCGGCGACCGCTTCCCGGTGACCGCGCTGGCCCAGCTCGCCCCGCCGGACCTGCGTACCATGCTGCCCAGGCACCTGGAGGCCCTCGTCCGCAAAGAGCTGCTGCGCCCAGCACGCCTGGCCGGCGGCGGCGACGGCTACCGCTTCCGCCACATCCTGGTTCGCGAGGCCGCCTACCGGCGGCTGCCGAAGCACGAGCGCGCAGATCTGCATGAGCGCTACGCCGGCTGGCTCGAGTCGCTGCCGGACCTGAACGCCAGTGGCGGGCGGGCAGAGCTGCTTGGCTACCATCTCGAACGCGCGCATGCCTACCGGCTCCAGCTCGGGCCCGGCGACCCCCGCATACCCCTTCTCGCCAAACGCGCAGCAGCCCATCTCACCACAGCCGGGGCGGAGGCGTTTGCGCGGACCGACTTCCGCGCCGCCGATCAGTTGCTCGCACGCGCGACAGCGCTGATGGCCAGCGACGATCCGCGCCACCCCGCCCTGCTCTACGACCGCGGCACCTCGCTGCTCACGCTCGGGCGAGTGGCCGACGCCGACGCCGTGCTCGCCCAGGCGCTCGAGGCCGCCCGCGCGATCGGCGACACGCGCACCCAGTGGCGCGCGCGCATTGACCGCGTCTTCACCCAGACCGAGGCCGACCCGGCGGCGCTCAGCGTTTCTGATCAAGCACGCCTGGTGCGCGAGGCGCGGCGGACACTAGAACTGCTCGGGGATGAGCGCGGCCTAGCCCGCGCCTGGCTAGTCGCCGCCTCGGTGGAGGACCGCCGCGGCCGGGCAACCAAGAAAGAGCAGGCGGCAGAACAGACCCTGAGATACGCACGGCGGTGTGGTATCTACCGCGAGCAGGCATGGGGACTATGGACGCTGGCGGATGCCATCCTCACCGGCCCGACACCTGTCGCCGCGGGAATCGCCCGGTGCGAACAGCTTCTCCAGGGGCGAGATGAACTGCGCGTCGGCGATGTCGGGGTGCTCGGGACACTGGCGCTGTTCCGGGCCATGCAGGGCCAGTTCGAGGGCGGACGGCAGCTGATCGCCGAAGGTCGCGAGCTCATGGAAAGCCTCGGCCACACCAGTCCGCTCGTGGCGACCATGTGCTGGCGCGGTGAACTCGAGCTCCTGGCCGGGGACCCGGCGGCGGCCGAGGCCGTGCTAAGCGAGGCGCGCCATCACGCGGCCGTCTCCGGAATGCTTGAGACCGGCGCGATCATCGCCGCGTTGCTCGCCCGCGCCCTGCTATGGCAGGGACGTGACACCCAAGCGGAAGGGCTCGTCGATGTGGCCCGCGCAGGAGCGCCACCCGACAGCCGCCCGGCTCAAGCGCGCTGGCGCGCCCTGCTGGCCACGGTTCACACCGCGCGCGGCCAGGCAGACGACGCCATCGCGCTCGCCGCCCACGCCGACCGGCTCCTGCGCCCGACCGACCTGCTGCCGCTCCGGGCCGACGTCCTCACCGATCTCGCCTCGGCGCTCGCCACGCGCGGGGACACCGCAAAGGCCACCCGGGCTGCCGGGCACGCGCTCGCCCTCCACACCCAGAAAGGGAACATCGTCGCCGCCCAACGCGCCCGCAACACCTGGGCCGCGCCCAGCGCCCGAACGTAAACCTCGTCAGAAGCACCCGGCACGCGGCGAGGACAAACCCGGTCAACCCCTCCAGGCCAAGAGCGCGCAGGTGGATGATCTGCGCACGGGCACCTGCGTTGCCGGAACAGCTATCCACCGCTCAGAGTCGGCAGGGCGCGAAGTCGGGCCAAAGACCAGGTGACACTCGGTAACTGGCGCCGGTTGGCACTAGCGCGCGCACTCCCTCCCGCCGATATGCGTCCCCAATGACGCGCTTGTTGACGCCGCCAATTAGCCTCGGTCTGGCTTGCGAATCGGGGCAGGGCTGCCGCCGTCGTGGAGAACCTCCCGGGCGGTCGGGACATCCGCCGTTCTGCTTGCATGTATCGGCCGGTTAGTAGGCGGCGAAGCGGGTGGCGTCGGGCTCGGTCATGAGCCGGGCGGTGCGGGGCATGAGCGTGTTCCACCGGTAGCCCGCCGCTGTGTCGGCGAGTGCCTGGATGGTGCGGCTCCGGGTGCGGGCCAGTTCCAGGAGGGTGATCACGGGCCTGGCGAGCGGAATGAGGTGCTTGGCGATGGTGTCGGGTATTCCGGTGCGGTCGCAGAGTTCGTCGCCGAAGAACAGCCTGCCGTAGCCGTGCAAGATCGCGCGGGCTAGCGGCTGGGCCGGTGCGGGAAGACCGGGAAACGTCGCGGTTACCAGCGGTCGCATCACGGTGTGGGTGGATTGCGGGTCGATGTTGCCGCGGGCGGTGCGGAGCATGAAGTACAGGAACGTCCGCTGCTGGTCGAGGGTGACGGTGAGCAGGTCTGCGGGCACGCCCTGCCGGTAGGCCGCGCAGGCGGAGAAGTGGGCGAGGGAGTCTTCTTCGTGCTTGGTGAAGCGGTAGCCCAGGCGGGCGGCGGCTAGTGCGGGGAAGACGTTGAAGGTCATGGCTGCCATGAGGGTGTCGGCCTGCGACAATGGAGCGCCGTAGATGCTGGCATCCCAGTTGCCGCGCTCGCGCAGGCTGGCGCGGATCGCGGCGTGCGTCAGGCGAAGCC
>Ga0126371_10004946_pt1 | contig 11802 bp, 8 predicted proteins | sample PanSoiMetaPlot_4_FD_110145 | JGI IMG/M metagenome (GOLD analysis project Ga0126371, IMG submission 110145) | Tropical forest soil microbial communities from Panama - MetaG Plot_4 | ecosystem: Environmental > Terrestrial > Soil > Tropical forest > Bulk soil | place: Panama | collected 2016-02-17
CTGGGTAAGCCGCAGACAGTGTTCGTAGGCCAGATACACCTGGTCAAATGCCTTGTCCCACGAGGCGCCCAAAACCCTGCTGCGGGCGGCCTTGCCCATCCTGCGCATTTTTTGTGGAGCGCGCGCAAGTTCCACGACGCGGGCGACAAATTCCTCGTCGGTTTCGGCGATGTAGCCGGTTTCTCCTTGCGCCACCAGATACCGCGGGCCTCCCTCGTTCGTTACCACCGCGGGAATGCCGGACGCCGCGGCTTCCTGAACTACGTTGCCGAATGTGTCGGTCCGGGAAGGGAACGCGAACAGGTCCATATTCGCGTAGGCCCGCGAGAGTTCTTCTCCGCGAAGCACCCCTGTAAATTTTCCGTGGCGCAGGTGGCGCTTCAGCCAACTCACTTCGCTTCCGTGGCCCACAACCACCAACTCAAAATCACGCAGCCCCATGGATTCGAGCGCCGTTTCAATCTTTGCGAGCAGGCGGACGCCCTTTTCCGGCGTCACACGGCCGACGAACCCGATGCGCACCACGCCATCATGCTGCGTACGGTGCGCGGGGTTGAATTGCTCCGCGTCCACGCCACGCGTCATCAGAAAGCAGGGCCGCTGCAGCTTCTTTTCCAGCCATTCCACCTGCGGCGGAGTCGGCGCGAGCGTAACCTTGGCCATGCCGTAAAACCACATCTGCAGGCGCAATCCTTGCACCTGCACCCAGCCCGCAGCCGGACGCGTGATCTTTCCAGGTAGAAAGCTGAGAAATTTTTGCAGCCTCCGCGCCGCAAACTGATGGAAATTTGTGTGCCACGACGCAACCAGCGGAGTGTTCAGGGTGTGGCAGAGGTAAGCGGCGAGCTGGCCGAGTTCCCCGGGACTTGTGATGTGAATCATATCCGGCCGAAAGGCTATGACTTCGTTGCGCAGCCGGCGCAGGTATCGCCAGAAAAAAAGGTCGTATTGCAGATCGCGTTCAATCCCAATGCTGAGCCAGGCGCGCTTCAATTCGATGCGCCGCACGCTGCCTTCCTGGGAAACTCCGGGATTCGGCCCGCCATGAACCGCCAGGAAGGGATAGGCGTGGCGTTGCGCGTAGCTAACGAGTTGGCGAGCCGTCAGGGCGACGCCGTTGATTTCATGGAAAGTCTCGCAGAAGAGCGCCACGCGGGGCGGAGAGGTCATAGCCCTCCTTCTTCATTCCCGAAGAATGGCAATCGCAACGCAGGCCGCAGCGCGGGGTTGGCCACGAGAGCGAGCAACCACCGGAATTTGTCGACAACGCGGTGAAACCGGGTTCCGGTAAATTGCGAGAGTGGCGTGGCCCTGCCGTTTTCCTCGATAAACACGCGCGCCATCCAATGCTGCCGACCGAACTCGCCCGGCGCGTCGGCCAAGGCATGCCAGGAGTTTTCCAGCAAGCGCAACCGGAGCGCGTCGAAGAACTGCGGCATCAGCAAGATATCGCTTCGCCGCTCTTCCCGCACTTCCTGCACGAATTCGTCAAAGGAGGCGACGCGGCTCAAGTTTAGCGCGGCGTTCGGCTCGCAGCCGTGACGGTCACCCCCGGAAATCACGGGCAAGCCGATGGCCTCGCCGAACGCAAGCACCTCGCGATTCTCCCGCCGCGATCTCATGCCATTCAGTTCCAACGCGTGAATAAACGGCTGGTAGGTTGAGAGGAACTTTTGCAAAGAGCGGCGATGGGTTTCCAATCCAATGCTCTCGGCATCCCAGTAGGGATGGTTGAGCACGACCAATACGGAGTGGCAGTCGTGCAATCCGCGTAGGAGTTCGCTGAGTTTCGCCGCATCAAGCCTGACGGTGTATTGCGCAAAGTCCGTCATCCAAGAGGTAGCACGGGCTGGCGGGAGATTGTGGACACCGATGTGAAAGATAGTCTCCTCATAGGGCACGGTCCATTCCACGGAGATCGGAACGTCTCGCGTGGTCCCCAGCATTCGCAGATGCAGGCTGGCTTCGATGTTGTCGTGGTCAGAAAGGGATACCAGCGGCTTGAGTCCAAGGTCGCGCTCGATAACCGCGCTTTCGAGTTCGTGAGCTTCGCGGGGAGACAACGGCGGCGTCCAGTAATACTTGTTGAAGTCGAAATTCCATCCTTTATAAAGGTGTAGTCGGCCGAGTTCGCGCTCGATGATGTACCCTCCAATCGGAAACTTCGCAATGTAGGCCGGCAGGCGGTCGAGGCGTTCTTTCGAGTGCATGGTGTGGCTGTGGAGGGAGATACCGGTGCAATAGGACGAGGTGAAATTCGTGTTTTTCTTGAACCGATGGACCTGCGTAACAGGCTTGTTCATCGGACGCTCCGTCTGCGTTGGGTTCCAATCGCGCCGCAGCGTTCTATCTGTTGGAAGCGTAGAGCGCGTGTATTACCGGCGTGTAACTGGCATTTCAACATTCACGTTTTAGTGATCCTTTCGACACAAAACCGCCCAAGTCTTTTTAAATTTCCTGCGTTTCAAGCTGGCGTAAAATCTGCGTAACACCGCACGTTTTATTTTGCTGGTATGAAATCCTCCCGAGTTCCGCGCGGCTCCGAAAGTAGCCCCCGAAGATGAGGGCTGCGCTTCGCAAAGGACTTCCCCTCCTGGCCCTGATTCTTTCTTTTGCCTTCCTTCCCGCCGTCTCTTCTCCCACCTCGGATCGCCAACCGGTCACGGAAGCCCTGGGATGGATCCGCTCCACGCCCGGCCAGGCCGTGCAATACAACTACGCGATGACCGCCCGTGTGCGCCTGCTGTTTTTCTGGGCAGGCAAGGACGACGTCGGCGGCGGCTACATCCGGCGCGGCGTTGCAAGCGAGCACCCGCGCGAGGAGTTTTTCCAGGTGCTTTTCGGCAGCGATCCGGCAAAGGCGCCGCGGAGCATCAACCGCTGGGGCGCAGGGACGGAAGTTTCCTGGCATAAAAGCGCGGTGGCCGCATCTTCTTTGCAGGAGGACGTGACCGCCAGCGCGTTTTTCGGATTCATGAAGTCCTCGCGCGGCAAATCCGCGGGAGAAATGCAGGAGGAATTAAAGCGGGAGCAGGAACGCGGCGAGCACGCTTTCACCGGGATCCTCAGCCGGGTAGAACCCGGCCGCGCGATCTCCCTGGTCACGAACCTGCAATCAGATACCGACTACAACCTTCACGATTATGCCCAGGCCGAGCCGGTAATGCTGGACCGGCTAAGCGGCTCGACGCGACCTTTGCGCAGTTTGCAGGACGAATCGCGTTGTCCGCGCGCCGAGGAGTTTCTTGGAACCGTAGCGGAGTTGGTTGCTGCGGCGCTGGTCACGGGTAAGGCGCCAGAATCGCGGTGTTACGTCTATGATGCTCAAGAAAATACGCTGACTCTAGAGCGTGTGTCGCCGGTACACTCGCTTCCCGTTCAACTCCACGGGCCGAATAACAGCGTGCTGTTGAATACCTCCTACCCGGATTTGCTGCAGCTTGATTTTGTTTCCGCACACAAATCGACAGGCAAGAAGGTGTACTTCTCGCTGTTGGTCGGCACAAAGGGAGAGATGCGCGGCGTGCCGGTGCAGATTCGGTACCAGCCCAACTGGTGGTTTCAGGTGGTTTTGAATCTGCTGCCAGCCGGCGCGGGTTCACCGCAAAGACGGTAGCGATGCAATAGCTTCAGTTCGCCGCGCCTGCAGCGGCCGGTACGGAGATTTCCACGCGCGAAGGATATTTCGCCGAACGGTAAACCCGCTCCGTGGCCTTCTGGTAGTCGGATTCTTCGGCTTCAAAAATATTCAGCACGAATTTTTGCGGGTTGCGATCATAGAGAGGGAACCAGGTGCTTTGTACCTGCACCATGATGCGGTGGCCCTTTTTGAAAACGTGATTCGCGGTGTGCAGGTCAATGGTAAAGGGCGTGATTTCGCCGGGGGTGATCGCTTCCGGTTTTTCGTAGGAATTGCGGTAGCGGCCGCGAAAGATTTCGTCGGCGATCATCAGCTCAAAGCCTGCCAGGTCCGGATCAGCGTCAAATTTTTCGGGATACACGTCAATCAGCTTCACGATCCAATCGGCATCTGACCCAGTAGTAGAGGCAAACAGCTTCGCGGTTACTTGCCCTGTCAAGGTTACGTCTTCGGCCAGTTCGCCGGTCTTCCAGGTCAGCACATCGGGACGCTTGTCGACAAAGCGCTGGTCCTGCACCAACCATGTGTACCAGCGCCCGGCATGATCGGTGGGATAGGTCTCGTCGACGGGCCGGTTGCGGTAGGGCACGGGATTTGCCGGGTCGCTGAGGTAGGAGTCGAACGCCTCCGTCGCATCGCTCTTTGGCACGTCAAAACTCAATTTCCCTTCCAGGCCAAAATAGAGGCTCTTCTTCTGCGCGTCCGCCGGCGGCCAAGCGTCGAAACGCGTCCAGGTGTCGCTGCCGGTTTGGAATAACAGTGCCTCTTTTAGAGGCAGCGTGCCCTTGTCGTGCAAATAATAGGCAAACCAGGGTCCCTCCACCTGCTCGCGGAAATATTTTCCCGTGTCGCTATGGAACGGAATCTGGCCGAGAAAATTGCCCGGGCCGTGCGCCCAACCGCCGTGATTCCATGGACCGACAACAAGAAAATCCAGATGGGCTGCGTCGTTTTTTTCCAAGTCGGCGTACAGCGCCATCGGGCCGTAAAAATCTTCCTGGTCCCACCAGCCCGCAACATTCAAATTTGGGACTCTGGCCTGGTGCAGCGCGTGTGCAAGGGCTTTTCGCTGCCAGAATTCGTCGTAGGCAGGGTGCTCCACAAAACTGTTCCAAGATGGAATCTTTCTGTGGAGATATTTCTTGTTGACGTTCGACAGCGCTCCCACGTTCAGATACCAGTCGTACAAATCGTCGCGGTCGAAATTCAACTGGCCTCGCTCCTTATTTGATTCCATTTGCGTTGCATACTCGTAGCCATAGCTGAAGCGGAACGCGCCGTTGTGAAAGAAATCGTCGCCCAGCCAGGTATCGCCCATGCAAGCTTGTTCGGAAACCGCCTTCAGCGCCGGGTGCGGGTTCACGAGCGCCATTGCGGCGAGAAATCCTCCATAAGAAATTCCCGCCGTGCCGATGCGGCCGTTGTTGCTGGGGACATTTTTAATGAGCCACTCGATGGTGTCGTAAGTGTCTGTGCTTTCGTCCACGCCCTTGGGGTCTTTATCGTCGTGCAGCGGGCGGTTCATCACGAACTGCCCTTCTGAGCCGTAGCGTCCGCGAATGTCCTGGAACACGAAGACGTAGCCGTCGGCGAACATGTGCTCGTAGGTATACAGCTTCGGGCTATAGCCCTTGTCCGGTGCGGAAATTCCGTAAGGTGTGCGCTCCAGGAAAATCGGCAGTGCTTCCTTCGCATCCCGTGGGGCGTAAATTTCGGTGTGCAGCTTCACGCCGTCGCGCATGGGAATCATCACTTCGCGCTTGTCGAAGAGGGCCGGGAAGTTAAGCCGCGCGGAAATCTGGGCCGCCGCTCCGGAAGCGCCTAGCAATGACAGGACCAAAGTTACACAAATCTTTTGCAGGGTTCTCATGCGCGGGCCAGTCCTCCACCTTTTTCAAAAGGGCGCCGCGAGCATATCACAACGAACCGTACCCGTTGGCCGTACTGCCCGCCTCTGTTAGACTGTTATTTCGTACCACCGCACCTGTTTTTGATGAAGAAAGGATTCGTCCGGGCTGCTGGTTGTTTCAGCAGCCCTTTTTGTCTTAAGACGCTTTTACTGAAATGACTAAAGATATTCGTAACATCGCCATAATCGCTCACGTGGACCACGGCAAAACCACGCTAGTCGACGCCATGCTGAAACAGTCCGGTATTTTCCGCGCCAACCAGGAAGTGGCGGAGCGCGTCATGGATTCGAACGACCTCGAACGCGAGCGCGGCATCACCATTCTTGCCAAGAACACCGCCCTGCGCTTCCGGGATACGCATATCAATATTGTGGACACCCCCGGCCACAGTGATTTCGGCGGCGAAGTGGAACGGGCATTGCGCATGGTCGACGGCGTCGTGCTCCTTGTGGACGCCAGCGAAGGCCCGCTGCCGCAAACGCGCTACGTTCTTCAGAAGGCCCTCGCATCAAAGCTGCCTCCGGTCATTGTGCTTAACAAGATCGATCGTGGCGACGCGCGTCCGGAAGAAGTGCTCAACGAAATCTACGATCTTTTTATCGATCTCGACGCCACCGAAGACCAGCTCGAATTCCCGGTCGTGTATACCAACGCTCGCGAAGGCGTGGCGCACCGCAAAGTCGGCGACGACTCGCGGGACCTCCTGCCGCTCTTTGAAGCCATTGTGGCCAAGATTCCTCCACCGACCGGCGATCCCGCGGGCGTTCTCCAGATTCAGGTAACCAACCTCGATTACTCGGAATTTCTTGGCCGCATCGCCATCGCCCGCGTGTTCAACGGCACCCTGAACCGCGGCGACGAAGTGGCCATCAGCAAGCTCGACGGCAAGCTGCAAAACGCAAAAATCACGAAGCTTTTCACCTTCCGCGGCCTGGAACGCGATGAAGCGGATACCGTCGTCGCGGGAGACATCGTAGCCATCGCCGGCGTCGAAGGCATTCAGATCGGCGAGAGCATCACGAATCGCGATAACCCCGCGCCGCTCGAGCCGCTAACCATTGACGAGCCGACGCTGGCGATGATTTTCTCCGTCAATTCCGGCCCGCTCTCCGGCCGCGAAGGCATTTATCTCACCTCGCGCGATTTGCGCGATCGCCTGGCCAAAGAGCTCCTCACCAATGTTTCCATTCGCGTCGAAGACACGGACACGCCGGAATCTTTCCGCGTGCTGGGCCGCGGCGAATTGCAGCTGGCTATCCTGATTGAAACCATGCGCCGCGAAGGCTTCGAATTGATGGTTGGCAAACCGGAAATCGTGGTGCGCACCGAGAACGGCAAAAAGCTGGAGCCGATTGAGCGCCTGGTGATCGACATCCCGGAAAACTTCATTGGCATCATCATGGAAACCGTCGGCAGCCGGCGCGGGGAAATGTTGAAGATGAGCAATCACGGCTCCGGCCGCGTGCGCCTGGATTTCAAGATTCCTTCACGCGGTTTGATCGGGCTGCGCAGCCAGTTGCTGACCGACACGCGCGGTACCGCACTGATTCACTCGATTTTCGAGGGCTGGGTGGAATACGGCGGTGACCTGGCTCTTCGCCCGACGGGCGCATTGGTGGCGGATCGCCCCGGCGCTTCTACGGCCTATGCTCTGTGGGGTTTGCAGGAACGCGGCGAACTCTTCATCGGCCCCGGCGTCGAAGTCTACGAAGGGATGGTCGTCGGCGAAAACTCGCGCGAACAGGACATGGAAGTGAATGTCACAAAGGAAAAGAAGCTTACCAACATGCGCTCTTCGACCGCCGATGAAGCCATCCGGCTGATTCCGCACCGCGTGCTGAGCCTCGAACAAGCCATCGAGTTCATCGCCGACGACGAGTTTGTCGAGATCACTCCGAAATCGATCCGACTGCGCAAGAAAGTGCTGCAGGCAGGGAAGCGGCCGCGCCGCTGGCAGGAAATCCGCGCCAGCCAGGAAGCCGCCGGGTAGTTCTTTGACTGGTGGTAGGCAGACGTCACTTACATTCGAATCGTGGCATCAGGGTAGGAGCGGTTTTCCGTCGGCGGCGGGCAGCGACAGTCCGGCTTCTTTCGCCAGCGTCGGCGCCACGTTGCGCATATCAATCAAGCCCAAGTCTTTTCCCGCGGGCACGCCCGGCCCCACGAGAAAGAACGAGGCTCGCAAATCCGGCAGGTCCGGCAATTCTCCGTGCGTGCCGCCCGGCTTGGTTTTTGAAACCACGGGTCCGGTCAAGGTCATGCCCGTTCGCCAGCCGGGCTTGAGGCTCACAAAAAACGAAGCTTCCGGATAGCCTCCTCTTTGGTGTAGATCATTCGCCTCTAGCACACGGTCGATTCCGTTGGCCGGATCGCTCACCAGCCTCGCTAGCAGCACGCGCACTTCCGCCAGCGTCGCCTCGTCTTTTGGATCCTTCAGCATGATGGCCGCGGATCCACCGGTTTCCCAGGGCATCGCTCGCCAATCGGTGATCTTGCCTTTTTCGTCCGTGGAAAACAGCTTTGCCTCGCGAAAAGCCGGGAATGGATTGAACTGTTGATCGTAGTTGGCAAACCCGTGGTCGGATACCACGGCAACAAAGGCTCGGCCCGGAGCGATGTGCTCTGCTTCTTCGCGGATTTTCCCGATGACTTCGTCCAACTTCTCCAGCACCGCGATGCTTTGCGAACTGAAAGCCTGCGTTTCATGCTGCATGTGGTCCAACGAGCTCAGGTGCAGTGTAAGCAGGGCCGGCTGCTTTTTCTTGAGAATCCATATTGCGTAGTTGCCGCGCACTTCGTCGGCTTCCACACTCGTGTCGATGCCGCCGCGATAATCGCCGATTGCCGGCTTAGCCTCTTCGAGCAAACCAGGAGTCGCCAGCGCATGGACCAACTTGGCGTCCTCGGCGGTACCCGCCCGCCATATTTCTGGAATGTTCCAAGTAATTTTGGCCCCGACGGTTACCGGCCATTGGATGCTTGCGGTCGTGCGACCCGCGGCGGCGGCGGCACTCCACAACGTCGGCTCCCGGATGTCTTCCGCATACCAATACCAGCCCTGGTAATTCTTTTGCAGAGGATCAAAGGTGAGGTTTGCCAGGATGCCGTGTTTTGCGGGCCAGACGCCTGTCATCAATGTTGTGTGGCTGGGATAAGTCACCGAGGGGACCACGCCAGTGACGCCATCGGCATAAGTGCCTTCCTTTAAGAAACGCCGGAGGTTCGGCACCTTGGCGGCATGCTGGTCCGCAGCGGTAATGTAGTCTGGCCTCAGCCCATCGACGGAAATGACCACCAGCAAGGGATTGGCTGGCTGCTGAGCAGGGGTGGAATATACCGCGGCCAGCTGGCCGGCGATGCCTAACAACACCCCAAACAGCATCCCTATCCTCTTTGGTTTCATCCATACCCCCTGGCGTTTCCCCTGGGACTCAATTTGATGTAGAGTAAGCGCCAAGTAGCTAGCGCCCAGAGCATTACATAAATCTGTTGCTCGCCCATGAATTCTTGAGGCAGTGGAGTTAACTCTCGTTTTTTCAGGACGGTGTCTGTGAATATTCCGGTTCCGGGTTCCTCGAACGGCCATGCTTCGTACCCTACCATTGCGGCTACGGCGACGGCCCTTCCACCCCATCGCATCACTCGCGACGACGTGAAGTATTACTTCGGCCGCGTCTTCGATGTCCCGGAGCGCCGCGTGGAAGCCATGATGGCTATTGTGGACAACGCCCAGGTCCACAACCGTCACTCCATCTTCCCCATTGACTACACCATCGAACCCCGCCCGCTCTGCCAGACCAATAATGAATACATCGAACATTCCATCCGGTTAGGCAAGGAAGCAACAGAAAAGTGCCTGGAACGCGCGGGGATGAAGCCCGAGGACATCGACCTGATCATCACCGTTTCCTGCACCGGATTTATGATCCCTTCCCTGGATGCGCACTTGATCCAGATGTTGGGTTTCCGGTCGAACGTGCGGCGCATGCCCTTTACCGAACTGGGTTGCGCGGCGGGAGCCATGGGCCTCTCGCGGGCGGCGGATTTTATCGCCTCGAATCCCGGTAGCAACGTGCTGGTACTTGCCGTGGAGCTTCCTTCGCTGACCTTTCAACGCAAGGACATCACCCAAGCCAACCTGATTTCTTCCATCCTATTTGGGGACGGCGCGGCGGCGGTCATCGTCACCGGACAAAAAAAGTCCGGCCCGCAAATCCTGAAGACGGAAACCTATACGTTTCCCGATTCTCTGGGAGCCATGGGCTTCGATCTGCGCGACTCCGGCTTTCACATTATTCTTCGCAAAGATGTTCCCGAAATGATTGGGGGCCGCATTAAGGAACTCGTTCACGGATTCCTTTGTCGCAACGGCAAAAAGCGCGAAGAGATCAAAGGCTGGATCTTGCATCCCGGCGGCGCGCGCCTGCTCGGCACCATCGAAGAAGAGCTCGGCCTGTGCAAGTGCGACACGCAGCCTTCCTGGGACGTGCTGGGTAACGTCGGCAACCTTTCCAGTGCGACAATCCTCTTTATTCTTCAGGAGTGGCTGGAAAAGCGCACCCTCAAATCCGGAGAGCACGCCCTTGCGGCGGCTTTCGGTCCCGGCTTCAGCGCGGAATTCCTGCTACTGCAATGGAACTGACGGTTATCGCATATTTGGCTCTTTTGTGCGTGGTTGCGCTGCTGCGGCTATACGAACTGCGCATCTCGCGGCGCCATCAGCAGGAGATGATTTCCCGTGGCGCTTCGAAAGTGGAAGAGCCGCGTTTTCGCTGGATGGTGGTTCTGCATACCGCGGTGCTGGCCGGGGCGGCTTGCGAAGTCGTCTTTCTCCGGCGACCTTTTATCCCGACGCTGGCGGCAACCTGCTTGGTAATTTTTGTGGGCGCGAACGCAGTTCGCTGGTGGGTCATCCGTACCCTGGGCGAACATTGGAACGTCCAGGTAATGAACTCCACCGGCCTTGGGGTGATCACCAGCGGGCCTTTTCGCTACGTGCGGCACCCGAATTACGCGGCCGTGTTTATCGAAATGCTGGTGCTGCCGCTGATCCATACGGCGTGGATTACCGCCCTGGTTGGCTCGGTCGCCCATATTCTGGTACTGTCACAACGCCTGGCCATGGAGGAAAAGGTGCTGTTTTCGGATACCCACTACCGCGAGGCCATGTCCGGTAAGCCGCGCTTTCTTCCGGGCTTATTCTGAGATCGAGAAACGATGCGTGCTTTTTGCGTTTTGCTCATCGCGGTAATCGCCGGCCCGCCGCTATTTGCCGCCCAATCCGCGCAATCTCCGGGTAAGCTCAGTTCTCCTGCATTCAGTTCCGACCCGGAGCTGAAAAACGGCTACCGGCTTCTCTACGAACAGAAATTCCCGGAAGCACGGAAAGTATTTGAGGAATGGATAGGGAAACACCCCGCTGAGCCTTTCGGGCAAGTTTCTATTGCCGCCAGCTATCTGTTCGAAGAATTTTACCGCCAGCAGGTCTTAACCAGTGATTATTTTCTTAATGACAAACGGTTTCTGGGAGGCATCACCGGCACGCCAGATCCCAATCGCATTAAGAACTTTGAAGACGCGGTCGCCAAGGCGCGCGCTCTGGCTGGTCAACGGTTGAAGGAAAACAAGCGCGACCCCGAAGGTCTTTACGCCATAATCCTGTCGGCCGGCATGCAGTCCGACGCCGACAGCATGCTTTTGAAAAAGCATTACGACGCGTTGAAGCATCTTAAGGAGGCGAATACCAGCGCGGAAATTCTACTGGCGGACCATCCCGACGCGTACGACGTGTATGTCGCCCCCGGCATCGCGTATTACGTCATCGGCTCTCTTTCCGGCGGCGCCCGCTTTTTCCTGTGGTTTGGCGGCATTCATGGAGACAAGGAATTGGGCATGGAGAAAGTCGAGAAGACCGCCGACAACGGCAATTACCTGAAGCCTTTTGCCAAGATTCTTCTGGCCCTCTCGGCCCGCCGGGAAAAGAAGCGGGATTTGGCGATCAAGAACCTCAAGGAACTTACCGAGGAATTTCCTGGCAATACCGTATATGAAACCGAATATGCCAAGGCCCTTGGCCGACCCATTCCCGCAACGCTAGGTCCCGCTCCGTAGCTAAATTCTGCCGATATATCGCCACGCAAGCTTGCGCCTTGCGCCTGCGTCTTTTCCTGACGCGCTCTATTTGGATTGCGCGTTCCCACCCACCCAATCTCACGCCTAGCCCCGACGTTTTTCAATAACTAATTTATTATC
>Ga0126371_10004947_pt1 | contig 11800 bp, 10 predicted proteins | sample PanSoiMetaPlot_4_FD_110145 | JGI IMG/M metagenome (GOLD analysis project Ga0126371, IMG submission 110145) | Tropical forest soil microbial communities from Panama - MetaG Plot_4 | ecosystem: Environmental > Terrestrial > Soil > Tropical forest > Bulk soil | place: Panama | collected 2016-02-17
GGGCGAGGCGGCGCGAAAGGTGGGGGAGAGATCCTTCGCTACGCTCAGGATGACAGGCGAGAACGGCGGTGCGAATACGCGAGGCGGCGTCGCGAGGCGAAGGCCCAGGTCAATTCCGGCCGAGGGCAGCGGAATGGGACCTGAGCTACGGTGGTTCTGATGCGGATGAGTTGGGATTGGCTGCCCCGGCGAGCCGTGGCGTAACAAAGCAGCGGCAAGCCGCCGCACTCCATACAGTTCTAGAATGTTCGGGCGCGTTTTGCTGCTTCGCCCTGAGATGGATCGGGTGGCGGAGGTTCTTGCCATCCGCCGGTGCAGAACTCTTCCGGGTACATGCGGAAATCCGGGCACTCTACTGACGCGAGCGTCTCGGGGTTGACGAGCATGGAGTCGGTGTAACGTGGGGCGGCGTAGACGACGAAGTGCTCCGCGCAGACGTAGTAATCGAGGAACCTCAGTTTGTCGCAGTATTTCTCGACGCAGATGCCCAGATCCTTCATGTTCCTCTCCTTTTCCTCTGCTTGAGCGCGGCCTGCGATTCACGGCGCCGCTTACTGGCGCAAGAGAGGGCGCACGGGACCGGCGGAGCCGCGTGCCGGTTGATGGCCGCCGCTCCGACGTGCCTCGGTTAGTTCCTGGCGCCTTTGGGACCCACTACTACGGACTGGATGGGGGCGAAAATCGGAAGGACACGATTAGCGCACGAGCGAGCGCCGAGATAAAGCAGACGTCCGAGGCCCGCTCCGACAATTGCGCAAAACAGGACTGCGAGAAACGCCGCAGCAAGGATTAACAACGCCGCGACGGGCACCAAAATTTCCAGTGCAATGGGGCTTAACGATGGAAGAGGCATCGGCGTTACACCCCGCGCTTCGCAAGCAGGTGAAGGAAAACCAACCAGAGATTGAACAAGACGGCCATGAGGAGTTCCTTCGGGGAGCGGTAAAGAAAATGATATGCGTGCGCGTTGCGAAGTGGAATCGGCGGCAAGCGGATTCGCGAGACGAGAACTATTTAGGGAGAAGACATGAGTTTGAGAGGGGAGAAAATGATTCTGGAGCGCCGGAGCTGCGGGCAAAGATGGGGCGAAGGCGACAAGGGAGGCGGCTTGCGGCTGTGTCAGGCCGCGCGCGGGTGTGTGCGTGGGGCCCCAGCCGGCCGGATAGCGGAGTGGCCGGCGATTAAGTAGGCGGTTGGCAAACGCTTCATTTCTATGGAGTTCGACGAGGACGGTGGAAGGTGGGGTTGCGGCATACGGGCTGCAAATCGTTGAGTGGAGCGGTCTCGCGGACCGAATTGGTATGTTTACCCAAAGGGTGCGCGGCGGGTGTCGCGGTGGATTTTTGTTGGGTGCGGCGCGGCGAGGCGTGGCATTCTAAAACGCCAAGAGAAATGACGAAATCGATTCATGCCGGCGGGCGTCCTGTGTGGGCGGAAATTTCGCTCAAGGCGATCCTGCGAAATCTTGAAATCATACGCAAGCATGTGAATCCGGGAGGGAGGGCCGGACGCGAGTTCGCGAGTGAGGTGGGGGGCGGCTTTCTCGCGAACGAGATGCGCACAGGCAAGAGTGCCTGTGCCACTGAAGGCGAAGGGCAAAATCGCCGGCCGGAGGCCAGCGGTACGAAAGGTGAAAAGCAAAATGGGCGGATGATCTTGGCGGTGGTGAAGTCGAACGCGTATGGGTTGGGGGCGGTGCCGATTTCGAAGGCGTTGCAGAAGGCTGGGACGGATTGGTTTGGAGTGACTTGCGCGAATGAGGGGATTGAGCTGCGCGAGTCGGGGATTCGGAAACGGATTCTGGTGCTGACGGGATTCTGGCCGGGGGAAGAGAAGCGGCTGCTGGAAAATTATTTGACGCCGACTGTGACGCGCGTGGATGACCTGCGGCATCTGGAGCGCGCGGCGAAAGCTTTTCTTGGAAAATCTGCGCGCGGGAAATCAGCTCGTGGAAAATCCTTGCGAGTTCCCTTCCATTTGAAAATCAATACGGGGATGAACCGGCTGGGGATTTCGCCGCCGGATGTGGAGGCGTTTGCGAGCACGCTGGCGGAGTGTTCGCACATCGAGCTTGAGGGAACATTCACGCATTTCGCTTCGGCGGAAGATTTCATCGGTGGGCAGACGGTAACGCAGGAAGAATTGTTTCGCTCGTGCCTGGAGCGTCTGCGGGCGCTGGGCGTGGCGCCGGGGATCGTGCATCTGGCGAATAGCGGCGCGATTTGCGCGCGGCCGGAGACGTGGGCGGACATGGTGCGGCCGGGCGCGATTCTTTATGGTTACCACCAGAGCTTTGATCCGCCGGAAAAGCGGAGCGAGGTGATGGCGAAGCTGCCGCTTGAGCCGTGTCTTTCTTTGCGCGCGCGGATTATTTCGCTGCGCGACGTGCCGCCGGGAGAAGCGGTGGGATATTCGGCTCGGTTTGTCACCGAGCGGCCGTCGAAAATCGGGGTGATCAATGCGGGATACGCCGATGGCGTGGTGCGCGCGCGAACGAATCGCGGTTGCACGCTGGTGCGCGAGAGGCGCGTGCCTCTGGTAGGCACGATTTCGATGGATTTGACGACGCTCGACGTGACGGATGTGCCGGGCGTGGCGCTCGGCGATGTGGTGACGATTTACGGCAAGGATGGAAAATCCGCGATAGAAGTTTCTGACGTGGCGCCGGAGATTGGCACGGTTACGTCGGATTTGCTTTGCGCGCTGGGGCGGCGTGTCCCAAAATACTACGTTTGAGTTACGTCGCGCGGCGGAAGCAAGATTCTCTCCACCCGGGTTGTGATGACACGACACAAAGGCTCGTGTCCAGCCATCGTGGCACTCCATAAGAGACCAGCTCCAGGAAAACGCGCGACGTTCAGGCGGGCATGCAGCCAGGCGGCTGCGGTGTGATTCCGAATGGCAAAAAAAGAGGCGGCGGCGAAGTCTGAAGAAATAACGATCGAACAGATCTTTGGATCCGGAGGGCTGCTCGAAAAGCGGCATCCGGGGTATGAGTTTCGCGCGTCGCAGCTGGAGATGGCGCGGATTGCCGACGACGCGTTTCAGAAACACCAGCATGTGGTGATCGAAGCGGGCACGGGGACGGGCAAGACGCTGGCGTATCTGATCCCGGCGATCCGCAGCGGCCGGCGCGTGGTGATTTCAACCGCGACGAAGTCGCTTCAAGAGCAGCTCTTCCAGAAGGACATTCCTTTCCTACAGAGACATTTCGCACCGAATTTGAAAGCGGCGTTGATGAAAGGACGGTCGAATTTCCTTTGCCGGGAGAAGGTGCAGCAGATGGCGGGGCAGCCGGTGTTGAAGGGAATCGACGAGGTGGACTGGTTTTCGCAAATCAAGGACTGGGAGAAGTTGACGGAGACGGGCGATCGGAGCGAGCTGACTTTCCTGCCGGACGACGCCGAGCTTTGGCACCGGATTGACGCGCGGAGCGATCTTTGCACGGGCAAGAAATGCGCGGAATTCCAGAACTGCTTCATCACGGCCATGCACCAGCGGGCGCAGGAAGCCGATTTGATTATCGTGAATCACGCGCTTTTCTTCGCCGACCTGGCGATCCGGAAAGATGATTTCGGGTCGATACTTCCGGAATACTCGGCAGTGGTGTTTGACGAAGCGCACGAAATCGAGGATGTGGCGAGCGATTATTTCGGGCGCCAGGTTTCGAGTTACCGTTTCGATGAGCTGGCGCGCGACGCGGAAAACACGTTGCGGGTGTTGCAGATTTCCGCGCCGCAACTCCGGCGGAATCTGAGCCGGATGCGCGAGCGAGGGCACAGTTTCTTTGAAACTTTTCCGGAACGGGAAGGGCGCTTTCCGTTTGAGCAGGCCGAGCGCGGCGCGTTTCTCCAGCGGAATCTGGAACGGTACGAGGAGCTGGCGAGTGCGGCGAAGCGAGTTGAGACGGAACTTTCGGCGCTTTCACCGAAGCCGGAAGAAGTGGTGACGCTGGCGCGGCGGGCGTCGGAAATCCGGCGCGAGCTGGAATTTCTGCTGGAGAGCGAAGAGAAAAGCTACGTTTACTGGTACGAGCGGCGAGGCAAAGGCGTGTTTCTGGCGGCTACGCCGATCGACGTGAGCCAGATTTTGCACGAGCGGTTGTTCGAGCAGTTCGATACGGTGGTGCTGACGTCGGCGACACTCGCGGTGGGCGGGCGATTCGACTACCTGAAGCAGAGGCTTGGAATTCAGCCCGCCAATGAAAAAGTGCTGCCGCAGGAATTTGATTTTCAGGAGCAGGCGCTGCTGTACATTCCGCCCACGATGCCGGATGTGCGCGACGCGAAGTTCTCGGCGAGCGCGGCAGATGAAATCACCCGGATGCTAGAAATTTCCGAGGGCCGCGCGTTTTGTCTGTTCACCAGCTACGCGCAGATGAAAGATGTGCACCAGCGGGTATCCGCGCGGGTTGCGTTTCCATTGTTATTGCAGGGGACCGCGCCGCGGACGGTGCTGCTCGACCGTTTCAAATCAACACCCAATGCGGTGCTTTTCGCGACGGCGAGTTTCTGGCAGGGCGTGGATGTGCCGGGAGCGCAGCTTTCTTGCGTGATTATCGATAAGCTGCCGTTCGCTGTGCCGAGCGATCCGGTTGTGGCGGCGAGGGTGAAAGCGCTGCAGGAGGATGGGCGGAATCCGTTTGCGGAGTATCAGGTGCCGGAGGCGGTGCTCGCGCTGAAGCAGGGATTCGGCAGGCTAATCCGGTCGAAGACGGATCGCGGGATTCTGGCGATTTTGGACAACCGCATCCGGCGAATGCAGTATGGTAGAATTTTTCTCGAGTCGCTGCCTCCCTACAAGACCACGCAGGACCTGGCCGAAGTGGCGCGCTTCATGGAAAATCATCCGAAGTAGGCGAGCGCACGGGCGGTGCTCGGCGAGTTACTGTCAATGTTTTTCGAGAAAGGAATTCATGTACGAAGTTTATGTGGATGAAACTTTTGCAGCGGCACACAAGCTGCGCGGGTACAAGGGGAAGTGCGAGGATCTGCACGGGCACAACTACAAGGTGCGCGTGACGCTGGAAGGCAAAGAAGTGGATTCGGTGGGGCTGCTCTATGACTTCGTGCATTTGAAGCAGGTGATTCAGAGCGTGATCAAGGCGCTCGATCACAAGTATTTGAACGAGCTGAAGCCGTTTGATGTGGTGAATCCTTCGGCTGAAAATATCGCGCGGCATATTTATGAAGAGACGGCGAAGCAATTGAAGCAGACGGCGAATGGCGCGGCGGTGTCGAGTATTACGGTGTGGGAAACGGACGTGACGGCGGCGACGTACCGGCCGTGAGATAGTCGCGATTGCCGTGCGGTTAAATCGGGAAATGCAATTTGAAATTTAGAATTCCATATTTGAAATAACGGCAGCAGTGGGATCAAGCTTCGTAAGAAGCTTTTCCGATGAATCGGGCTTTTTACATTATTGCGGTGCCGGCGCTGTTCACGACGTTTGGGTGGGTTACGTTTGGCTGGAACTGGCGGCTGGCGGCTGTGATAACTGCGGCGGAAGCGGTTGTGATGGTAGCGGCTGTCGCTTTTCTCGCGAGGCAGCAGAAGGCGCTGAAGAAAGCTCCTTAGTTTTTTGGGCTGAACGTATACGCATGGCGATGGTCATCACCGAGATTTTCAAATCCATTCAGGGCGAAGGGACGCGAGCGGGATTGCCTTGCATATTCGTGCGGCTGACGGAGTGCAATCTTCGCTGCACGTGGTGCGATACGGCGTATGCGTTTTATGGAGGCGCGAAGGTTGTGCTGGATGAAGTGATCGAGAAGGTGCGCGAGCTTTCGGGCGGCGAAGCGAGACGGCGCGTTTCGCTAGTGGAGATTACGGGAGATGAACCGCTTCTGCAGGCGGAAATGCCGGAGCTGGAGAAGCGGCTTCTCGCCGAAGGCTAAACAACGATGATCGAGACGAGTGGGGAGCGCTTCGTGGGAACGCTGCCGCGCGAGGTGATCAAGATTGTGGACATGAAGTGCCCGGATTCGGGAGAGGCGGATACGTTTGATTTCGCGAATCTGGGGGCGATTGACGAGAAGGATGAAATCAAGTTTGTGATTTCCACGCGGCGGGACTATGAATTTGCGCGCGATTTTAGTTGCGAGCACGGGCTTGCGGGGCGGGTGCGCGAGGTGCTGTTCTCGCCGGTGTTTCCCGACCCGGCGGGGAAATGGACGGGGTTTGAGGCACGCGAGCTGGTGGAATGGATCCTAGCGGATGGTTTGCAGGTCCGGCTGGGGCTGCAGCTGCATAAGTTCGTCTGGGATCCGGCGATGAAGGGAGTCTGAGGAAGAAGTGATGAGCGGAGAGTGATGAGCGAGAAACCGAAGGCGGTGGTGCTGTTGAGCGGCGGGATGGACTCGTGCGTGACGACGGCGATTGCAAATCAAAAGCACCGCCTGGCGCTATTGCATGCGAGTTATGGGCAGCGGACTGAGAAGCGCGAGCGGTGGGCGTTTGATGAGATCGCGGATTTCTACGGAGTGCGCGAACGGCTCGCGGTGCGGTTCGACGTGTTCAGGCAGATCGGCGGGTCGGCGCTGACGGAAGCGGGAATGGCAGTGCCTGAATCGGGAGAGGCGATCGAGGTGGCGGGTGCGGCGATTCCGGTGACGTACGTGCCGTTTCGCAACGCGCATTTTCTTGCCGCGGCGGTGAGCTGGGCGGAAGTGATTGGGGCGAGCGCGATTTTCATCGGGGCGGTGGCAGAGGACAGTTCGGGTTATCCCGATTGCCGGCCGGAGTATTACCGGGCGTTTGAAAATTTGATTCGGGAAGGGACACGGCCGGAGACGCGCATCGAGATTGCGACGCCGGTGATCGCGATGCGCAAAAGCGAAATCGTGCGGCGGGGGGTGGAGCTGGGCGCGCCGATCGAGCGCACATGGTCGTGCTATCAATTTGAGGACGAGGCGTGCGGAGTATGCGATAGTTGCCGGTTGCGGCTACGGGCTTTTGCGGGGGCGGGCGCAGCTGATCCGATAGCATACCGGGATCGGCTCGCGGGGCGGGCCCGAGTTGCGCGATAATTGAATTGCGCCAGGGCGTGGCGGCTTGGTAGATTGCGGCGTTACCCCGACGGCAGGAGGACATCTCATGCGGCGAATGATTCCAGCCTGGATAGCACTGATTCTCACGCTTTCCTTTGCGACGATCGCGCAAGCGCAGGGGACGGGGCGCGTTGCGGGTGAAATTCTTGACCGGGACGGCAAGCCGTATCCGGACGTCAATGTGGAGATCAAGAATCCGGACACCGGCCAGACCTATACGACCAAGACGGACAAGAACGGGCGATTCACGCAACTGGGATTGCTGAGTGGCATCTACCTGTTCACGCTGACAAACGAGAAGGACCACCTGGATTTCAAGGTGCAGTTCCGCGTGGTGCAGGATCAGGAAAATCTGTTCAAGCTGAATTTCAAGGAAGTGATGGCGCAGCAGGGGCCGAGCGCGGAAGAAGTGAAGAAGCGGGAAGAGGAAGAGAATAAGTTCAAGAGTATGAAGACCCATTTCGACGCCGGAATGGCTGCGATGAATGATTCCTCGGCGCTTCGCACACAACTGAAGACTGCACCCGCCGACCAGCAAAGCGGAATCAAAGACAAGCTGAGCGCAGACTACCAGACGGCTATTACCGAGTTGCAGACGGCCGAGCAGGGAGTGCAGCCGAAAGACACAAAGACCCATGCCATCGTCTGGTCAAACCTTGGCCAAGCCTACGAATTCGCAGGCCGCTATGATGAGGCAGCCGCAGCCTTCACAAAAGCGGCGGAGCTTCAACCACAGGCGGCGTTCTACGAGCACCTGAGCACAAGCCTTACGAATGCCGCAGCCGCTCAGCCGACTCTGGACAAGACAAAACTGGCGACTGCCACTGCCGCCTGCGACAAGGCCGCCGCCGCCGATCCTGCATCGGCGGCCCGCTGCTGGAAGAACATTGGAATTATTTTGAGCAACAAAAATCATCAGCCGGACGCGGTGGCGCCTCTCCAAAAGGCGACGCAATTGGATCCGAAAGACGCGCAGTCTTGGTTCCTGCTGGGCGGAGCGCTTTCAGCGGAGATCACCCCGAAACAGGAAGGCGACAAGATGACGTACGAAATTCCGCCGGGCACAGCTGAAGCGTATCAGAAGGCGATTGACACAGCGCCGGCCGGGTCTCCGATTGCAGAGCAGGCGAAGCAGATGCTAGACGGACTCGCGGCGATGGGCAGCGGCGAGGCCACGTCACTATCGTCCAAGAAAACCAAGAAAAAATCATAGTCGGGCGATTTCGGGCTTGCGGCCGCGGGAGTGGTTAGATGAGTCCTAGTGCGGCGCTGTAAACTCATAGAACCATAGATTTCAACACGAAGCAGTAGTTCTCCGCCCTCGACCCAGTCACCTGAGAGTGTTATGCTCGCATCTTCAAGGCTCCAGGAAACGGTGCCGTCAGTGGGATCGACGCAGCAATCCAGCACAGAACGACGACGCAGCGCTCGTGTGTCGGAACCACTCCCTCTTGTGATACGGGGAAGTGATCTGCTGGGGCAGCCGTTTGAAGAACGCACGTCGACGCTGAATTTCAATCTCCACGGCTGCCGGTACTCATCGAAACATCATCTGCCCAAGAACACGTGGCTCACGATCGAGACGCCGAAAGACTCCGCGCATCGCAACGTGCGGGCGCGAGTGGCTTGGATCCAGCGGCCTCACTCTGTTCGCGAATTCTTCCAGATTGCCGTGGAGCTTGAAAGCCCGGAAAACATCTGGGGACTGGAATCGCCGCCGGCGGACTGGTCCTTGGAGGTGCCGTCATACCAGCGGACGGCGGAAACATCGGCCCAGCAGACAGAAATCCGCGCCGTGGAGGAAACAAAATCCGGCGCCATTCCGGCGAGGCCCGCCTCGTACATGGGAAAACCAATGACAGATATTAAGGACAACTCGATTCAGGAAAGTTCGCTGGCTGGGTCAGATGCTGGTGCTGATTTCATTCCCGCGCCGGACAGTCCGTTTCTGAGAGAGTTGCGCGCGGAACTCAATCGTCACGCGGAGAAAGCCGTGGAGAGCGCAGCCGCCAGCGCGCAGGAAAGAATCCGGCAGAACGCAGATGAATTGGAGCAACAGCGGCGGACGGCGAGCGATGAATCGTTCCAGAAGTGGAAGGAAGAATTTGCGAAGACAACGGACGGGGCGATCGAAAGCGAATTGGATGCGTGGCGCAGCCGTTTGCGATCGGAAATGAATCTCGCTCAAGCGGAATGGAGCGAACTGTTGCAATCATCGCTCGATGGCAGCTTGCAACGGCTGGTGGAGCAATTGTCGCAGCGCTCGCAGGAAGTGCAACGGAGAGAAGAGTCCCAAATGAGCGAACGGTTTGCCGAATTGATTCATCCGGTGAACGACGCGGCAGCAAAGGCCGGCCAAACTCTGGCTGAAATTCGTTTTGGCCTGGAAACGCAAGTGGTCGCGGCGCGTTCTTCCCTCGAAGAAATGGAGCGGTCCGCGACGCGCATCCGAGAAAACTCGGCGCAATTTGAAGCCGCGGGGCACGACAGTCTGAACGAACTGCACCGGCGGCTCGAAAACGTGCTGGACGCACAGACGGCCGAGATGTCGCGGCGGGTGGAAGCCATGACTTCGGCAATGTCGCAGAGAATCTCGCCGGCGATTGAAGCGATGGGCAACCAGCAGGTGGAACGAGCCGTAGCGCAGATGGAAGCGAAGTTCGCGCCCCATCTCGAGCGGGTTCCGGCGCTGCTGCGCGAACTCGACGCGCGCGAATTGCAGACGGAAGAAGGATTGCGGCTGCATCGCGAGAGGCTGCGGCAGATGTCGGAGAATAATCAGCGCGATGTGGCATCGCGGATGGTCTTCACGCTTGCCGAAATCCAACGCGATTTTGAAGCGGCGCGTACGCAAGCTTTAACGAAATGGAATGAAGAGCTGGATGCAAGCGGTGTGCGAGCTTCGCACTCGGCGACGGAAGCATTGAGCCAGGCCTCAGAGTGGTTTCAGCAGGAGACGCGCTCCCGCCTGCAGGTGCTTGTGGAACAAGCGCTCGCGAATGTGAACGCAGGGTTAGAGACCAAAGTTGACGACGCAGCTCAAAAATTCGAGGCTCGGCTCACAGAGCAAGCGAATGTGAGTGTCGCGAAGGTGAGCGAAAACATAGAATGGCTCGGCGACGAAGTCGCGGCCCGGACGAAAACCCGGCTGGAAGCCGCAGCGGAGACGGCAGCTGCATCGTTTGGCGAAATCGTGCGCGGAATTTCCAACCAGGAAATGGATATTCTCGACCAGAAAACCCGTGCCGCCGTGCAGGAACGAGCGCAGGAATTCGAGAAAACTTCGGCCCATCTTCTGCGGAATCTGGAAGCAAACGCAAACTCTTCACTCGACCAGTTTTACGCGCAGTTCGGCTCGCATTTTGAAAGCCGGATCGCGCAAGGACGAAGCGCGCTTGCCAGCGAGTTTAGCGCAGCAATGGACGGGTACCGCGCAGAGCGGGATGCACACGAGCAGGACTGGAGCACAAAACTGAATCAGTTAAGCGAGGAGGCAGAAGGTAGATACCAGGAACGATTGAATAACGCCTCCGATTCCTGGAGCGTGTCATCCGTTCGCCGGCTCAACGAGCATGGCCAGAACGTCATCGAATCGATGATGCGCTCGGCTGATCAGACGTTGCGGGATTCCTTCGCGAAAATTTTTGATGGAATGTCCGAGATGCTTCGCGAGCGCACATCGGCAAGCGCGTCCGGCGCCGGGTTTCCTCCCACACCCAAACGCGAAACGGGTGAGCAAGCGTCCCCGCATCAATGATGCGAGTGGGCGCATAGTTTATCGCTACGAGGCGGCGGTTATGTTCGTTCTAGCCGCTACTTCGTTCCCACTACTTCCACAATTGAGTTTGCGACGTGCGCTACCTGATCGGGCGTCATGCCGGGATAAATCGGCAGGCTCAAGACGTGGTCGCAGGCACGTTCGGACAGCGGAAACGAACAGGGTGGGTAAGCGAGCGAGGAGTAGGCCGGCTGAAGGTGAAGAGGCCTGGGATAATGGATGGCGCTTTCAATTCCTCGAGCGGCGAGTTGCGACATGACTGAATTCCGGTTATTCACAAAGACTACGAACTGGTGATAAACGGACTCGTCGTGCGGCGAGTCGTTGGGCACTCCCAGCTTTGCACTGGCAAAGACACGGCGATACTCGCGCGCAATTTCCTGCCGGCGCGCGGTCCAACGATCAAGATAGTGCAGCTTGATGCGAAGCACGGCGCCCTGAAATCCCTGCATGCGATAGTTGTAGCCGACAAATTCGTGTTCGTAGCGCGCGGTCTGGCCGTGGGAACGGGCGGCGCGAGCATATTTCGCAATCGAATCGTCGTTCGTCGTGAGAGCCCCGCCTTCCCCATAGGCGCCGAGGTTCTTGCTGGGATAAAAACTGAACGCGGCGGCTTGGCCCAGGCCGCCGACGCGGCGCCCGCGATATCTGGCGCCGTGCGCTTGGGCCGCGTCTTCCAGAACAAGAAGCTTGAGATTTTCAGCGATGGAACGGATGGCATCCATATCCGCGGGGCGGCCGTAGAGATGGATGGGAATGATGGCGCGGGTACGCGGCGTGACAGCGCGCGCGATTCGCACGGGATCGAGATTGGCGGTTGACGGATCGATGTCCACGAACACTGGACGAGCGCCGCAGTAGGTGATTGCCTCGGCGGTGGCGAGAAATGTATTCGGACAGGTGATTACTTCGTCGCCCGGTTGAACGCCGAGGGCGAGCAAGCCGAGGTGAAGAGCCGCAGTACCCGAGCTCA
>Ga0126371_10004948_pt1 | contig 11800 bp, 12 predicted proteins | sample PanSoiMetaPlot_4_FD_110145 | JGI IMG/M metagenome (GOLD analysis project Ga0126371, IMG submission 110145) | Tropical forest soil microbial communities from Panama - MetaG Plot_4 | ecosystem: Environmental > Terrestrial > Soil > Tropical forest > Bulk soil | place: Panama | collected 2016-02-17
CGACTCGAGTAGCCAATGGATGAACATACAATGCATCAGTTAATGAACCCTAAAAGTCACCATAATGTCGGTCTTAATTGTGATGTCGTAGAGTTACTTCAAGGCACTTTCTAATGCACATGATCTAGGCGACCCGGTGCGCCCCTCATTGCGCGCTTCCATATTGCCAAATCTCTCTCAGCGGCATCGGTGGCAAGTCGGACGTGCTACGCATCGAGTATTCGCCCTGCGGCCGCTCAGGGCGGTACTCCGTCGCGAGCGTGGTGGCGACGCCTTGGTGCACGCGTTTCCGGTCGAGATAACCCCGCACCGGGATCAGTGGACATCTATAAGCCGCTGCCGGGCAGTGATGTCCGGGGTGCCGCACTTTGCCTGACCGTCAGCATGCGGCATATCACCGGCCGGGATCGCTTCGCCGTTCCAAATATTCTCTGTAACGCTGGGCGATTGCGGTGGGAATGCTGCCATAAATCCTCACCACTTCAGTGTGTTCGCTCCCAGCGTCGACCACCCACATGGCGTGAAGCTTGCGGCCGTCCCATTCTCGCGCAGCCCAAATCTGTTCGAGCCTATCAATTTCGGCCAAGCCAAGTCCGACTACGCCAACGGGTGCGGCATCTTCTAGGTCGTCCTCGAAAATGGCCCAAAGCTCACGCATCGGATCAACCTGAGCTTATATCATCTCTGATTGGCCCGTGGACCTGACCACTTCCAAATAGCCCGAACACTATCGATGCTCCAAGTAGAGCTCCGCGCCGCTCGCCGGAGTCCGTCGGTGGATACCTTGGCACCTTGATGATCAAGGGCACTACGGCGACTGGCTGCTCCTGGCAGTGGTCCGTGCTGGAGTACAGCAACGACCACGGTATCGAGCGACATCGCCTGCCAAGGGTGGGGACTGATCGCGGTCTGTGGCGTCCGCTGAACCGGCTATTAATAAAATAATAAGCAGAGATCGGATTTCTAATTCAGAATCTTGTGCCTACGCGTTCGCCAAGAGTTGTTATTACGGTGACAAGCATTACGGCGAAGAGTCCGATGATAAGGCCAATCTCGGTACGAGTCACACCGGATTGATCGCGGATAAGTTTCGCAAAACTGCGCATCCTAAACCCCAATATTGTGATTGTGCGGTTCGACTACAGCCACACGAGGAAGCCGTGCAGCAACACAGCTATCGTTGTGCCGGTGATTCCAAGCGCGAATTCCAGAACGTGTGATTTGACAGCGTGCATTGGGCCCTTGCAGGTCATGGTGCTGCCACGTTACTGGATAAATATTGACTAAACGTTAAGCCAAATTCACGAAACCAGAATCGGCACGGTTGCAGCCGCAATTTAGAATTGAGGCGACAAACAGTTGAGAATTTAGAAGATCCAAATTGGAATCGGTCCGCGAATGCCTGACCCGCTTTTCAAAGGCCAGCCCAACTTACCGATCCACTCGCGCATCGGCACCGGTCGCGAGGTCATCGCTATCGAGCATATTCCCTAGCGCCCGGCTGATCTCGGATGCCGTGAAGAAACCCCGGGCTTATGGCGCCTGGTGGCGCCATCGTTCTACCACAAACGGAAGGAAATTTCTGTCGCGGACATCCGTTTCCCATGCAACCGAGAACTTCGCTGAACCGCTCAGCGGTCGGTTTTCGTCCGCAAGCTCGTCAAAGCATAGACGGACCGGTATCGGAACTCCTTCCCCGATCGCAATCGCCTCCGCGTTGCGTAGTGAAGGCAAAAAGTCGAGCAATCCGATTCCGGACTCGCGGAGCACGCCACGCACAAAATCTTGGTCAGAGTTGTTGCTTAGGCGCAGAGCGAAAACGGTGTTGCACTGTGATAATACGGCGGACGCGATCTCCGATGGTCGCTGACTTACGAGACAAAGAGAGATTCCATATTTCCGGCCCTCTTTCGCAATACGCGAGAGTGCGCGCCTCGCCGGTTCGAAATCGACCCTACTATCGCGCGGACAACACCGATGGGCTTCCTCGCACACCAACATAATGGGCACAGATCGGTCGCTCCAAAGCGCGAAATCGAAGGTCAACCGGCAAAGTACAGATACAACGACATTGAGAACTTCGGATGGGATCGACGAAAGATCGACAATGGTCATCGGCTTTCCGGCCACGGGGATACGGAATAGCTGAGACAGCACCTGCTCCATATTGTCGCGTCCGGACAGCACCGGAAAAAGGAATCCGAACCGTGGGTCGGATCGCAACGATTTTAAACGCGCCTTGACGTTCAAATACGAACTCGGGTTCTGGCCCGTCCCGAGACTCCCGGCCGCTTGATCAAGGATTTGATCAACATCACTCCAACGATAGGGAAATGGTGTGTCGACAGTAACAAGACTTCGATCTTGTTTCGTGCCAACATACAACCGCTTTGCCGCAAGTATCGTATCCGCAAGTATGTTTGCTTCGATCTGTCGATCGCGACTGGCACCGAGCGCGATTTCTTCGAACTCCTCAAAAGTCAGTAGCCAGTATGGTAGCTCAAATGTTTTGGGGGTGAGGATTTCCGCGCACTCACCAAACGCACGGGAATACTCATTGTGCATATCTAGCAAGATGACATGCCCATTTTTATGCTTCGCTAGGATATTTCGGAGGATAAGTGCGACGGCACATGATTTTCCGGTACCCGTAGTCCCGAGGACAGCAAAGTGCTTGCCTAGAAGCTCGTCGACGATAACGTAAGCGGGCAAAGAGCGATCCTGATGGATAGTGCCGATACGAGTAACGGCACGATCTGGAGCGGCGTAGACGAGTGCTAGGTCTTCTTGTGTAGCGGCGAGCACGCGTTCATCGAGTCCAGGAAAAATCGATACTCCACGTCGGAAACGCGGCCGCAACTCGTCGCCCCGTCGGGCGATTTCTCCGACTAGCTCAAGCTCGGCAAGCTTAAGTTTTTCCTGGGCGCCCTGCTGCGGTGGCAAGGGGATATTCAGGCTCGTAACAATACCGAACACGTTCGTGCCGGCAACACAGACCTTGATGAGTGTACCAAGCTGTAATGGGCGGCCTTGTTCCTTTTGGCCATCTTCCGTAGTGCCCTTATCCAAGAGCATGACGGCACGCGATCCAGTGATTGCGACAATGCGTCCGATGTTTTTCGAATTTTCATTCGTTGCGTTTATGCCTTCCATATTTCGGACCCTCTAAATGCCTTATCTTCGTAAGAGGCCGCTGTCTTGGCCATCTCACTTCCACTGCCGTATTTGAGCTGAGCCAAGTGCGCCACTAGCATAATTCGGCTGTTGCTGCGGCAACTGTTGCCTCCAACATGTTAGTATTCCATTAATGGTCTGAGGCGACCCGACGAGAGACAGAAATCGTAGCGTATAACTAGCGCCCGCAAATCCGACGGCACGAAAGTCTTATGCGGCGCGCAACCTATTACGCATGCAATTCGTCATATCTGCGTGAAAGCCACGGCGACGTCTGCCAGGTGGGCAGTTATCCAGCCTGGCGAATATTCACTGGTGCGAAACCCCATCGGATCCCGCAAGGATTGAGAACATCTTCGCTGTGCGGACATTGTGAAATTTGGGCCAGCGCCTCTGATAACGTCACATTTGGGCCAAGCGTTTTAAGCAGTGTTCTGCGCATATAGCCGTCAGAGAACCCACACTTCGGGCAATGAACGGTGGTTAGCCCTTCTGGTAGATCGGCCACCGTATAAGCGCCGCGGATTGCCATGGCCTGTACTGTGCTCCTGTGCCAACGCCAGTACGCATTACTGACACCCACTGCAGAGCGATTTGCCTGAAAGCGGGATATTAAACGTGACTGTCTGCCGTAAAAATTTTGCTAAGCGAACCCCTACTATTATCACGGGAGCATCGCATTGGGCGCCAAATTAATACTAAAATACTGTCGAAAATCCTTCATTAATCCACCAAAACGATTTTGCACCGCTGGTGAGCCTGTGGCAGACAACCGGTCGTGAGGAAAACTGTTGAACTCCAAGACTCTTGTGCGTCGAGCCTTAACCGATCTCCGCTACGGTGTGGGCGCGATCAACTCCTAAAAGAAGTGCTCCCGCGGCGTTGGTCATTTCGAGGGCAACGTTATCACCGGTAATTATGAGTGATTTTGAAAATCCGCGCGGCAAGGGAATCTGATTATTAATACAATAGCTAATAAGGGCTCCGCCGACCTGTCGCGCTGTCAGATTGACAGCGTCATTCTCAGTGCTGCCGTTAAGACGGATATCAATCGTGACTGTATCATGGATCGTATCCGTGTGGACCTGAACGATTGAGCCCAGCGGTAGAGTTGCGCCGGTTCTAGATAGATATTGATCTAGAGCGACATAGAATTCGGTACTGGAGAACACTAAGCGTCTAACTTCGGTCGGCATAACAGACCTCCGATTTTGTACAACAAATGTCAGGCAGCTTTCTGCCGGCTGCGCCAACGTTCGACGGCGATCCGAACAAGATCGTCGACAGCGGCTTTGGCAATTGAAGGGCTGGTAAAGACCGCTGTCTCACTTCGCGGCATTTCGTTCGGTGGCAAGACATCGAACGTAACCCGAACGGGCATAGGCATGCCTTCGCCGATAGCGATGGCCTCGCCGGTGCGCAGCGACGGTAGAAATTCGAGGAGGCCGAGAGGTGCTTCCGATAGCGCTGCTCGAACCATGTCCTGGTCGTTTTGATTGGTCATTCTGAGCGCGAACATGCTGTTACATTCGGCCAGGACGCTCTCCGCCATGTCCGAGGGTCGCTGGCTGACGATGCAGAGCGAAACACCATATTTCCGGCCTTCCTTGGCGATCCGGGTCAACACGCGCTTGGTCGGCTCAAAGCCCATATTGCTGGTGCGCGGCGCATAGCGGTGGGCTTCCTCGCAGACCACCAGGACCGGAAATTCCCGTTCGGTCCACATTGCGAAGTCGAAGCTGAGCCGGCACAGGACGGACACGACCACATTCAGCACCTCGGAGGGTACGCCAGCGAGGTTGACGATCGTTACCGGTTTGTCTGCGACCGGGACACGGAAGAGCTCGCACAAGATATCCTTCATATTATCCCGGGTGCCGCGGCCAAACATGAAGGCGAACCGCGAATCGTTGTAGAGCGCGTTCAGCCGGTTAAGGAGTCGCGTATAATTCGTCAGAGACTCCCGGCGCGATAGGTTGCCTTGTGCGTGGTCAATGTACTCGATGACATCCGCCATGCGGTAGGGGATGGGCGTGTCGATTGTCAGCACGTGCGGCAGCTTTTTGTCGCCGAGGAATCGTTTACGGGCCGACATGATGCCCTCAGCAAGGATCATGGCCTGCGCAGCACGTTCCTCGCCTTCATTGCCGAGAATGATCTCAACCAGCTCATCGAAGTTAAATAGCCAGTGGGGCAAATCGAGGTTGACGGCTGGGTCGAGGGCATGAGCGGTCGCGCCAAAAGCTTGCGAATATTCGTTGTGGGGATCAAGTAGGAGAATACGAGCCCGCTCTGATTCACGAAGGACCGCCTTCAGGATCACCGTGACCGCACAGGATTTGCCAGAGCCTGTTGTCCCGAGCACGGCGAAGTGTTTCCCGAGTAGGTCATTGACGCGCACGTACGCCGGCAAGGACCGGTCCTGAAATACCGAACCAATTTGAGCGGAAACAACACCGGGACAAGCAAGGACCTGCTGCAAATCCCGAGGCGTGCTGGCGTATACCGGCGTGCCCAGTTTGGGAAATACCGAGACGCCACGCTGGAATTTCTCGTCCTCAGAATTCGATCGTCGCAAAATCTCGCCCACCAATTCCAACTCCGCGATGCAGAGTTCCTCGCCGTTGCCACTCTCTGACGGCACGGGAATGCTGACACCTCGCACAATACTGAAGATCGTCGAGTCGACAGTATGCGTCTTGACGACAGCACCGGTCTGGATATCGTAAGACCCAGTAGAGTCGTGCTTCTCAGGCCTGTCCAGCAGACAAACTATTTGCGCGCCTGAGACAGAGACGATGCGACCAACTCTGGTATCGATCTCTTTCATTGAATCGGCTCCATCACGAGTGTTTTAGCCACCAAATTGGTTGCTACTGAACAAGTCGCTCGCACCGGTTCATTATCATTTGGACAATAGTTTTGCGGCGGCAAGTCGACTATTACGGTCGTTCCGCGGCCGAGCTCGCTTTCGATCTTTAATGTGCCGCCGTGTATTTCGACTAATCGACGTGTAAGGGGCAGACCGAGTCCAACGCCCTCGTATTTGCGATTCAATCGACCATCGACCTGAACAAAGGGCTGGAAAACCTTCTCAATGTCGTCTTTGCCAATTCCAATGCCGGTGTCTTCTACACTCAGTTGGAACCAGCCATTCTCCGATCGCCGCGAGTTGACCGTCACGCTGCCACCGGCGGGTGTAAACTTGACGGCGTTCGAAATGAGATTCAGTGCGATCTGCTTGAGTTTGCGTTCATCGGCCCAAACCAGAAGCGGACTGATTGGCTGCGCGATGGAAACTGTTACATCGCCTTGTTTGGCGCGCTCAGTTACGATTACGACGCACGTCATAAGTATCGCTGACGCGTCGACCTCTTTGGTTGTGAGTTCAAGTTTTCCGGCCTCAATGCGGGCAAGATCGAGAATATCGTTGATGAGTGCAAGAAGGTGTTGTGCGGCACCATTGATGTCTTGAGCGTATTCCTCGATTTTTCCGGGACTCGAGGCTAGCCCGAGGAGCATGAGCTCAGAAAAACCTAGTATGGCGTTCAATGGTGTACGTAATTCATGGCTCATATTCGCAAGGAATTCAGATTTTGCCCGACTACCCGCTTGCGCTTCGAGCATCGCTTGCTGTGCCGCGGCGGCTGATAGTTCGGCAGAAACTTTGGCGACTTTCGCTGCAAGGTCTGCTCGATGCCGAATGATGAGCCGACCTAGCTGGTCCGTATAACGGCTGAACAGCGTACGGTAGGCAATATTGGTCACTGCTGGGTGAGCAATCATACTTCGATGATCCGGCAGCCTTTGCATTTGCCAAGTTGCGGGATCGTACGCTTCTGGGGTTAATAAGACCCTGTGCAAGGTTACAGCTTTGTAATGTTCTAACTTGCAGCGAGAGTTGTGTGATTTATTGGCTGAAATCCGCGCAAGTCGAGTGTCGGCTTCCTGAACTTGCGTCAGAAAAATATGGTTAAGTAGATATAGCTTCGTTCCTTTTATTTTAGTGGGGCATCATCAAAGGGAACCGCGGTCGCGCACCAAAGTTAGGGCCCGATCGGCGCAACACCCACTTCTCGATCGACGAGATCAGCCGCGGCTTCGGCGTGAAGTAGAAGGGCTATTCCGCCCTGGACGCGGAAATCGTCTACGAGAAGCGCAATGTTTTAGTCTAAGGACAACAATTTCTTCGTGTTGCATTACTGTAGCGGGCTTTGGCTGACTGGCATCCCACGGATCCGTACGGCACCCACACCCCGAGACGCGAGACTTTAACAATACATAAATCTTTGCTGTCCAGATTCAATGATGGGTCAATCTGGGAGATGGCCCAGCGAAGGCGTCGTGCATGCCAACGCTGAGCTATGCGAACATGGCAGCGCGAGATGACGTCCTCAGGCGTTTAGGGGCGTTGGTGAACCAGAATCAGGCACTAGCTGTGCCTGAGGAACCGGAGGCAGAGCCTGCGCCCGAGGAACCGGAGGTAGAGCGTCCTCCGCCTGAGGACTATTCGGTCGTCGTGCCGTTCACGCCTGAGGCACAACAGAATACCTCAGCTGGTACTGAGGTTTCGGGCGAAGGCGCGCTCGGCGAGGGTGTACGCGATCTCGTGAAGCCGCTGGTCAAGGCGTGGCTTACGTCCAATCTGGCACAGTCACTCGATGATTCGATCCATGAGGCGGTGAGGCCGCTACTCACGGGTTGGATGGACGCCAACCTCCCGCGCATTGTGGATGCCGCCACGAATGAGCTTTTCAAACCGCTTCTCACGCAGTGGCTTGACCGCAATCTTGCGCCCGCCGTTGAACGCAGTGCGCAGCGAGAGATCGCGCGGCTCATCGGCAAGTTACCTAACGGCTAAATCTCGCCGTAGCATTCCTGACAATCCGCGGAACTCCCACCCCCGACTTAACTCCATCGAGCGCGGGAGCCAATGGGTGCGAGTGTGCGTGGCGAGTCGCATTTGAGTTGCCGTTCTGAATTTGGCGGCGCTGTTCTTCACGATCAGCTGGAACCGATGAGCGCCAGCGGTTCGTTCGACCGGGATGCTTATGCCTTTAGCGTGCTCCTTGCCTCCGGATCAATCCAAATTCCTGGCACGTGCTGATAGCCTTCCACCGATTTTGCCGTGTGCCACGAATTGATCACTACCAGCGCCTAAGTACGTTCGTAAATGAGGAGCACGGTGGCACCGAGTCCGGCTAGTCCGGAATGACGTGCCCTGCGGCACTCAATTGGCCGTAGCGAGCAGGTGGAAGGTCGCCCAAGGTGACGGCAGAAATTTCCGAGTCCGAGCAGGACCGCTTCGCAAATCCGGGGGATTCACATCTCGTCGGGTGGTTGCGCACGGCGCTCGGGGCCCTCGTGGAGCCTTGGACTGTGCTCGCCACCCGTCGCGCGTCCAGTTCCGACGGTCCGCCCTGGGTTCGTTACGTCGTGCTGCATCCGGACAAGGGCATCGCGCTAGTCGATACCGACGACGCCGGACCTGCGGTCGCGCCGCTCGACGATTTCCTGTGGCACACCGGATTCGCCGCGCTGCAAGACGGTGCGCTGTGCATCGTCGCGGTGACGATAACCGCGAAGACATCCGATTCCATCGTCGATCAGATCAACGCCGCGTTCGGTGGATCGCCGTGCGGTCTCGCCAATCCGAACTGGTGCGAGGCCATCGTCGATCTCCTGCTCGCAACGCCGGAACTGATGCTGGCGCGCTTGCGGCCGTCCGCGCCCGTGCCCGAACCGGTACCCGCACCCGAGGCCATCGTGGTGCCGGCTGGCCCAAGTGGCGACCAAATTGAAATTCGTAAGCCGCCCGTTGAATCGCCGGCGGTGACGCTCGCGGCACGGGCGCGCGAGCATCGGCCGGTGACGCCCGAATCGATCCCGCCGCAGCGGACTTGGCGCAGTTGGCCGATAGCGCCGGTCGCCGCCGGCATGGCGCTGGTTGCGCTCGGCGCCGTCGCTTTGGTCTCGCATCAAGCGTCGCTCGCGGGTGACCAGATCGCGAATACCCCGCCGACCGCGAGCGTTGCGTCGGCAGCAACACCGATCGCGACCACGCCATCGCCGGGTACGCCCGCCGTGCTGCCGCCGACACCGGTGTCGGCGCCGCCTCCCGCGCCGTCGGGCAATGGTGCATCCGCCGACATTCCGCCGGTCCGGACCGCGATGGTCGTGCTGCCGAAACCGATTCCGCCGCGTCCGACGGTCGCGCATCAGGTCCGTCGCCCGGTCGCGTCGGGGGCGCCGTCGCAGCACGTCACCCAAGTTGCATCGGCGAACACGACTCGCGCTGTCTGCGCCGACGTCTTGCATCCCAATTTGCCAGGCGGCTGGGAATATCACGGACCGCCGGTGCCGCAATGTTTACCCATCCGCTTTTTCGGCCTGGTTGGAATGCGCTGACTGCGCGGCGACGAAACTAGCAAAATTCAACGGCCGAGGGCGCCTGTGGCAACCCTCGGCCGTTCTGCGACGTGCGCTACTTAAAGGTCGGTGACGCCGGAAATCGAGCTCAGTGGTCGCTCGACGAATTCGAATCGCTGCTTCCCGCGCTATTCTGGTCCATCGGTTGTGACCCACTCTGGTCCGGCATCGGCTGTGCCGCCGGCGAACCATAGCCCTGTGCGACCGTGGTGCCGTCGTTCAGTTGCGCCGAGCTGCCGCTGCATCCCCAAGCCGCCATGGGCGCATACGCGATGACGGCCGCTGCGATCGTAAGAAGACCGAGCCTCTTGGCCATGTGATACCCCTTGTGTGATGTACGGACGGCCGACGATGGTCGTGCCGTTCCGATGCAAGGTTAGTGATCCCGCTGACGGACCGAAAATGAAAAGCCGTGCGGCCGCATCAAAACCGCGTGACTGACCGCGTAGCGTGACAAATCAGTGAACGATGATTGCCGGCGCCGACGGTAAACGTCCGTAGGCCGCAGCTAACAGTTGTCGGGGACTGTCCGAGTGCCAGGCCGCGCGCGGCGCGCGCCGAAGCCGTTATTGCAGGTCTATGACGGCAATCGGCCGCCGATGCGGGTGGTGATTTCGGCCGCGGCGCGCTTGACCATCGGACCGAGCTCGCCGATGCGCTCTTCCGTCACGCGCACGACCGGTCCCGAGATCGAGATCGCGCCGACGACTTCGGCGTGTTCGTTGTAAACCGCGGCGCCAACGCACCGTAGGCCTTCGGCGCGTTCCTCGTTGTCGATCGACCAGCCGCGCTTGCGCACGCGCGCGAGATCGGCGAGCAACGCCTGTGGGTCGACGATCGTGTGCTCGGTGAATTTCGGCATACCGGTCCGAAGCAGCCGTTCGGTCGCGGCGTCATCCGGCAGCGCCGCCATGATGGCTTTGCCGATGCTCGACGCGTGCAACAGGCTGCGCGACCCCGGACGATGGAACGCGCGCACCGATTGGTGGCTTTCAGCTTGGGAAATGAAGACGACATAGCCTTCGTCTTCGATCCCCATGTTCACGGTCTCGCCGGTCGCTTCCATCAGGTTGCGCATGGCGCTGCGTCCGGCATCGGCCAGCTTGCGGTTGCGCAGAAATGCGTTGCCGATACGGAACGCCTGAACGCCGATCAGATAGACGCCGTTCACCTCGTCGCAATGGACGAAGCCGCCGGCTTTGAGCGTGGCGAGAATGCGATGCGCCGTTGACGGCGCGATGCCGGCGCGCTGCGCCAAGCTGGTCAGCGACAGGCCGTCGGCCTCGGCGATGACCGCCAGGAGCTTGAGCCCGCGTTCCAGCGCCTGAATCGAACCGCCAAGATGCGGCGCGAGCGATTGGAGCTCGGTCGGTGCCGTTTTCGTCGCCTGCTGTCGTCCCGCCATTACTCGATTCCTGCGGCCGGTTGCCGCATTGCCCGTGACGGAATCATGTCTCATTATTGCCGCATATGGCGGTTTTTAGCAAGGATAAGAGCCATAAATAAAATATCACAGGAAATGGAAAACATTTCCATTGTGGCTCGCTTAACGGCAATGTTATCCGGTATACCAGGTTAGATTGAAGGATCGGGCGATGGCGCGTACGGCGGAAAATCTGGCGAGTCGTGATTGGGGTGCCTTCTTCTCGGCCGGCCTCAGCGAGGCCGATCCGGACGTCGCCGGCGCGGTCAATCGCGAGATCGGCCGTCAGCGTTTCGAGATCGAGCTGATCGCCTCCGAGAATATTGTCAGCCGCGCGGTGCTCGAAGCGGCGGGCTCGCCACTCACCAATAAATACGCCGAAGGTTATCCCGGCCGCCGCTATTACGGCGGCTGCCAGTATGTCGACGAGGCCGAGACGCTCGCGATCGAGCGCGCCAAGCGGCTCTTTGATTGCAAATTCGTCAACGTCCAGCCGAGCTCGGGCAGCCAGGCCAATCAGGCGGTGTTACTGGCGCTCGCCAAGCCGGGCGATACCCTTCTCGGTTTGTCGCTCGCCGCCGGCGGGCATCTCACACACGGCGCGCCGCCCAACCTGTCAGGCAAATGGTTTCACGCCGTGCATTACGGCGTTCGTCGCGATGATCATCGCATCGACATGGACGAGGTCGCGCGGCTCGCGCGCGAGCACAAGCCGAAGATTATCATCACCGGCGGCTCGGCCTATCCGCGCACCATCGATTTCGCCGCGTTCCG